>Ga0335074_10000193_pt1 | contig 96583 bp, 81 predicted proteins | sample Lox_Sample_23_FD_206715 | JGI IMG/M metagenome (GOLD analysis project Ga0335074, IMG submission 206715) | Soil microbial communities from Loxahatchee National Wildlife Refuge, Florida, United States - Lox_Sample_2.3 | ecosystem: Environmental > Terrestrial > Soil > Wetlands | place: USA... | reverse complement strand
AGGCACTTGACGCCCCGCTCAGCCCGCCGCCTCTCGACAACGAACCGGGGCCTGCTACCGGGCACTCCGGCGTCTACCCGGACCGGACTCCCACCGGCCGGCCTGATCCAGCTTCCAAGGCGCACCACGGCGGCAAGTCTAGAGCGCAGTAGGGTGCTCGCGGGGTGGGCGCATGCGACGCCGTGTGACCGCCTCCGCGTAGACTCCGCGGGGCATGGCGCTGATCCACACCTGCTACCGCATCACCGACATCGACCGCTCGGTGGCCTTCTACGAAGCCCTCGGCTTCGAGGAGGTCGGCCGCATCCCGATCCGCGAGGAGGCGGTCAACGTGTTCATGAACCAGCCCGGCGACGGCGACATGCCACGCCTGGAGCTGACGTACAACTTCGGCGTCGACGCCTACGACATCGGCACCGGCTACGGCCACATCGCGATCACCGCCACCGACCTCGACGGCACGCTCGCGCGCCTTGCAGAGCAGGGCATCGAGCCGGAGAAGCCCCCATATTCGGTGCGCGAGGGGGGGTCGCGACTTTGCTTTGTGAGCGACCCCGACGGCTATCGCGTGGAGCTGATCGAGACGGGCTGATCGACCAGCATCGAAGCCGAAGCTTTTGTGCTTCCAACCCTGCACGCATCCAGGCAGACAATGCTGCCCTCGGGATGTGGATCTCCGAGTTGCGCATAGTGCTGATCAATGAGAGGCATGAGGCACTGACCACCACGAACCAATCGACGCGCGAAGCGCTCTTGACCTGGGTCGCCTGGCACGAGTGGGGTCACGCACTCAGCATCGAAGGGCACTCGGCGCATGATCCTGCCGAAGGCGAGAGGCTCTTGGCACTCGCGCCGGACGGAATACGCGAGCGCGTCCGACGGGCCCACTACCCTCGCCGCGAGTACATTCACGAGTTGATTGCCGAAACTTATGCTCTCATCATGCGTGAGAGGGTAGAAGGTCGATCAGGGAGACCATCATGGCTATCAAACGAGATCTACAACTTGATGGCTCGTGTGGCGAGTTCGTCTCACAGCGAGGATTTGCGCTAGCACCAGGCGAAACTGCGGAGCAGTTTTTGGCCGAGCGAGACCAACTCCTCAAGAGCGTAGGCATAGATCCAAAGTGGCCTGGCGCGCAGGAGATCAGGCGTAGGCTCGAAGCTGGCGAGCTTGGCGACTAGGGCATAGCCGGCCTCACGGTCGCCAGCGTCCGGAGTGCGCGTGCACGACGCACCCGACGTGCAGGCAGCGGTCGGTGACTCGTGGGGGCTTTACGTTCTGCGGCGCGTGCTGCGAATAGTTTCATGGCAGTGGCTCCCGCTCGGTGAGTGTCGCGTGCCTCTCGGCTTAGTCGTCGGCGCGCGCAGGTGCTCGACGCACCTGGCAAACCCGCGAACTCCGGCTGGCAAACCCGCTGGTTCGCACCTGACAAACCCCGCGCCCGTACCTGGCAAGCTCCGCCCCATGCCCGCCCAAACGCGGGCCGCTGACCACCGGCGAGCCGGTGGCGCCGCTCAGGAGAGCACGCGCCCCCGGAACTTGCGTAGCCCGAGCGCGAGGAACACGGTCAAGAATCCGCAGAGCACGGGATAGACGACGTACAGGTGCATGTGCGAGGCGTTGGTGAGCCCCGCGCGCATGCCCTCGTTGATGTAGATGAGCGGGTTGATGAGCACGACGATCTGCAGCCAGTGCACGCCGCCGACGGTGACGGGCGCGAGCTTGGTCCACTGGTAGTAGGTGCCGCCCAGGAAGGTGAGCGGGAGCACGACGAAGCCGAACATCAGCCCGATGTTGCGCGGCTCGAACGCGGTTCCCAGCAGCAGCCCGAGCGAGGTCATGGTCACGCAGGCGAGCGGGATCAGCGTGAGCACCACCCCCCAGTGCGCGGTGAGGTGCGCGTGCACGCCCGAGGCGTGCACGACGGCGGCGATGGGAAACACGATCACCGCCGCCAGCAGTCCCTGGGTCGCGCCCGAGAGGATCTTGGCGGCGGCCACCAGCCAGATCGGGCAGGGCGCCTGCACGCGATCCTCGATCTCGCGCGTGTAGCCGAACTCGGTTGACAGCGGCAGGGCGACCGCTTGGATGCCTTGGAACATGATCGAGATCCCCACCACGCCGGGCACGAGCACGGTGGCGAAGTCCGACTCCGATCCCTTGCCCCCGCCGCCGCCGATGCCTTGGCCGATGTGCGGGAACACGTACAGGAACACGAACACGAGCAGGAACGGCTGGATCAGCGTGCGCAGGACGAACTCCCACTTGTTCTTCCACAGCACCACCAGGTCGCGCAGCACGAGCGCGTGCAAGGCGTTGCGACTGGCGAGCATCACCGACCGCGTGGGGGCGACCGCGATCGTGCGCGCCGGCGACGGCGCGGGCGCCGGCGCGCCGGGGCTGGCAGCCGCTGAGGGCGCGGTTCCAGGCGCGCTCACTCGCGCAGGTCCTTGCCGGTGAGGTTGATGAACACGGTCTCCAGGCTCGGCTCCGATACCGACAGGTCTACCACTTCCACGCCGGCGCTCTCAGCCGCACCGACCACGCGCGGCACCAGCCGCTCGGCGCCCTTGACGTGCAGCTCGACGCCCCCCTCGATCGTGCGAACGCGCGTGACCTCCGGCAGCGCACGCGAGAACAGCTCGGCTAGCTGATCGCCGTCGCCGGTGGCCTTGACGGTGACGATGGTGTCGGCACCGACCGACTGCTTGAGCGCTTCGGGCGTGTCCAGCGCGAGGATCTTGCCGTGGTCCATGATCGCCACACGGTCACACAGCTGGTCGGCCTCCTCCATGTAGTGGGTGGTGAGCAGCACGGTCTGACCCTCGCGGTTGAGCTCACCGAGGATGTCCCACAGCGCGAGGCGACTCTGCGGGTCGAGCCCGGCTGTGGGCTCGTCGAGGAACAGCACGGCCGGCCGGTGGAAGATCGAGCGCGCCATCATCAGCCGCTGGGCCATCCCGCCGGAGAGCGCGAACACGGACGCTTTGGCCCACTTGGCGAGCTGGAACTGCTCGAGCAGCTGATCGGCGGTGTGGCGCGACTCGGACGCGGAGATGCCGAACAGGCGACCGTGGAAGTACAGGTTCTCCCACACGGTCAGCTGCCGGTCGAGCGTGTTCTGCTGGGAGACGATCCCGATCAGCTGCTTGGCGAGCGCGGGGTGCGCGACGACGTCGATGCCGCCCACGTAGGCCGATCCCGAGGTGGGCACGACGCGCGTGGTGAGCATGCCCGCGGTGGTCGTCTTGCCGGCGCCGTTGGGGCCCAGCAGGCCAAAGATCTCGCCGGCGTGCACGCGCAGCTGGAGCTGGTCGACGGCCGCGAAGTCGGTTCCCGCGTACACCTTGGTGAGCTCGACCGTGCGGATGATCTCCTGCTCGGGCATCGCGCAACTGTATCCGCGTCCGCGCTACCCTTGGCGCGAGCGATGGCGGACACGGGCAAGATCGCCAAGAACCTCGAGCGCTTCGCCCAGGGCGTGGCGGCGCACGACCGCGAGAACCCCACGCACACCGCGTACGGCATCGGCTTGGCGCACTTCGACATGGAGCGCCTGGACCTGGAAGAGGGCGAGGAGATCCTGCCGGGCATCACCGTGCACGCGGACGGCGGCGTGACGGGCAACTTTCGCGTGCTGTGCGACGGCGAGCACGACGAGGAGGAGCTGAGCGAGGCCGAGGAGCGAGCGGTGGAGGCGATCGCCTCGCAGTCGATCCCCGTTTTCTCCCCCGGACGCTCGCCGGGCGAGCCGGGCGAGGCAAGCTAGCCCGCTCCTGCGTATATACGATCGAGCACAGAGTCCGCAAGTGGACTAACTCGACGCACCCTCAGCCGCACCCACACCGGCCGCACCCACCCTCAGCCGCACCCACCCTCAGCCGCGCCCACGCCGGCCGCACCCACGCCGGCCACGCCGACGCCACGCGCGTCGATCCGCGCCTGGATCAGCGCGACGAGCCGTTCGATCGTCGGGCAGGCGATCCCGTGGCGGGCGGCGGCGCGCAGCACGGAGCCGGGGATGGCGTCGAGCTCGGGCTCGCGCCCGGCGGCGATGTCGCGTTGCATGGAGCTGCCGAGCGTGTCGTGGGCTGCCTCCAGCTCGGCGGCGGCCTTGGCGGCGTTGACGTCGCTGGCCCCCTCGGCCTTGGCGACGGCGGAGGCCTCCTCGATCGCTCCGACGAGCTCGGCGTGCAGCGCGGGCGTGGCGCGTATCTCGCCGAGCAGCACGTCGTGGGCGCTGGTGACGCAGGCGAGCGCGTTGAGCCGCACGAGCTTCGACCACATGACCTGCGCCTCGGAGTCCAGCACCTGCACAGGTATGTGCGCGTGCGCCAGCGTGTCGGCGAGCGCGCGCATCGCCGGGTGCGCGCTGGGGTACTGGCTGGCGATGCTGACGAGCAGGAAGCGGCTGGTGTGCACGACGACGCCCGGCTGTGGCCGGTCGGCCTCGACGCGGATCGACCCGGCGAGCACGGATGCGGGCGGAAAGCGTTCGCGCAGCAGCGCGAGGTGGTCGAGCCCGTTGAGCAGGGGCAGCACGAGGGTGGGCGTGGCGGCGACGCGCGCGAGCGCGGCGGACAGCCCGCTGGCCTTGGTGGCGACGATCAGCGCGTCCACCGGCTCGCTCAGGCGCGCGAGCGCGCGCGGATGCGCGACGAAGTCGCCGAGGACGACGCTGTGCACGTCCACCCCGTGGCGCGCGATCGTCTCGGCGGTGCTCTCGCGCGCGACGACCGCCACCTGGCTGCCGGCGCGGTCGAGCGCGCCTGCGAGCAGGCCGCCGACGCCGCCGGGGCCGAGCACGGCGAGCTTCATGCGCGGCGGGTAGGCGGGGCGACGTTCACGCGGCCGAGTCTATGCTTCGCCGGACGTGACCGAGCGAGCGCAGCCCGCCACCCAGGCACCTGAGATCCTCGCCCGCGGGCCGTGGCCGGTGGAGCAGATCACGGCTCGCTGGTGCGAGCGGCCGTTCGAGGCCACGCCGCAGCAGACGCAGGCGGCGGACGCGGCGATCAGGGAGCTCCAGGAACGCGGGTCGCCGAGCCACGACGGGGTGGCGGCGCGCTTGAAGGGCTTTCAGCAGGGCGAGCGGGGCATCGAGCTGGAGCTGCAGCCGCTGCGCTGGGCGCTGCGGCTGGTGACGGGCGACGCGTCGGAGAGCATGGCGGCGCTGTGCGTGACGCGCTCGGCGGACGGGCGCTGGCTGGCCGGCAGGCGCGCCTCGTGGGTGGCTTCTTGGGCGGGCCGCTGGGCGCTGGGCGCGGGCGGCGCGGTGGACCTGGGCGAGAACCCGGCGCACACGCTGGTGCGCGAGCTGCGGGAGGAGTGGTCGGTGTCACCGGAGCGCGTGCGCGGTGAGGCGCTGCTGCGCCTGCCGCACCGGCTGGTGATGTTCGTGGGCCAGGCGTGGCTGGCGGAGGGTGCGGAGGAGCAGGTGACGCCCGACCCCGAGCACGACGCGTTTGCGTGGTGGCCGCGCGAGATCTCCGACTGGCCGCCGGAGGCGGGCGACACGCTGCCGCGCATGGCGATGTGGCTGGCGGAGTGAGCGGCGCGATGGCGACAGAGGCGAAACGACCGGCGGCAGCGATGGGCGCGCCGGCGGCGACGAGCGCGCGCCTGCGTCCGGCGGCGGGGCCGTTGACGTTCACGCGCCTGAAGTGGACGTCGTTCACGCACTCGTGCGTGTACACGGCGCTGCTGATCTGCGCGTTTGCGGCCGGCAAGCCGCAGCCGTTGACGTTCGTGCTGGGACTCTCGCACGGGCTGTTGTGGATCTTCATGTCGCTGGCGTGCATCACGGCTGCGCGCCTGCGCGTGGTGTCGCTGAGGCTGGCGGTGGCGGTGGCGGTGCTGGGCGGGATCGGGCCGTTCTTCGGCAGCGCGCAGTTCATCCGCGAACAGCGCCGGCGCCGCGCGAGCGCGAGCGAGGTGCAGGCGAGCGCGAGCGAGGTGCAGTAAACGTATACGCGCCGCGCCCGGTGTGGCGACCGCGCTAAAGTGAAAGCTCGATGGCAACCAGCACCGCGGCGGCGCAGACGATAGACGTCGTAACCCCTGCCGCGGGAGAGTCGGTCAGCGAGGGAACGATCCTCGAATGGCGGGTGAAGGTCGGTGACCCGATCAAGCTCGACGAGACGATCGTGGAGATCTCGACGGACAAGGTAGACGTGGAGCTGCCGTCGCCGGCGACGGGCACGGTGAGCGAGATCCTGGTCGAGGAGGGCGCGACGGTGACGGTCGGTCAGGTGATCGCGCGCATTGCGGTGAACGGCGCCGGCGGCAACGGTGCGCCTGCCGGCAGCCCGCCGGCGAGCAGCCCGCCGGCGAGCGATGACGCCCCTGCGGGCAACGGCGCGCCTACGGCGAGCGCGACCGCCGCGGCGCCGGCGCCGGCGAGCGCACAGGAGGGCGCGGGCAACGGCACGGCCGCCGCCCAGCCCCAGGCGGCAGGCGGGAGCCTGCTCGACGTGGTGACGCCGGCGGCGGGCGAGTCGGTGACGGAGGGCACGATCCTCGAATGGCGCGCGCGCGTGGGTGAGCCGATCAAAGAGGGCGAGACGATCGTGGAGATCTCCACGGACAAGGTTGACGTGGAGCTGCCGTCGCCGGGGAGCGGGACGGTGCACGAGCTGCTGGTGAGCGAGGGCGACACGGTGACGGTGGGCCAGGTGATCGCGCGCATCATGGTCGGCGACGCGCAGGCGCAGCCGGCGGCCGCCCAATCCGGCGCCCCGGCCGCCCAATCCAGCGCCCCGGCCGCACCGGCGAGCACGCCTGCGCCGAGCGCGAGCGCAACCGCACCCCCGGCGCCGAGCCCGAACGTCGCGGCGGGCGCGATCCCGGCGGACACGAAGGTCTCCCCGGTGGCGGCGCGCGCGGCGGCGGTGGAGGGCGTGGATTTGACGGGCGTGGCGGGCAGCGGCCCGGCGGGCAGGATCACGAAGTCGGACGTGCTGTCGGCGGCGCAGAGCCCGCCCGCCACGCGACCGGCGGGCGCACCCCATAGCGGGGCACAGGCGAACGGCGCACCGGCGGGCGCGAACGGCGCACCGGCGGTGACGCAGGCGCAGGCGGAGGCGCAGCCGCTGCGTGGCGGGGCGGCGGCGCTGGCGCGCTACATGGAGCAGTCGCTGACGATCCCGACGGCGACGAGCTTCCGCACGCTGACGGTGACGGTGCTGGACGCGCGCAGGCGCGAGCTGAAGGCGGCGGGCGTGAAGGTGTCGTTCACGCACTTGATCGCGTACGCGATTGCGCGCGCGGGGGAAGACATGCGGGTGATGGCGACGCACTTCGCGGAGCTGGACGGCAAGCCGCAGCGGATGAGCGACGGGCAGGTGAACCTGGGGCTGGCGGTGGACGTGGAGAAGAAGGACGGCTCGCGCACGCTGATGGTGCCGGTGATCCGCGGCGCGGGCCGGCTGCCGTTCGATGCGTTCCTGGCGGCGTACGACGCGCTGGTGGAGAAGGCGCGCACGAACACGCTGACGGCGGACGACCTGACGGGCGCGAACGTGACGCTGACGAACCCTGGGGGGATCGGCACGGCGGCGTCGGTGCCGCGGCTGATGGGCGGCCAGGGGACGATTGTGGCGACGGGGGCGATCGGCTACCCGCCGGGCCTGGAGACGGTGGGCGCGAGGATTGGCGCGGAGAAGGTGATGACGATGACCTCGACGTATGACCACCGCATCATCCAGGGGGCGGAGTCGGGCCGCTTCCTGGGACTGATCGAGGGTTATCTACGGGGTGAGAATAATTTTTATGAGGATGTTTTCGCGGCGCTGAACGTGGCGCTTGGGCCAGCCCCGAGCGCGCCGCAGGCGACGGCACCGGCGACCGCACCCGCGGCGAGTGCGACACCCGGCGAGGAGGCGGTCGCGTACACGGGCGGGGAAGAACTCCTGCAGGCGGTGCAGGCGGCGAGCACGCTGGTGAGCAGGGTGCGCAGCCACGGGCACCTGGCGGCGCACCTGGACCCGCTGGGCTCGGAACCGGAGGGCGACCCAGGCCTGGACCCGGAGGCGCTGGGGCTGACGCAGGAGCTGCAGGCACGGCTGCCGGCGAGGATCTTTCAGATGTATGTGGAGGGGGCGACGCTGGTGGACGCGCTGGCACACCTGCGCGAGACGTACTGCGGCACGATTGCGTACGAGGTGGAGCACATCGCCTCGCACCGTCAGCGGGTGTGGCTGCGCGAGCACATCGAGTCGGGCGCGTTCCGCAAGGAGCTGACGAACGACGAGCGCCGCACGCTGCTGAAGCGGCTGGTGGAGGTGGACGCGCTGGAGCGCTTCATGCACAAGGCGTACCTGGGCCAGCACCAGTTCTCGATTGAGGGCTTGGACATGACGGTGCCGATGCTGGATGAGCTGATCCAGCTGTCGGCGGCGTACGGCGGGCAGGAGGTGGTGGTGGGAATGGCCCACCGCGGGCGGCTGAACGTGCTGGCGCACAACCTGGGACGGGCGTACGACACGATCTTCGGGGAGTTCGAGGGCGCTTCGACGCTGGAGGCGGTGACGACGATCCCGCAGGGCGGGACGGGCGACGTGAAGTACCACCATGGCACGCAGGGCACGTACAAGCTGCCGGACGGCGCGACGATTCGCGTGAACTTGGAGTCCAACCCGAGCCACCTGGAGTACGTGTCGCCGGTGGTGGAGGGCGCGACGCGCGCGGCGCAGACGACGCGCAAAGGGCCGCACGCGCACCAGGACACGAACGCGGCGGTGCCGATCACGATCCACGGCGACGCGTCGTTCCCCGCCCAGGGCGTGGTGTCGGAGACGCTGAACCTGCAGGCGCTGGACGGCTACAAGGTGGGCGGCACGGTGCACCTGATCATGAACAACCAGATCGGCTTCACGACCGACCCGGATGACGCGCGCTCGACGCGCTGGGCGTCAGACCTGGCGAAGGGCTTTGACGTGCCGATCATCCACGTGAACGCGGATGACGTGGAAGCGTGCATCAGCGCGGTGCGCCTGGCGTTTGCGTTCCGCCAGGAGTTCGGCCACGACGTGCTGATCGACCTGATCGGCTACCGGCGCTTCGGCCACAACGAGTCGGACGAGCCGGCGTACACGCAGCCGGAGATGTACGCGAAGATCAAGACGAAGAAGCGCGTGTGGGAGCTGTGGGCCGACCGCTTGATCGCGGATGGCGTGGTCTCGAAGGAGGAGGTGGACCGCCAGTCCCAGGAGGTGTGGGACAACATGACGCTGCTGCACCAGCGCTTGAAGGCGAAGATCGCGGCGGCGAAGGAGCAGGAAGGCGAGCACGCGACGGGCGAGTACCAGCTCGACCGCTCGCCGAGCCCGGAGGTGGACACGGCGGTGCCGGCGGCGCGCCTGCGCGAGCTGGGCGAGCAGCTGCTGCGCGTGCCGGAGGGCTTCACGGTGCACCCGAAGCTCGTCAAACAGCTCGAGCGCCGCCGCGAGGCGCTGGCGGAGGACCAGGCGAACGAGCCGAACATCGACTGGGCGCACGCGGAGGCGCTGGCGTTCGCGTCGCTGTTGACGGACGGCACACCGCTGCGCTTGACCGGGCAGGACACCGAGCGCGGCACGTTCAGCCAGCGCCACATGGTGCTGCACGACGCGAAGACGGGCCAGACGGTGTGCCCGATCCAGAACCTGCCGGACGCGCTGGCGCCGCTGGAGCTGCACAACAGCCCGCTGTCGGAGCTCGCGTGCTTGGGCTTCGAGTATGGCTACAGCCAGGAGGCGCCGGAGACGCTGGTGCTGTGGGAGGCGCAGTTCGGCGACTTCGTGAACTCGGCGCAGGTGATCGTCGACCAGTTCATCGTGTCGGGCCTCGCCAAGTGGGGGCAGACCTCGCGCCTGACGCTGCTGCTCCCCCACGGCTACGAGGGCTCGGGCCCGGAGCACTCCTCAGCGCGCCTGGAGCGCTTCCTGCGCGCGGCGGCGGAGGGCAACATCCGCGTGGCGAGCCCGACGACGCCGGCCCAGTATTTCCACCTGCTGCGCCGCCAGGCGCGGATCGCGAAGCAGCGCCCGCTGGTGGTGATGACGCCGAAGTCGCTGTTGCGCCTGCCGCAGGCGGCGAGCGCGATCTTGGACATGGCGGAGGGCACGCGGTTTCACCCGGTGCTGGCCGAGCCGGGGGTGGCCGACGAGCAGGTGACGCGCCTGGTGCTGTGCACGGGCAAGATCTACTACGACCTGGTGGGCCACCCCGACCGCGCGTCGCACACGGGCCTGGCGGTGGCACGCGTGGAGCTGCTGTACCCGTTCCCCGAACGCCAGATCCTCGAGCTGATGGCGCGCTACCCGAACCTGCAGGAGATCGCGTGGGTGCAGGAGGAGCCGCGCAACATGGGCGCGCGCGCACACATGTTCCCGCGCCTGATGCAGATCATGCCGGCGGAGATCCACTTCGGCTACATCGGGCGCCCCGAGCGCGCGAGCCCCGGCGAGGGCTACCCGGCGGCGCACGCGGCGGAACAGAACCGCATCGTCACCACCGCGATCGACCTGCGCCAGCCTTTGTCGCAGTACCCGCGCAAGACCCCTGGGGAGCGCTGATGTGGGCGCTGTTCAAACGCTGGCTGCGCATCCGCGCACAGCGCAAGCGCAAGAAGCGGGGGCTTTAGACCGCTGGTCCGTGCGGGCGCTGCGCGGTGGCCTGATCCGGTCGCCGGCGCTTCGCGCGGGCGCCCGGCTCAGTCCCCCGCTCCGCTCGACCGGGCGACGGGTTGTGTCTCGGTTTGGGCACGGTCGGCTATGCCCTACCAGGTCAGCGTGAAGACTTCCCTCGCGTCCTCGATTGTCAGCGCGAACATGCGCATGACGTCTCCGCGACCCCAAAGAGCCGTTGCCGACTCGACGAAGGTCGGCAGCAGCTGGGTTGTCAGTTCCGGCGGCGTTGCGCCTACAACCGTGGCGAGGCACGGCGCGGTCGCTCGCCAGCCGTAGCCGATCCCTTTCGCGGTGCCGACTTCGATGCGCTGGAGCTGCGCTGCCGTGTAGCCCATCAGACCGGCATAGCCCATTGGCAGTGCCGTCGTATCGGCCCCAGAGTCGAGGAGGCCAACGATTTGTCCCGATGCGCCGTTGACCCCCGTCACGTGCATGGTCAAGTATGGGCGTGCGCCATGCCCGAACGGATTCGAGTATTGAAGCTCGACGGATGGCACGGCTGGCGTTGCTCTTTAGAGCAGCAGCAAATCCGCGCCGGGGTCGGGCACCGGTAGGAGCGTGTCCGTCTCCTCGACCTCCGGCCGGTTACGCAGGGCTACAGCGTCAAGGTCGCTGGCGACAACTTGATCGCCACGGATGGCCACCCACTGACCGGCGTAGGCGCTCAGATCGATATGAGGAATCGATAGCGCCTGCTCTCGCTGTATCTCCTCTACGGCCATCGCGTACTCCCTTGGGCGAAGTATTTACGGCCCATGGGGATTATCGGCACGACGGCTGGTGTACGGCTCGCATCGGGCCTGACCCACGGACGTATAGCGTACCGCAGCACCGCTGCAAGTGTTCTAGCTCCGACGGACGGTTCCTGCGGAACCACTCCAACTCTTCGTGTTCGCTAGCGCCCTTGCCACACGGGGTCGCGCTTTTCCTTGAACGCGCTCGCGCCCTCCTTGGCGTCCTCTGAGGTCATGACGGGGCCGCTGATGGCGCCTTGCTTTTCCCACATCTCGGCGGTGGACCAGTCGAACTGCTCTTGCAGGATCTGCTTGGCGGCGGCCAGGGCGAGCGGGCCGTTCTTGGAGATCTGGGCGGCCAGGTCGAGGGCCGCCTCGACGGCTGAGCCGGGGTCGGCGATGCGGTTGACGAGGCCGCATTCGTGGAAGCGCTCGGCGGGGAAGGGGTCGCCGGTGAGGGCCAGTTCCATGACCAGGTGGTAGGGCATGCGGCGTGGCAGGCGCAGCAGGGCGCCGCCGGCGGCGACTAGCGAGCGCTTGGCCTCGGGGATGCCCATTTTGGCGCCCTTGGCGGCGACGATGAGGTCGCAGGCGAGCGCGATCTCCATGCCGCCGGCGACGGCGAAGCCCTCGATGGCGGCGATCAGCGGCTTGCGCGAGGCGCGCTGGGCGATGCCGGCGAAGCCGCGGTCGCCATACCAGGGCGACTCGCCTTTGACGAACGCGCCGAGGTCCATGCCGGCGCAGAAGAAGCCGCCGGCGCCGGTGAGCACACCGACGGACAGCGCGTCGTCTGCGTCGAGCTCGTCGAGCGCGTGTGCGACGCCTGCGGCGAGCGCGGCGTTGACGGCGTTTCGCACCTCCGGCCGGTTGAGCGTGATCAGCAGGACGTTGCCGCGCCGCTCAGTGAGCACGGGCTCCGTGGAAACGGCTTGCTCTGCTGCACTCATCGTCTCTCTCCTCGCTCGGGAATGTCCAGCAGCCTAGATGATCACTCGCGCGGGTTGAGCGCGGTCCGTCTACGCGGGCTCGGCGGGCGGCGTCTGCTCCTGCGCCTGCCGACCCGCTTGCATGCTCAAGCGTTCCAATTCGGCTTCGTCGAAGCCTCCCGCGGCTTCTTCGACGATCTTGCGCGCCGACGCGAGGTCCTGCTCCTCGACCATTAGGTCCAGTCCGGACCTGAAGCCGACCCGACCGATGCCGCTGCCGGTTCGCATGCAGCGGATGCCGGCTTCCGACAGTCGGTCGACGACACTAGTCGCCTCGACTTCGTCGGCGGCCGTCGTCAGGAACTTCAGCATGTCTGAAAGGTAGCGTACGTTTGGGGTTACGCGGCGAACAGCTTGAGCTCCGGCGCGCGCTCCCCGCGCAGCACGGCGGGATCGACCTCCACGCAGTCGATCCCCCGCGCCCCCGCGAGCACGCGTGCCTGCGGCTTGATCGTCTGCGCGGCGAGCACGCCGCGGCAGGAGCCGAGCGCGGGGTCGAGGCGGATGCGCTCGAGGTAGCGCGTGAGCTGCTCGACGGCGTCGATCGTGCCCACGCGCTTGATCTCCACGGCGATCCACGCATCCTCGCCGTCCCTGCACATCAGGTCCACGGGGCCGATGTCGGTCGGCCACTCGCGCTTGACGAGCCTGAACCCCTCCCCGCACGTCTGCGGGGCGTCGGCGAGCAGCTCCTGCAGTTCGCGCTCGACGCCCTCCCGCTCGAGCGTGGAGAGCGTGTCGAGCTCGTGCTCGACGTCGGAGAGCACCTGCGAGATCGCGATTTCCAGATGCTCTTCCTGTCCGCGCTTGCGCACGGTCAGCCCCTGTAGGCAACCGTCCTCGCCGGCCTGCTCCTCGATGACGGTCGGCGCGACCATCCAGTTGAGCGGCTTCACGTTGGAGCCGCCGCCATCGGCCCACACCATGAACGTGCCGTCGGCCTTCACCATCAACAGGCGCACCGCCTCGGGCAGCACGGTGCTCAGGCGGCCGGCGTAGGAGACCTGGCAGCGGGCGACGATCAGGCGCACTGCGCGAACCTATCGAGCGCGGCGGACCGCACGGGAGCGCGGCGGACCGCACGCGAGCGCGGCGGACCGCACGGCGATCCCCTCCGACCGGCCCCCTACGCTCTCGGCTCGTGGGCAGCGGAGCACGCAGCCAGGGCGATCGTCCCTATCCGCCCCCGCCGAGCCCGGAGACGGCGTGGTGGGCGCAGGCGACGGTGCTCGTGGCAATCGCGCTGCAGCTCCTGCTCCCCAACCGCCTGACGGCTGGCCCGACGTGGTTGGTCCCGGCGCTCGAGGGGCTGCTGCTGGTCGGCCTGTTCGCGACCACGCCGAAACAGCTCGAGGGCCACCGCGCCGCACGCCGGCGCACGGCGCTGGGGATGATCGCGCTGGCGAGCGCGGCGAACGTGTTCTCGCTGGTCGATCTCTCGCACCTGCTGCTGCACCACAAGGTGGAAAACGGAGACGAGCTGATCGTCTCGGGGGTGCTGATCTGGCTGACGAACTTCCTCATCTTCTCGCTGTGGTACTGGGAGCTCGACCGCGGCGGGCCGGGGCGCCGCGCGGAAGGCAACGACGGCCCACCCGACTTCCTGTTCCCGCAGATGTCCGACGACCACATCGAGCCGCGCGACTGGCGGCCGAAGTTCGTCGACTACCTGTATGTGTCGCTGACGAACGCGACGGCGTTCTCCCCCACCGACACGATGCCGCTGAGCGCGATGGCAAAGCTGGTGATGGGAGCCCAGGCGATCGTGTCGCTGGTGACGATCGGGCTGGTGGTCTCACGCGCAGTGAACATCCTGTAACCGTTAATATATTTATTTATATATATTAATAATAATTATCGAGCCGGGGCGAGGCTGGGCTCGATCGCCAGCGCCTGCGCGACGAGCTCCTGCAGCTCGCCGTCCGCGCCCAGCTTGAGCGCCCTGCGGAACGCCTCCAGCGCGCCCTCGCGGTCCATCAGCGCGAGGCGCAGCCGCCCGAGGCGCTCCCACGCGCCGGCGTCGGAGGGGCCGCGCTTGGCGGCGCGCTCGGCGGCCTCCGCGGCGAGGTCGATGGCGCCCATGTCTTCGTAGATGCGCGCGGCGAAGCGGTGGGCGGCGGGGCGGCGGCCGTCCACGCGCGCCCAGTCGCGCACCGCGCGGGCGGCCTCCTCGAGCTTGCCGGCCTGCCAGAAGGCGAGCGTCATCAGCCGCAGCACTGCCACGTTGCGCGGTTCCGCGTCGCGCGCGTAGATCAGCCGCTGGGCGGCCAGCTCGTATTCGCCGTCGGCCATCGCGCGCTGGGCGGCGAGCATGAAGCGCTCGACGCGCTCCTCGGCGGGGTCGGGCTTGGAGAAGTCCACGAACTTCATGCTGCCCGCGGGCACCGTGCGGATGCCGTGGCTGAAGCGCACGCGCGCCCACTGCTGCACCTCCTCGCCGTCGCCGCGCGGATCGGACGAGAAGTAGATGCCGGCGACGGTGCCCACGCCCCACTCGGGGTAGGCCAGGCAGCGCGCGTAGCGGTGCACCACCGAGTGGTCGGGAACGCGGCTGCCGAACGGGTCGTGTTCGGCTTTGTCCTTGGCCACCGCGCGGGCGCGCTGTTCGGCCTCGTAGGCGCGGCGGCCAGCCTCTTCACGCTCGCGCCGCGCGGCGGCGGCGGAGACCTTGACGGCGTTGGCCGTGACCTTGCCGCCGCGCGAGCCTTCCGCCAGGCGCTCGAGCTGGTCGGCGGCCTCGTTGATCGCCTTCAGATGGCGCTCGTGCTCGAACTGGCGCCCCTGCGGCGCTACGTCGGGGTGCCAGCGCTTGGCCATCTTGCGCCGCGCAAGCTGCACGTCACGCTTGGTGAACGGCGCCTCCAGCTCCAGCAGGAGCAGGTGCTGCTCGACGTCGAGGACCGTGGTGGGCATGACCCGACAACGTTAGCGACACCGCGGAGGTCCTATCCTGCGTGCGCATGTCCTCTCAGTACATCTTCACGATGCACCGCCTGTCCAAGCTCGTGCCACCGGAGAAGACGGTGCTGGACAACATCACGCTGGCGTTCTACCCCGGCGCGAAGATCGGCGTCCTGGGGTACAACGGCGCGGGCAAGTCCACGCTGCTGCGCATCATGGCGGGCGTCGATCAGGAGTACCGCGGCGAGGCCGCGCTCGCGCCGGGGGCGACGGTGGGCATGCTCGAGCAGGAGCCCCAGCTGGACGCGAGCAAGGACGTGAAGGGCAACGTGGAGGACGGCGTGGCGGAGACCAAGGCGCTGCTCGACCGCTTCAACGAGCTGGCCGCCAACTACTCGGATGAGACGGCCGAGGAGTTCGGCCAGCTCCAGGCGAAGATCGAAGCGGCGGACGCATGGAACCTCGACACGCAGCTGGAATACGCGATGGACGCGCTGCGCCTGCCGCCGGCGGACGCGGACGTGAGCGTGCTCTCCGGCGGCGAGCGCCGGCGCGTGGCGCTGTGCCGCCTGCTGCTGCGCGCGCCCGATCTGCTGCTGCTGGACGAGCCCACCAACCACCTGGACGCGGAGTCGGTGGCGTGGCTGGAGCAGCACCTGGCGGAGTACAAGGGCACGGTGGTGGCGGTGACGCACGACCGCTACTTCCTCGACAACGTGGCCGGCTGGATCCTGGAGCTCGACCGCGGCCGGGGCATCCCCTACGAGGGCAACTACTCGCGCTGGCTCGAGCAGAAGCAGGCGCGCCTGGCGCAGGAAGAGCGCACCGAAAGGGCGCGCCAGCGCACGATCGCGGCGGAGCTCGAGTGGGTGCGCACGAACCCCAAGGGCCGGCGCAACAAGTCCAAGGCGCGCCTGGCGCGCTACGAGGAGCTGATCTCCGAGGAGCGCGGCGTCAAGCTGGAGGACGTCCAGATCCACATCCCGCCGGGCCCGCGCCTGGGCCAGCAGGTGCTCACGGCGAGCGAGCTCAGCAAGGGCTTCGGCGATCGCCTGCTGATCGAGTCGCTGTCGTTCGATCTGCCGCGCGCGGGCATCGTGGGAGTGATCGGCGCGAACGGCGCTGGGAAGACCACGCTGTTTCGCATGATCACCGGCGCGGAGGAGCCGGACGGCGGCACGCTCACGCTCGGCGACACCGTGCAGCTGGCCTACGTGGACCAGTCGCGCGACGCGCTGGACCCGGAGAAGACGGTGTGGGAGGAGATCTCCGAAGGCTACGAGCACATCAAGGTGGGCGAGCGCGAGGTCAACTCCCGCCAGTACACCGCCGGCTTCAACTTCAAGGGCTCCTCCCAGCAGGTGCAGGTCGGCAAGCTCTCCGGCGGCGAGCGCAACCGCGTGCACCTGGCCAAGCTGCTGCGCAGCGGCGGCAACCTGCTGCTGCTGGACGAGCCCACCAACGACCTGGACGTGGACACGCTGCGGGCGCTGGAGAACGCGCTGCTCGAATTCCCCGGCTGCGCGCTGGTGATCTCCCACGACCGCTGGTTCCTCGACCGCGTGGCCACGCACGTGCTGGCGTTCGAGGGCGACTCGCAGGTGACGTGGTTCGAGGGCAACTTCGAGGCCTACGAGGAGCACCGCCACGCCGTGCTCGGCGCCGCGGCCGACCGTCCGCATCGCATCACCTACAAGCGGCTGGTCCGTGGCTGAGCCGACGCCGGGCGGCCCTGCCGCCGTCGCATCGTCCTCGCATCGTCCCGGTACGGGGAAGGGGGGTCAGCCAGAGGGCGCCGCGGCCAGCGGCAAGCCGGACGCCGCCGCGGCCGGCGGCGAGCCGGATGCCTCGCCGGGCAAGTTCGACCGCGACACAGCCGTGTGGCGCGACACGGACGCCACCCACCCGGCGCATCCGGCGGTGGGCGAGCAGCTCGTGTACGGCGCGCACGTGGCAGCGGACTGGCGCGCCGGGCGCGGGCCGCACGGCGGCTACCTGGCGGCGATGCTGCTGCGCGCGCTGACCATGTCGGTGTCCGATCCGGCGCGCGAGCCGCGCTCGCTGACGATCCACTACGCGCGCGCGCCCGAGCCGGGAGCGGTGCAGATCCGGGTGGCGATCGAGCGCGAGGGCCGTTCGGTGAGCACGCTGTCCGCGCGCATGCACCAGGGCGAGCAGCTCACCGCGCTCGTGCTGGCAGCCTTCTCGGTGCCGTGGACGGGGCCTGAGATCTCAGAAGTGGCGATGCCGGACGTGCAGCCACCGGACTCCTCGCGTGAGAGCCTCAAGCTGATGGAGCACGGCCCGGAGTTCGCGCGCCACATCGTGCTGCAGCCGCGCATCGAGGGCCGCCCGCTGTCGGGGGAGGAGCGGCCGATGGTGATTCGCGGCTGGATGGGGCTCGCCGAGCCACGGCCGATCGACGCGCTGTCGCTGGCGTTCTTCAGCGACGCGCTGATCCCCGCGCCGTACATGCGCATGCGCGAGTGGTCGGCGGTGCCGACGGTCGATCTGACGGTGCACTTCCACGCGCGCATGCGTGCCGCAGCGGGCGCCGACCCGCACGAGCTGTGCCTGGCGCAGACGACCAGCGAGCTCGTTCACGACGGCTTCTTCGTGGAGGACGGGGTGATCTGGGCGACTGACGGGACGCTGCTCGCGCACTCGCGCCAGCTGGCGATCGTGGTCCCCTTCCGCGCCTGACGCGGCGGGCCGCGACATCGCCGCGAGGCTCGGCGTGACGCGCCCTTCCAGAGTAGGTAGCATTATGCAACGCATAATGGCGTCTACGACTGGAGCGCGCGATGGCTGATTACACCGCTAAGAAGATCAACGAGATGCAGGCCGCGTTCGGGGGCGGGTTCGTGAAGGCGAGGGCGGAGCTGGGGGTGAGCGCGTTCGGGATGAACGTGATCCGGATGCCCGCCAACTACGGCGACTACCCCGAGCACGACCACGAGACGGACGGCCAGGAGGAGGTGTACGTCGCGCTGGACGGCTCGGGGACGATCGACATCGAAGGCGAGACGGTGGACTTCGACAAGGACACGCTCGTGCGGGTCGCCGCCGGCACCAAGCGCAAGGTGCACGCAGGCCCGAACGGCATCACCATGCTCGTGCTCGGCGGCTGCCCCGGCGAGGCGTACAAGCCTGGGCCGATGAGCGAACTGAGCGCCGCGTAGCGCAAGCGCCGCCTGTGGGGGGGCGCCGCCGCCCGCAGGTGGCGTGCGGCGCTACCCGCCCAGGAAAGCTCTGCTGGGGCGAATGGGTGAGATAGAGGTCGATCGCAACATCGCCCGCAGAGCAGGGCGCATCCAACGTGACGCCGGATTGAAGATCGCCGATGCCCTGATCGCGGCGACCGCGCTCGAGCGCCAGCTCCCGCTGATGACGCGCAATCGGCGCCACTTCCAGCGCGTCTCAGGACTCACCGTGCACGAGCCGCTCGCCCAGAGCGGCGGGCCAGCAGAGGAAGGCGCAACGGACCTGGCCCCGTCGGGCTGAGGCGCCTCAGCGCGCGAACGAGCGCTCGCGCTCCAGCCGCAGTGCGGCGGCGGCGATCAGGCGCGCGGCGGCGCTCACGTCGTCGAGCGCCACGAGCTCGACCGGCGAGTGCATGTAGCGGATGGGGATCGACACGAGCCCGGTGGGAACGCCGCCGCGGCTGAGGTGCACGGCGTCGGCGTCGGTGCCGGTGTTGCGCGCGGACGCCTCCACGGTGAAGGGGATCTTCTCCGCTTCGGCGGTGTCGTAGAGCAGCTCGAACAGCGCGGGGTTGAGCGTGGAGCCGCGGGTGATGACCGGCCCCGAGCCGAGCTCGTGCTTGCCGGCCTCTTTCACGTCGATGCCGGGGGCGTCGGTGGCGTGGGTGACGTCGACGACGATCGCCGCGTCGGGCTGCAGCGCGAAGGCGCTGGTGCGCGAGCCGCCGAACGTGGTCTCCTCCTGCGCGACCGCCACCGCCGCGAGCTCCCACTGCCCGCCGCCCGCCTCCGCGACCAGCCGCGCGGCCTCCAGCGCGACGAACGAGCCGAGGCGGTTGTCGAGCGCGCGGGAGACCAGGCGCCCGTTGGGCAGCTCGACCGGCCGCGCGTCGATCACCGCGACGTCGCCGATCCGCACCAGCGCGCGCGCCTGCTCGCCGTCGCGGGCGCCGATGTCGAGGTGCAGCTCGCGCAGCTCGGCGACCTTCTTGCGCTCCTCCTCGCGCAACAGGTGGATCGGCTTCTTGCCCACGACCCCCGGGATCGGCCCGTCGCGCGTGTCCACGAGCACACGCTGGCCGACGAGGATCTGCGGGTCCCAGCCGCCGACGCCGCCGAACCACAGGTAGCCCTCGTCGTCGATGTGGGTGACGATCAGCCCGATCTCGTCGATGTGGCCCATCACGAGCAGCCGCGGCGCGTCGGCCTCGTAGCCGTGCTTTGGCGCGACGAGCGCGAGCGGGGTGCCGACGACGTCGCTGCTCACGCGCGCGAACCGGCCGGCGGCCTCGCTCCACACCTTCGCGGGAGCGCTCTCGTACCCGGAGGGCCCGCGCGCGTTCAGCAGGTCACGCAGGACCGGTGGCACGCCTGCGTGCTCACTCATGCGGCGAGCAGGCTGCGCAGGACGAACTGCAGGATGCCGCCGTGGCGGAAGTATTCGGCCTCGCGTGGGGTGTCGATGCGCACGCGCGCGTCGAACTCGATCGCCGCGCCGGCGCCGCGCTCGCCGGCGGGCTGCGCGCTCACGCGCACCGCGCGCGGCGGCGCTCCGCCGACGCCGCCATCCGACCCGGCCGTCCCGGCTGACCCAGCCCCGGGGGCTGGGTGCCCCCCCAGTCCCCCGATCGCCTCGGCGAGCCCGCCGACGGAGAACACCTCGGTGCCGGTGAGCCCGAGCGAGCCGGCGCTCTGCCCGTCGGGGAACTGCAGCGGCAGGACGCCCATGCCGATCAGGTTCGAGCGGTGGATGCGCTCGAAGCTCTCGGCGATCACCGCCCGCACCCCCAGCAGCTTCGTGCCCTTGGCGGCCCAGTCGCGCGAGGAGCCCGTGCCGTACTCCTTGCCGGCGAGCACCACCAGCTCGACGCCCGCGTCGATGTAGCGCATGGCGGCGTCGTAGATCGACATCTGCGCGTTCGCGCCGTCGGCGAGGTAGTACGTGTTTCCGCCCTCCGGCAGCGGCTCCAGGCCGGCCTCGCGCCCCAGGAGGTTGCGCAGGCGGATGTTCGCGAACGTCCCCCGGACCATCACCTCGTGGTTGCCGCGGCGGGCGCCGTAGGAGTTGAAGTCGAGCGGCGCGACGCCCTGCCCCTGCAGGTAGAGCCCGGCGGGACCGTCGCGCTTGATCGAGCCGGCTGGCGAGATGTGGTCGGTGGTGACGCTGTCGCCGAGCAGCGCGAGCACGCGCGCGCCGTCGATGTCGCGCACCGGCGGGGGCTCGGCGGGCATGCCGTGGAAGTACGGCGGCAGCCGCACGTACGTGGAGGCGGGGTCCCACGCGAAGCGCTCGCCCGCGGGCACCGGCAGGCCGTTCCAGTGCTCGTCGCCGGCGAACACCTCGCTGTAGCTCTTGCGGAACATGTCCGCGCGCACGGCCTCGCCGATCGTGTCGGCGATCTCGCGCGCGGAGGGCCAGATGTCGCGCAGGTACACGTCCTCGCCGTGCCCGTCCTGGCCGAGCGGGTCGCCGGCGATGTCGATGTCCATCGTGCCGGCCAGCGCGTAGGCGACGCACAGGGGCGGCGAGGCGAGGTAGTTCATCTTCACGTCGGGGTTGATGCGCCCCTCGAAGTTGCGGTTGCCTGACAGCACGGAGACGACCGCGAGGTCCGCCTCGTTGACGGCGGCGGAGACCTCCTGCGGCAAGGGCCCCGAGTTGCCGATGCAGGTGGTGCAGCCGTAGCCCACGAGGTTGAAGCCGAGCTGCTCCAGCGGCTCGGTGAGCCCGGCGCGGTCGAGGTACTCGGTGACCACCTTCGAGCCGGGGGCGAGCGAGGTCTTGACCCACGGCTTCGAGCGCAGCCCCCTGGCGAGCGCGTTGCGCGCGAGGATGCCGGCGCCGATCATCACCGACGGGTTGGAGGTGTTGGTGCAGCTGGTGATCGCGGCGATCACCACGTGGCCGTGGTCGAGCTCGACCTCGCTGCCGTCGGCGAGCGTGCAGCGCGCGGAGGTCGCGGTCTTGACGGTGGCGCCGCCGCGCTCGGGCGCTTCCACATAGCTGGGCCCGCCGTCGTTGGGGCGCGGGCGGTCGTTGCCGTTGGCGGGCGGGTCGCTCGAGGGGAAGCTCTCCGCGTCGGCCTCGTCGCGGGCGTCGTAGTCCTGGACGTAGCCGCCGAGCGCCTCGCGGAAGGACTCCTGGGCGTGGCTGAGCGCGATGCGGTCCTGGGGGCGCTTCGGCCCGGCGATGCTCGGCTCGACGCTCGCGAGGTCGAGCTCGATCGTGTCCGAGAACGTGGGCGCTTCGGCGTGCTCGTCGTGCCACAGCCCCTGCTCCTTGGCGTATGCCTCGACGAGCGCGATCTGCTCGGGCGAGCGCCCGGAGAGCTCGAGATAGGAGATCGTCTCCGCGTCGATGGGAAAGATCGCGCACGTGGAGCCGAACTCGGGCGACATGTTGCCGATCGTCGCGCGGTCTGCGATCGCCAGCCCGGCGAGCCCGGTGCCGTAGAACTCGACGAACTTGCCCACCACGCCGCGTTCGCGCAGCATCTCGGTGACGGTCAGCACGAGGTCGGTGGCGGTGGCTCCCTCGGGCAGCGCCCCGTGCAGGCGAAAGCCGAGCACCTGGGGGATCAGCATGGACATCGGCTGGCCGAGCATGGCGGCCTCGGCCTCGATGCCCCCCACCCCCCAGCCGAGCACGCCGAGGCCGTTGACCATCGTGGTGTGCGAGTCGGTGCCGACGAGCGTGTCGGGGTAGGCCTGGGGTGGGTGGGCTCCTGATCGTTCGTTCGCGAACACGACGCGCGCGAGGTACTCGAGGTTGACCTGGTGCACGATGCCGGTGTCGGGGGGCACGACGGCGAACTGGTCGAACGCCCCCTGCCCCCAGCGCAGGAACACGTAGCGCTCCTGGTTGCGCTCGAACTCGCGCTCGGCGTTCACGCGGAAGGCGTCGCGCGTGCCGAACGCGTCGACCTGCACCGAGTGGTCGATCACGAGCTCGGCGGGCGCGAGCGGGTTGATCTTGGCGGCGTCGCCGCCCATGTCTGCCATCGCCTCACGCATGGCGGCCAGGTCGACGACGGCGGGCACGCCGGTGAGGTCTTGCATGAGCACGCGCGCGGGGGTGAACGCGATCTCCTTGCTCGGCTCGGCCTTCGCGTCCCAGCCGGCGAGCGCTTCGACGTCGGCGGCGGTGACCGAGCCGTTGCCCTCGGTGCGCAGCAGGTTCTCGAGCAGCACCTTCAGCGAGAACGGCAGCCTGCGCACGTCGAAGCGCTGCTGCAGCGCGTCCAGGCGGAAGATCTCGTAGCTGCGATCGGCGAGGACGAGCGTGTCCTTGGCGCCAAAGCTGTTCTCCGACATGGGCATCTCCCGTGCGCTGGGGGGTCTTCAGGGGCTACGGCCAGTCTCGCAGAGTCGCCGCGGCGACTCGGTGCCCGGCGCGCCCAGCGCACGAGCTCCCCTGCGCCTACGGGGCCGGCACTGAGGCGCGCGTGACGCGCCCCTTGCCCTGACGCTTGGCGCGCAGCAGCGCGGCGTCGCACGCTTCGAGCAGCTCGTCAGTGTCCATGGGGGCGCGCCACTGGGCGACGCCCACGGACGCCGAGACGCCAGGGCCGATCCCGTCGTAGGCGGGTATCGCGCGCAGCCGTTCCAGCGCGCGGCTGGCGGCTGCGGCGGCGCTGTCGAGGGCGGCGTTGGGCAGGATCACGACGAACTCGTCGCCGCCGTAACGCGCGACGCGATCGAACGCGCGAAACTCGCCGACGAGCGCGTGCACGACGCCGCGCAACAGCATGTCGCCCGCCTGGTGGCCGTGGCGGTCGTTGACGAGCTTGAAGTCGTCGAGGTCGATCAGCAGGCACGACAGCGGCCCGCCGGTGCGCGTGGCGCGCCCGATCTCCTCGTCGAGCCGGCGGCGCATGGCGCGGTGGTTCATGCACCCGGTGACGGCGTCCGTGCCGGCCTCCGCGCGCGCGCGCGCGAGCGCGAGCGCGGTGGCCGCCTGCTCGACCAGCGCGCCGGCGAGCTCGACTTCGGTGGCGTCGAACGGCTGGGACTCACGGCGCACGAGCACGACCACCGCCTCGACCTCCCCGCGCTCGGCGAGCGGCAAGAGCAGCGCGCTGGTGACCGCGCCGGTTTCGCTCAGCCGCGGGATGCTCGCCAGCCCCTCGGCGTCGGTGGCGAGGAAGCTGTTGCGCGTCCTCGCCACCCAGCTGACGCCTGGCGGGCGTTCGCCGCGCGACTGCAGGTAGCTGAGCCGCCCGATGCCACCGAACAGGTACACGGCGACGAGCTCCTCGTGACCGTCGTCGTCGACGGCAAGATGGTGGATGTGGACCTCCTCGGCGCCGGGGACCGCCAGCAGCTCGCGCGCCAGCGCCCGGAACATCGCGTCGGCGTCGGCCACCTCGTCGGCGAGCGTGCTCAGGTGGCGGATGCCAGCCAGCAGCCGGTCGAGGCCTGCTGGTGTCGAGGCATCCGTACCCGCTACGACATCCATACAGAGACTGTACGGCATGCGGGCGGCGATGTGGCGCGCTGCGCGTCTTGTGGGCCCGTGAGAGACGCGCCGGGGCGGCCGATGGCCGCCCCGGCTTACAGCTGATCTCTAGCTGACGGCTGCTACAGGCTCACACCCTGACCGTCAAGGTCGCGCTAGAGGTCTTCCCGCCCTTCTGCTTGGGCACAAAGCCGACGCGCACTTTGAGCTTGAACGGGCGCCGCCGACCGCGTGACGCACGCGACAGCGGGATCTTGAGCGTGACCGACTTGTGTGCCTCGGCCAGCGTGCGCCTGGTGGTTGACAGGCCCCGGCCACTGCCGCTGATGCGCCCGGCGGAGTACGTCCTGACGGTCACATACACGGTGTCACCGACGATCTTGTGACCGATTACCTGCACGCCGCATTCGCTGGGCGTGATGATCGTGTTCTGTTTGACCACCACGCCGTTCTGCCCGGTGATGGTCGTGGGCATCACGAGCTTTTCGGTGCACACGTTGGTCTTGTGCGGGTTTTCCGTGCGTTCCACGTCGAGCGCCGAGAACGGCCCGAGCGGGAGGTTGACGGTGATGCTCGACACGGGGACATCGGGCGTGGCCGCGAAGTTCGTCGTGGTGATGCCTTTGGAGATGTGGGTTTTGCCTTCGACGATCACACGTACGCCATCGGCTTCGAGCACGAGTTCGAGGCTCGGGAATTCTTCACCCGCGTGCGAGACGAGGATCGCCGGGCCTTTCATCACGTTGGGCAGCGTGGGCGTGACCGCGGTTGCGGTGCCGACCATCGCTTCTTTGTTGCAGCTGTATGGGTTTTCTTCGAACGTCTTGGCCACACACGCTTTGTTCAGCGTCGACAGGCGCGAGGGCAGCTGCCTCGGCAGCTGGACGAGCACCGATTTGATGTTCGCCTGGCCGGGCGCCTGCGTCATGGTGGTGACGAGGCTCGCGCCGTTCGCTTTCGAGGTCTTGGCGCTGGTGGAGGCGGTGAACTTCGGTTTGAACGCCAGGGCACTGCAGCCTTCGAGCTGGAACGGCGAGGTCAGTCCCGACTGCACGGTTCCGCTGGTCGAAGTCAGGACCGATTCGGTACTCAGCGGCGAGCAGCTCGTCGGATTGAACAGGAAGCCCTGCCTGTTCACGTTGACGTTGATCGAGCGCAGACGCAGCGGGATGCCCTTGTAGATCGTCGGCAGGGTGCTTTCCGCCGTGACCTGCGCGGTCCTCTGGTTGACGTTGATGGTCGAGCGCGTCACCACGTTGCCGAGGTTGAACGGCCCGGCCACCGCCGGGACCACGATCGACAGGCCGAACGGGGCGCCGTTGTAGGGACCCGTCATGTAGACCGACCCGTTGAACGTGTACGGCGCCGAGCCGGAGCCGGCTTCCACGGTAACTGAGCCGATCTTGCTGGCTGCACCGCATTCGCCGCTGTTGGCCGGCGCTTCTTCGCACAGCTTCACCGCCGGGATCGCGCCGACCAGGCCGGGGGGCAGGGTCGTCTTGATCTTCTGCAGGTACTGTTCGCCGTTCTTGCGGGTGAAGTTGATCGCGTAGGAAGTGTGCCCACCGCCGCTCGTCGCTTCGTTTTCGGTGCTCTGGCTCAATGAGAACGGCAGCGACGAGGCACAGCCGGTGACCGACAGTCCGCCGAACGCCGCGTTCTTGGGCGCGGTTTCGCTCGAGAACGGCACGAATTCGGTCGACCCTTCGGGCGTGCCGCACGCGAGCGGGTTTGCCAGCGACGTGAGCACGTTGCGGTTGAAGCTGATGGTCAGGTTGGTGAACGGCTGTTCGGGGTTTTCGTTGAACACCGTTGTCAGCTGGCCGGTCGCTTCGTTGGGGATGACTTCTGCTTTCACGCGCACCGAGACCCCGTAGCGTTCGGAGTTGGCGACGACGTAGATGATGTATGGCGGCCCCGTGATCGGGCCGGTTTCCGAGCCGCTGACCGGCCCGCCGAGGTACACGTGACCTGTGAACGAGCCGTTGGGGAGCGTGGGCACGTCGAGACTGACCGTGCCGAGTTCCGATCCGGAGGGACACGCCACGCCGAAGGTTTCGCTGTGGATGCGCGCCTGGGCGACCGTGCACGCTTCGAGTCCGTGCGCAGCTGACGGGTTGAGCGTCATGCCTGCAGGCAGCGTGATCGAAGCCGTCTTGACCTGAGCCTGCTCCGGTTCTTCCGGTTCGCTCGGCACGCTCACTTCGGTGGTGAACGGGTTCGGCGCATCGCTGACCGTCGAGCCCGATTCAAACGCGAACGTCGGTTCGAACTTCAGGGCATTGCAGCCTTCTAGTCCAAGCGGGGTTTTGAAGTCAGTGCGCGTCGATTCTCCTGACGTGTCTTTCAGCGACAGGAAGGTCGTGTTGTCACCTGGACAGTTAGTGGCGTTTGTGATGAAGTCCCCTTCCCCACTTGTCCCGAAGAGTACCTGCCTCGAACTGATCAGCGGGTCTGCGGGGTTGACTTCGACTTCAAAGTAGTCATGGTAGTCGCCTTGATCGGTTCCAGCGGCCTGCTTGCCCCATTCCACGCTGCCTTTCACGAAAGAGTGCACGTAGTACTGCGTCGTTCCCAGGCCCTCACCTTCGGTGATCGGTTTGGGGAACGCAAGCGCGACGCCATAGTAAGACGCGAGATGTTCCGGCTGTTCGAGGTTATAGACCGTGCCTTCCAGCGGCAGGTCGGTGAACCCGAATTTTTTTAGCGCTTCGACATACAGCGTAACTTTTTCTTCCCCGATTTCCGTTTCGGGTTCGCACGTCGGCGCGGTGTACAAGCCTGTGTCTGGGATCGCTTCTTTGTCTCCGAATTCTTCTGCCGAGCACATCGGTACGGCCGCCGGGGAGGTGGCCAGACCAGTGGCGACGTCGACCCTGACGCGGTTCACATCCGCGCCGCCTTGCGGTTTCGCGTTGGGGTATTTGCCTTCGGTCTTGAGTTCGAAGTCGGTGACGCCGTATGGGACGCGTCCGCCCGCCTGCGTAAAGCCTTCTTGTTTAGCTTCTGTTTCGGTGATTTTCGCCTTGGGGAAGAAGTAGGAGGGGCCCGTGGGACCTAGAGGCCCTTCGGTTTTTGTGCTGCCGCATTCGCTGAAGCTGAATTTGCAGTTGGTGGCGACGAAGCTTTCGACTTCGAGACCAGCCGCCGCGGCCGCCGTCGCCGATAGGGCTACGAGTACGGTCGCTACAAGCGCCACAAGCAAAACACGGACCTGAATCCTCACGACGACCTCCCTAATCGGCTCGGCTACAGCAAGACAGAAACGCCTACACCCTCGTTTTGACTCCGAGCAGGCGAAAAAGTTGCGGTGGATCATCGGCTCTATTAGACGAATGCTGCGTATGTCCTGCAAAGTAGGTCCCTTGGCGGGCAGTCCTTTCAACCGCCGTCCTGGCTGGCTCACCAGCCAGGACGCGTTCGCGCCGACGGCCGCACGGATGGGGCCGCGGGAGCAGGGCACGGCATCGTCTCGTCGGCCCTGTGCACACAATGCCTTACACTGCATTCCATGCCACCTGCCGACCGGGGACAGCTCTCGATGCGACCGTCCAAGAAGACCATCGAAAGGCTGCGTGAGCGCGCACGGATGCGCGGCGAGAAGCATACGACGCTCGCCGAGCGCTACCTGGAAGAGGGCGTGCTCATGGACGAGCACCCCAACATCCACTTCGTCGACGGAGCCATGGGACGGCGCGCCGCCGTGCTGGGCACCGGGCTGGACGTCTGGGAGATCGTGGACGTGGCCAAGGACAATGGTGGCTCGGTCGCCGACACGGCCGCGTACCTGGAGATAGATCCGCGGCTGGTCGAGAGCGCCATGCGCTACTACGGCGCCAACCGGGACGAGACCGACGACATGATCGCCCGCGTGCACGAGCTCGGCGAGCGCGAGGAGGCGAACTGGCAGGCCGCCCGCGCGGCAGTCTCCGAGTGAAGCTGCTCCTCGACGAGCACCTCTCCCCAGAGATCGCTCGACAGCTTCGAGCGCGCGGACACGACGTCATCGCGGTCGGCGAGCGGCCCAGCCTTCGCGGGCGCTCAGACCGCGTGCGCTTCGCGTCGCTGCCCGACGAGCAGCGGGCGATCGTGACCCACGATCTCGGCGACTTTCGCCCGCTGTTCGCTGAGGCGTTGCGCCGCGGGTCGCGCACCCATGGCCTGATCTGCGTGCCGCGGCGCTTCCGGCTCGACCGCCAGGGGGTCGGGCGGCTCGTGCTCGCGCTCGACGCGCTCCTACGGGCATATCCAGATGTCGAGGGCGCGATCGCAGCAGGTGGCGAGCTGTGGCTCGAGGAGCCGCCCTCACCCGGCTGATCGGCAGGGGCGCCTCCCGCTTCAGCCCGCAGCCACCGCCTCGCCGAACCCCACCCGCAGCAGCGCGCCGCCGTCCGGTGCGTTCTGCGCTTCGACGAAGCCGCCGCACGCCTCCGCCGCCTGGCGCACGATCGCCAGGCCGAGGCCCGAGCCGGGCAGCCCGCGCGCGGCCTGCGCGCGGTAGAAGCGGTCGAACACGAACGGCAGGTCCGACTCCTGAAAGCCGGGGCCGTGGTCGCGGACGCTCAGCACGCCGTCCTTCAACGTCACCTCCACGACAGCACCGTGGGGGCTCCACTTGCGGGCGTTGTCCACCAGGTTCGACACCGCGCGACCGATGCGCTCGGCCTGGCCGCGCACGATCGTCGGCTCGAGCTCGAGCTCGAAGCGCACGCCGTCGCCGCGCCGGCGCGCGCTCGCGACCGCCGCGCGCACCAGCTCGTCCAGGCGCACGTCGTCTGCCGCGCCGTCCGGGGTGACGCCCCGCGCGAGCTCCACCACGTCGCCCACCAGCGCCGTCAGCTCGTCGAGCTCGGCGACGATGTCCGCGCGCAGGCTCTCCTGCTCCTCCGGCGGCAGGCGCTCGGCTTCGCCCAGCACCTGGATGTTCGCGCGCAGCGAGGAGATCGGCGTGCGCAGCTCGTGGCTGGCGTCGGCGATCAGGTGGCGCTGCGCCTGCACCGAGCGCTCGAGCGCGTCCAGCGTCGCGTTGAAGCTGCCCGCCAGGCGCGCCAGCTCGTCACGGCCCTGCGTCTCGATCCGGCGCGACAGGTCCAGGTTGCCCGTCAGCGTCTCGGTGCGCTGCGTGAAGCGCGCGATCGGCGCCAGCGCCGTGCGCGCCACAAGCGCGCCCAGCAGCCCCGCCAACACCACGCCGCCCACCCCTATGAGCACCAGGATCAGCAGCAGGTGGCTGAGCTCGTGCTCCACCTGCGTGAGCGGCTGCGCCACCAGCACCGCCCCATCCATGCCCGTGCCCGTCGTCAGGATGCGCAGCTGCGTGCCGTCGATGTTGCGTTCGCTGAACGCCGCACCGCTGCCTCGCGCGGCGATCGCGCGCTCAGCCGCCGTCACCGGGATCTTCCTGCGCGCAGCGCCCTGCCCGCCGGGCACGAACACTTCTCCCTGCGGGGAGATGAACTCCACGTAGCCCGACGCCGCTCCGAACGGAGCCGGTTCCACGGTTCCAGGAAACCCGCCCACCCCGCCGCCCGGCCGGTCATCGCCGTCCCCGTCCGGGAGGTCCGCGCCGGGGGATGCGCCGGGCGGCCCACCCCCAGGACCGCCTGAGCCCACGAACGCACGCGTGCGTGCGCGCAGCGCGCTGTCCACTTCGCCGCGCAGGTCGGAACGCACCGCCACGTACAGCCCGATCGCCGCCGCCAGCACCGCCAGCGCCACCGACACGCTGGCCACCGCCGCGATGCGCGTGCGCAGCGTCACGGCTCGCGCAGCGCGTAGCCCACGCCGCGCACCGTGTGGATCAGCTGGCGAGCGCCCGCCTCCTCCAGCTTGCGGCGCAGGTAGCCGATGTACACGCGCAGCGCGTTCGACGTGGGGCCGAAGTCGTAGCCCCACACGCGCTCGTAGATCAAGCTGTGGGGGAGCACGCGGCGCGGGTTCGCCAGCAACAGCTCCAGCAGCTGGTACTCCGTGCGCGTCAGCTCCACGAACTGCTCCCCCACCTGCGCGCCGTGACGATCGCTGTCCAGCCGCAGCTCCGCGAACGACAGCGCCTCCGTGTCGGCCTGCGGGTTCGCGCGGCGCAGCAGCGCTCGCAGCCGCGCCTGCAGCTCGCCCACGTCGAACGGCTTGACCATGTAGTCGTCAGCGCCGGCGTCCAGGCCGTCGATGCGGTCGGACACCGCGTCGCGCGCCGTCAGGATCAGGACCGGCACGCGGCTGCCCGCGCGACGGATGCGCCGGCAAACCTCCACGCCGTCGATCCCCGGCAGGCCCACGTCCAGCACCACCGCCTCGGGCTCCGCCTGCACGAGCCGCTCGAGCGCCTCCTCGCCGCTCTCCGCCAGCTCCACCTCGTAGCCCGCCAGCGTCAGCGCCCGGCGCAGGGCTTCGCGCACCGCGCGGTCGTCGTCGACCACCAGGATACTCACGCGCGTGATTGTTGCGTGCCCACGCCTTCCAGCGCCGCCGCGCGGCCCGCGCAGTCGTACAGCGTGCTCGCGCCGCCCGACGATGCAGACGCACCCGAGCCTTCGGAAGAGCCCGAGCTGGCCGACAGCGTCACCGCGGTGCACGCCTTCGCCACCGCCGCCATCGCCTTCTTCGCCCCCACACGCGTGTCGCCAGGCACGCCTGCGCCGCGGGCGCCGCCGGCGCGGCTGAAGCCGCCAGGGGCGCTCGCGCCTTCTTCGTCCAGCACCCACGTGATCTTGCCCGCGCGAACCTCCTGCGCCAGCCAGGAGACGCTCACGTCGCTCTCGCGCCCGGAGAAGCCGCCGATGCCAGCCACGTTGTCGTCTCCGTCCAGGATCGCCGTGGCGGCGTTCGACTGGCTCGCCACTGCGATCGTCCCGCCGCCGTGGCGCTTCACATACGACTCCACGCTCGCGCTCACGCTGCCGCCGATCGGCGCGCCGAGTGCGCCGCCGAAGCCACGGCCGCCGCCCAGGCCACGGCCGCCACTCAAGCCGCGGCCGCCACCCAAGCCGCGGCCGCCGCCCAAGCCCTGGCTGGCGCCTGGGCCCTGCGGCACGCCGGCCGAGCCCGAGCCGGACCCAAACAGCTGCGGCACCGCACCGGCCGCCGAACCGGGGGCGCCCACGCCGGCGGGGCCGGCGAACTTGCCGGGGCCTCGACCGCGCAGGCCGGAACCGCGACCGCCCGAACCGGCACCTGGACCGCCCGAGCCGGCACCCGGACCGCCGCCCGGCCCGCCGAAGCCGCCCGGCCCACCGCCGCTCTCAGCCGACGCGGGCCCGCCCGCGGGGAAGGTGCCGCTGGTGGCGTGGCCGAGCGTGTCGAACGCCCACACCGCGGGAGCCGCCAGCAGGGCGGCAAGGACTACAGCGATTGCCGTCACGCGCACCGCGCGTGAGCTGAACGCGAGCAGCGCGAGCGCCGCCAACAGACCGGCCACGATCAGGACGGGGGGCAGCCACGTGAGCTGGCCGGGGTAGTCGGCACGCACGACAAGCTCCACGATCACGCCGGCGATCACCGCCAGCGGGCCGGCGATGCGGAGGTTCACGCCGCCGGAGATCAGCTGCGCGGCGCCCGCGCCCACCAGCGCAGCGGCGAACGGCGCGAGCAGCGACACGTAGTAGGGATGGAAGATGCCGCTGGCGAAGCTGAACAGCACGGCGGTCGTGGCGAAAGCGCCGCCGACCACCATCAGCCAGCCGCTGCGCTCGTCCGCGCGGCGCAGGCGGCTCGCGGCGAGGATCGCCAGGCCACTCACCAGCGCGAAGCCGAGCAGCCAGCCCGCCTGGCCGCCGAGCGCGGAGTTGAGCAGGCGCAGCGGTCCGGTGGCGCCGCCGAACGTGTTGCTCGCCGTGCCACCCGGCCCGCCCGACTGTCCGTCCACGCGCCCGACGCCGTTGTATTCGAAGATCAGCGACAGGATCGTGTTGTTGCTGGTGCCCGACACCCACGGGCGGTCCGCCGCGGGGGTGAGTTCCACAAGCAACGGCCATGCGCCGCCCACCAGCAGCATCGCCGTGCCACCGGCGAGCAGCTGGCCCACAGCGTGCACCCGGCCACGTGCCGCCGGCGCCAGCCACAGCCACGCCGCCGCGATCCCCGGCACGACCACCAGCGCGACCAGCATCTTCGTCTCGAAGCCCAAGCCCACGCACACGCCCGCCGCCACCAGCCAGCGCGTGCCCTTGCCGGCGGGCGCGCGTTCGAACGCGCGCACCGTGCACCACAGCGCGGCCACGCAGCAGAGGATCAGCAGCGAGTCGGGGTTGTTGTGGCGGGAGATCGCCACCGTGATCGGCGTCAGCGCCAGCGCCAGGCCAGCCACGAAGCCGCCCACGCGGCCGAAGCGCCGGCGCACCAGGTCATACACGAGCGCCACGCTCGCCACGCCCATCAGCGCCTGCGGCACGAGGATGGAGAGCGAATGGAAGCCGAACACGCGCACCGACAACGCCTGCACCCACAGCGCCAGCGGCGGCTTGTCCACGGTCATCACGCCGCCTTTGTCCAGCGACGCGAACAGGAAGTCGTGCCAGCTCCCGCTCATCGATTTCACGGCCGCCGCGTAGTAGGTGTTCGCCCAGCCGTTGCGGGAGAGCGCCCACAGGTTGAGCACGCCCGCCAGCGCCATCACGACGAGCAGCTCCAGGCCGGGTATCCGCGCCGCGAGCGCCCGCAGGCGCCGGCGCGCCAGCTCGAAGGTGCGTGCGAATGCGCCGGCGGGCGTGGTGGCCGGCGTTGCGGGCGCAGCCGCTTGGGTCTCCCATGAATAGCTCATGGGCGAGAGCATCGACGCCGCGCGTAGGGGCCTCCTTTGCGGAGTGTCGGAGATTTGTAAGTCCGCTCGGCGGGTCGCCGCGTTGGCTGCGCAGTTCGGCATCCACGAGCGCCGGGTTGCGATCGCGCTCGACTATGCCGCCGCCCACCGCCAGGAGATCAGCTCTCATCCGCACGTCTTGGCGGCCCCAGGGGATCGCTCGCCGCTCGATGGCTTCCCGATGCGTAGCACCTTCACTCCGGTGGTCGCCAGGGTGGGTCGTACTCATAGCTCGCGGTCACGAACTCCACATCGTCGAGCGGCAGCGTCGCCTGGTGGCGCTGGCGGTCGCGCGCTTCCTGGCGCATAGCTGGGATCGTCTTGGCGGCCGAGCTGTACAGGTCGGCCATGATGCGGTCGCCTGCGGCGTTGTCGGTGGCGAAAATCATGTGATAGACGGTGCCGCCACGGGTGTTCCTTAGCTCAAACGGATGCGTCTTGGCATATCCGAGATCGTGATTCAACCGCCAGCGCATCAGGTTGACGTATTCCTCCTTGGCGTCTGCCGCGGTGAGTTCTTCGCGGCGCCGGCGCTCATAGATCGGCCGCCAAGCGTCACTGCCGAACAGGCGTGTGGCACCCTGCTCGTGCTGTGGCAGCAGTCTGGTTTGATCGAGCGCCAGCATCCGTATCAAGCCCTGCGTTGGAAACAGCAGCCACATCTCGACCTTGTATTCCGCGGTCGTGGAGCTCGGCTTCTTGTAGCCGATCTTGTGGGCAGCCAAGCGCTCCAGGGTCTGCCATGCAAGCTCCATTCCGTCCGGGTCGAGGAACGCAAACGTCGGCGCCCACCTGACGGGCTGCAACTCCGTCAAGGCTGTGGCGATCGTCTGGTTGCAGTCGCCGCCGTACACTTTGATGTCCCTTCCGGGATATTCGCTGCGCAGGCGCTGCTCGAGCTCTTGCGCCTTCTCCTCTTTCTCGAAGTAGCGCAGCTTCGTGAATCCTCCGGCGACATCTACGTCGAGCGCGATTCGCGCCGAGCCGGAAAACTCTCGGCCGGTGAGACGGCTGATCCCGTGGCCTTCGCCTGCGAACGCATCCAGATAGATGAACTCGCTTGCCTTGCCCTTGGATGCACGCAGGAACGCCGGCAGATAGTCGTGCAGGATGGCGAGCTTGGCCTCGGTCCAGTATCCCCAGGACCGTCCTGCTGTGGCGCTCACGCCGGCTCCGCAACATGTGCGCTCGGCATCTCATCCCAAGTCCGGCCGTCGAGAAGGCGCCCGCCAGACTTGGGGCGGTGCCCGCCCCACTGCTTGAAGAAGAACGCCACGTCCTCCTCAGCGCAGCGGTCGCGCAAGTCGCGCAGCCACTCGATCCGCACGGATCGGTGCTTTGGCCCCGACTCGCCGCCCGCTATCAGCCAGTCGATCCCCGCAAGATCAAGGCCCTCCAACGGGCCGAGCAGGGGCTCGGCCGAAATGAACCGGACTGCAGCCTCAACATCGCGCAGGAAGTCGGCTCTGTGCACGAAGCGGCGATTCTCGATGGAGACACCGATCCAGACATTCGGATGCCAAGTGAGCTCGCCGGCGAGCTCGACGAGTCGCTCGTGGCGCTTGGTCAGGACCTGAAACGTGTGGTGCGAAGCGTGGCCCATCACGTCGAAGACCGCTTGAATGAACTCCAGCGGCACGTCATCGTGGAACAGGTCGCTCATCGAGTTGACGAAGATCATCCGCGGACGAGCCCAACGCAAGGGCTGATCGAGACGTTGTGGCCACAGACGCAGGTCGAATCCCTGCTCGTAGGGGTGCCCCGGGATGCCGCGCCAGCGCTCAGCGAACGTCTTGGCGTAGCAGTGCGCGCATCCCGGCGAAACCCGATCGCAACCCGTGACCGGGTTCCAGGTCGCCTCAGTCCACTCGATCGCGCTGTTGTCGGCCATGACTCCTCGTTCGTTGCTGACGCTCAAGCTCCCCCGCCATATCGAACATATGTTCGCATGGCGGGCGGCGGCACGATCATCTTGACGCCCACAGCCACAAAGCTGCCTGTGCGAAGAGAATGGCGCTCAGTCGATCAGGCGTTTGCCCAGCCGCCAGATCGCCAGGCGCCACATCAACAGCGCGAACGCCAGCAGCACGCCCGCGTGCACGAGGTCGACCGGCGCCAGCCCGCCAAGGGACGCGTCGCGCACGAGCTGCACGCAGTGGAAGAGCGGGTTCGCCTGCGAGATCGCGCGCAGCACCGCCGGCAGCGTGGTGATCGGGAAGAACGTGCCCGCCACCAGGAACATCGGCGTGAGCACCGCGCTGGTGATGTAGTTGAAGTTGTCGATCGTCTTCGCCACCGCCGCGATCGTCACGCCGAACGCCGCAAAGCCAAAGCCCGTGAGGAAGCCGATCGGCACCACCAGCAGCATCCCCACTTCCGGCTGCAATCCGAACGCGATGCCCACCAGCAGCGGCGCCAGGCCGTACACGCCCGCGCGCAGCGAGATCCACAGGATCTCCGCCGTCACCAGCTCTTCCACGTCCACCGGCGCCGCCAGCACCGCGTCATACGTGCGCTGGAACTGCCAGCGGATGAACGTGTTGAACATTCCTGGGAACGCCGAGCTGAACAGCACCGCCGTTGCCACCACCCCCGTGGCCACGTACTGCTTGTAGTCCACGTGCGCCACCTTCGGCACCAGCGTCCCCAGGCCCAGGCCGAACGCCAGCAGGTACACGACCGGCTGCACGATCGACGAGAACGTCGTCGACTTCCAGTAACGAGAGAAGATCGACACGTCGCGGCTCATCACGCCCGCCAGCGCCGCCGGTTCCAGACGGCCGATCCGCCGCGCGCTCGAGGGCGCACGGCCCACCAGCGTGGGCTCGCCCTGCGAACGCGAATAATTTTTATTAATATTAATATTAATCATTCGATCTCCTCGCCTGTCAGCGCGACGAACGCGTCCTCCAGGTTCGCCGGCCGGCGCACACCGTCGGGCGCGTCGCCGTTGACAGTCTCCGCGCGCAGGATCGCCACCGCCGGGCCGCTGCGCCTGCTCGGCCAACCGTTGCTCGCCGCCAGCTCGCTCACCCGCGCCAGATGCTCGGGTGGGCCGTACACCTCCAGCACCTGCTCGCCCGCGTGCGCGCGCACCAGCTCCGCCGGCGTGCCCTGCGCGATGATCTTGCCGGCCGACATCACCGCCACCGTGTCCGCCAGACGCTCCGCCTCCTCGATGTAGTGCGTGCTCATCAGCACCGTCACGCCGTCCGCGCGCAAGCCGTCGATCAGCGACCACAGCTCCTGGCGGACCTGCGGGTCGAGGCCCACCGTCGGCTCGTCCAGCAGCACCAGGCGCGGGCGGTGGATCAACCCGCGCGCCACCAGCAGGCGCCGGCGCATGCCGCCGGACAGCTCGCGCACGATCGTGTCCGCGCGCGGAACCAGGTTCGCGATCTCAAGCGCCCGCGTCACCGCCGCCGTGCGCTCCGCGCGCGGGACGCGGTACAGGCGCGCGAACACCGTCAGGATCTGCCGGCACGTCAGCTCCACGTCCAGGTTGTCCAGCTGCGGCACCACCCCCATCTCCAGGCGCGACTGCTTGGACTCGCGCGGCAGCTCGTAGCCCAGCACCGAGATCGCGCCCGCGTCCGCCAGCGTCTGCGCCGTCAGCATGCGCATCGTCGTCGACTTGCCCGCGCCGTTCGGGCCCAGCAGGCCAAAGCACACGCCCGTCGGCACCTCCAGGTCCAGGCCCGCCACCGCCGTGATCGCGCCAAAGCGCTTCACCGCGCCGCGGATCGCGATCGCCGGCGCCGGCGCGCTCGCGGGCGCGGACGGGCCTTGCGCTGCTCCATGTCCAGCCGGTGACATCCACGACACTCTAGGCCCGCCCATCTGGGACGCCGGTCCATACCGCCGGCGGGCGTCCTCGACGATCCTTGCCGCAGGCTGTTCGCATTGCATCCCGGCCGAGGAAGAGGGACATGGCATACAGAGACCCCCAGATCGTTGCGTTTGGCGGCGGAGGCTTCTCGATGGAGCGCGAATGCTCGCTGCTCGACGACTACGTGCTGTCGCTCACCGGCGCCGCCCGCCCCCGCGTGTGCTTCCTGCCCACAGCATCCGGCGACGCCGACCACTACATCGTGCGCTTCTACCGGCGCTTCGCCCCCACCTGCGACGCCAGCCACGTGTCGCTGTTCCGCCGCGACCAGGGCACCAGCGGCGTCGAGGACGACCTCGCCAGCCACCTGCTCTCCCAGGACCTCATCTACGTCGGCGGCGGCAACGTGCTCAGCATGCTCGGCGCCTGGCGCGCGTACGGGCTCGACGTGATCCTGCGCAAGGCGTGGCGGCGCGGCATCGTCCTGTGCGGGCCCTCCGCCGGCTCGCTGTGCTGGTTCGAGCAGGCCCTCTCCGCGTTTCACGGCGCGCCGCGCATCGTGCGCGGGCTGGGCCTCCTTCCGTACTCCAACTGCGTGCACTACGACGCCGAGCCCGAGCGCCACGCTGAGTACCACCGCTTCGTCGCCGACGGCATGCGCGCCGGGTTCGCCGCCGAGGACGGCGTCGCGCTGCACTTCCGCGGTGTCGCGCTCGAGCGCGTCGTCAGCTCGCGCGCCGACGGCGCCGCGTTCCTGGTCGAGCCCAGCGACGAGCACGAGCAGGGCGTGCGCGAGACGCGCCTGCAGGCCAGTCACCTCGCCGGCGCGAGCGAGCTTGCCGGCACGAGCGAACCTGCCGGCGCGAGCGAACCTGCTGGCGCCGTCGTGCCTGCCGGTGCCAGCGAGCCTGTCGGCGCCGGCGCCGGCGCCCTCGTCGAGCTGGGGCGGGAGCCCGTCGCGGCGTGAGCGCCGAGCGGCCGATCGTCGACTACGCACGCCGGCTGATCTTCGCCATGGGCGGCGGCGGCTTCACGATGGAGCCCGCCAACCCGCTGCTCGACGACTTCGTGCTGTCGCTCGCCGACGTCGGCGAGCCGCGCGTGCTGTTCCTGCCCACCGCCTCCGGCGACGCCACCGCCCAGATCAACGCCTTCAAGGACCGCTTCAGCGAGCGCGCGTGCGCCGGCGAATGGCTGTCGCTGTTTCACCTGCGCGAGCTCACCCGCTCGCTCGAGGAGATCGTGCTCGGCCAGGACATCATCTACGTCGGCGGCGGCTCCATGCGCAACCTGCTCGCCCTGTGGCGCGCCCACGGGCTCGACCGCCTGCTCGTGCAGGCGTGGGAACGTGGGACCGTGCTCGCCGGGCTGAGCGCCGGCGCCATGTGCTGGTTCCACGGCGGCGTCACCTGCTCCAGCGGCGCACCCCAGCCGATCGACGGCCTGGGCATCCTCCCCGGCTCGCTCACCGTGCACGCCGACGGCGAGCCCGAGCGCCTGCCCGTGTGGCTCGCCGCCGTGCGCGACGGCACGCTGCCAGGCGGCTGGGCGCTCGACGACGGCGTCGGGCTGCTGTTCCGCGGCGAGCACGTCGAGCGGGCCGTCAGCTCGCGCCCCGGCGCCGGCGCCCAGCGCGTGGACGCCATCGAAGGCGAGCTCGTGCGCAAGCGCGTCGACGTCGAGCTGCTCGGCGACGGCCCGCAGGCGGCGCTCGGCGGCTTCGACGAGGCCGTCGAGGAGCTGCGCCGCGTCAACCGCATGCGCCGCGGCAGCTCGCACGGGCGCTGAGCGCCGTCCGTGTGCGCTCAGCCGGGCATGGGGGGCGCGTCCGCTGGCGCTCGGCCGGGCGTCGAGCGGAAGCTCGCGGGCGCTGGACGCGTTCGTACACACGTCCAAAACCCGCCCGCAAGAGCGTAGTTCTCTGCGCAATCGGCGAAATTACCCGAAAAGGACGACATCAACTGCCCGAAACGGGCAGCAGCGTCGCCCTCACATAGACCCACATCACACCCAAATGCAACCCACACCCACATCCGACAGGCGCTTCGATCGACCGCTTCGCTGCGTGTCCTCGGGGTACCTGGCGGACGGTTGCTCCTGCCAGGCCACGGTGCCCACCAGCGTGGTCGCCGCGGCCTGGGCACAGGAGCAGCAGCGCGCGGGCGCGCGCGAAGACCAGTTCTTCAACTTCGCCTGGAACGGTGGGCAGTGGCTCGGCTACGGGCTGCGCGACGGCAACGTCCGCGGCGTGTACTGCCCCGAGCACAACAAGCGCCGCGCCCAGCACTCCAGCGCGTACAGCGTCGCCGCCTGACGCTCGCTATGCGTCCACGCGCGCGAAGATCGCTGCCAGGCCTTGGCCGCCGCCGATGCACATCGTCTCCAGCCCAAGCCGCGCGTCGCGCCTGTGCAGCTCACGCAGCAGGGTTGCGAGGATGCGCGCACCCGTCGCGCCCACGGGGTGCCCCAGTGAGATCCCCGAGCCGTTCACGTTGACGCGCTCGAAGCCGTCGGGCAGGTCCCACGCGCGCATCACCGCCAGCACCTGTGAGGCGAACGCCTCGTTGAGCTCGATCAAGTCGATGTCCGCCAGCGTCAGCCGATCGCGCCCCAGCGGAGCGCCCGCCCGCGCCAGCGCCACGCGCGTCGCCGGGATCGGCCCCACGCCCATCGTCTCCGGCGCCACGCCCGCCACCGCCCACGACACCAGCCGCCCGAGCGGGCGCAGGCCGAGCTCAGCCGCCTTCCGCGGGTGCGTCACCACGCACACCGCCGCGCCGTCGTTCTGGCCGCTGGAGTTGCCCGCCGTGACCGTCGCCTGCGGGTCGTCAGCGCCCATGATCGGCCGCAGCTTGGCGAGCGCCGCCAGCGTCGTGTCCGCGCGCGGGTGCTCGTCGGTGTCCACCAGCGTCTCCCCGCCCCGCCCGCGCACCGCCACGGGGACGATCTCCTGCGCAAAGGCGCCGCTCTGCTGGGCGGCCACCGCGCGCTGGTGCGAGCGCAGCGCCACCTCGTCCTGGTCCTCCCTGGACACCCCGTACTCGCGGCGCACGTTCTCCGCCGTCTCCAGCATCCCGCCCGCCACCGGATGGTTGACGCCGCCCGCGCGCACGCGCGCGCGTTCCAAGCGGTCCTCCAGCTTGAACGCCCCGCCCTTCACGCCCCAGCGCGGGCGCGTGGAGTAGAACTCCGCCTGGCTCATGCTGTCCGCGCCGCCCGCCAGCACCAGCTCCGCGGCGCCGCTCGCCACCTGCATGCAGCCGTAGATCACCGCCTGCAGCCCCGAGCCGCAGCGGCGGTCGATCTGCAGGCCCGGCACCTCTATCGGCAGGCCCGCGTCCAGCGCCGCCACGCGGCCGAGCGCCGGCGCCTCGCCGCTCGCGTAGCACTGGCCCATGACCACGTCGTCCACGTCCTCGCCGCGCAGGCCCGTGCGCGCCACCAGCTCGGCGATCACAGTTGCCGCCAGCGCCTGCGCGCTCACGTCGCGCAGCACGCCGCCGAAGCGGCCCACCGGCGTGCGCAGCGGCTCGCAGATCACTGCGTCTCTCGTCGTCATGGCAGGTTCACGGGGGGATTCATACACGAAGGCCGCCGCGGCGCAAAGCGCGCGGCCGATCTAAGGTCCAGCGGTGCTCTGGGCCAGGCGCATGTTCGCAGCCCACGCCGCGGCGCTACGGAGCGGGGTGCCCGTGCAGGAGCTGCTGGCAGAGCAGCTGGAGCTGCGCGCCCGGCGCTCGGCTACGCCGGCGCGGCCTACGGAGAATGGGACGGCTTCAGCACCGCCTGGACGACTCCGTGCCGCTCGACCCCAACGCCAGCCCCACGCTGCTGCTCGCGTTCCCCGGCGGCGACCACGGCAAGCCCAGGCTCACCGGGCAGGCGCACGACACCGCGCCAGCGGCGGACTGGTTCCTCGGCGAAATCGCGCCTGTTTCCCTGGCACCACCGCCGTCTACACCGGCCGCGCCTACGAGGATCATTGGGCGCTCGATCCGTGGGTGCTCGGCGCGTGCTCGTACTACCAGGTCGGGCAGGCGGCCAGCTACGGGGAACTGGCGGCGGCCACCGAAGGCAACGTGTACTTCGCCGGCGAGCACACCGCCGGTGAACAGCAGGGGTTCCTCGACGGGGCGGTTGCCACCGGGGAGCGCGCGGCGCGGGAAATCATGGGCAGGCTCGGCAGGCGGCCGGGTCGCTGAGCGGGCTCATCAGCCCCCCCCCATATCACCAAGCCGGCCAGCGCGATCATTCGCAAATTGCATACTATTTGTAGAGTCCGATCGTTGAAAGGCATCGGCTTGCGGGTTAGGCTTGCGCCACTGGCGCGCCGCGCGCGGACTGGTCGGGCAGACTGGTCGCGAACGCGAAGGCGTAGGACGCGGGGAGGCGATGGGCGACAGGCGGGAGGGCAGCGGGGCTGGCTTTGCGTACGGAGGGCGCATCGCTCGTGCGATGCTGGCCGTGCTGGTCGCGGGCGTGGTCGGGCTGGCGTGGGCGGCGTTGGCGGATGGTACGCAGCCGAATGAATCGTATGAAGACGTGGTTTCAGCCGCCGGGCCGGCGGCGTGGTTCCGCTTCAGCGATGCAGCGGGGTCGAAAGAGCTCGAAGACGCAGCTGGTTCGCACACCTATTCGGCCACCAACAATGGAGTCGTGCTGGGTGGGACCGGGCCATTCAGAGGAAGCGGGTCGGGCGCGTTCAGCGATGAAGCGTTCGCAGCACTGCCGGCCGACCCGCTGCTGAACGCAAGCGCCTTCACGGTGGAGGGTTGGGTGGACTGGGCCGGTGGCAGCTCGTTCGGCCAGCCCGTGTTCGATTTTGGCTCGGGCTCGGGCGACTACATGTATCTCACGCCGGCGTCGTCGGCTTCGAAACATCTGCTGGCGTTCGAAATTCACACGAACGCGGGCACCGTGACGGTCCAGGGGAAAAAAGAGCTGCCGGCGAACGCCTGGGAGTTCGTGGCGGTAACCGAGACGAGCGAAGGCACACTCACGTTGTATCTGAACGGCGAAGTCGATGGAACCCCGGTCGCAAAAACCTCGGTTTCGCCGGCGTCGCTCGGGACGAGTGTTCCGGAGAGCTATCTGGGGAAGTCGGTGTCGACCGGCCCGTCGTTCGACGGGAGGATGAGCAGCGTCGCTTTCTACGCGACGCTGCTAACGGAAGAGCAGATCAAGGAACACTATGCCGTGGCAGAGGCGCCGGTGAACGTCGAACCGCCGTCGATCTCGGGGGAAACTCGAGAAGGCGCAACTCTGAAAACCACCGAAGGCAGCTGGGCTGGACTTGAACCGTTCACGTATGGATACCAGTGGCAGCTCTGCCACGGCGGGAGCTGCACCAACATCGCAAAGAGTGCCACGGGCTCGAGCTACAAACTAATCTCCGGAGACGTGGGCTCGATGCTACAGGTCGTGGTGACGGCGAGCAACAAAGTGGACGAGGCAGGCGTTCCGGCGATCTCGTCGCAAACCGCTGCGATCGAAGGCGAACCGGCGAACACCGAACTGCCTGTGATCCACGGGGAACCGGCTGACGGGCAGGAAGCAAAGGTCGGCGAGAGGCTGGCGGTCAGTGAAGGAGGCTGGCGTGCGTTTCCGCCTGCCATGTTCTCGTACTTGTGGGAAAGCTGCGCGAAAAAAGTGTGCGGCCGCGGGGAAGGCGTTGACGAAGAAGGTAGCTACCGTGTCACAGAAGGCGAGCTGGGCAAGACGCTACGCGCGATGGTGACGGCGAACAACGGCTTCCCGCCTGTGAGCGTGACGAGCGCAGCGACAACGAAGGTCGTCAAGGGGCCGCCAGTGAACGTCACGCCGCCCACTATCGGCGGCCAGGCCCGCGAAGGCCAGACGCTTGAAGCGAGCGCCGGCGCGTGGGCGGGCAGCGAAAAAATCGAGATCACCAACTACGCGTGGCTGCGCTGCAAGAGCGGCAACTGCAAAACGAGCGCGAGCGGAGCGAAAGACACGGCATACACGCTTGGCGCGAACGACGTCGGCTACGAAATCGAGGTCGAAGTGACCGCCGAGAACTCCGTAAACAAAGCCGCTGCGACGTCGCTGCCGACCGCGGAAGTGACCGGGATCCCGCCTGAGAACACCGAACCGCCGGCGATCTCTGGGGCGGCGTGGGAAGGGCAGACGCTGAGCGCGAGCACCGGGACGTGGACGGGCACGGAACCGATCGAATACAGCTACCAATGGCAGTGGTGCGAAAGCGAAACCTGTCATCCGATCCCAGGCGCAAGCGGCGAAACGTACGTGCTGGGCTCGGAATACATCGGCGAGGCCATCGATGTCATCGTGACGGCGAAGAACTCCGCGGGCGCGGCCTCCAGCACCTCGCAAGCGACGGAAGTCGTGTCCGCCGGCTCGCCGGTGGGGGGTCTGGTTTATACGGCCCAGTTCGGCTCGGAAGGCCTCGGGGATGGCGAGTTTAAGCACCCTGCTGACGTAGCGGTCGACGCCAAGGGAGACCTGTGGGTTCTCGACCGGGGTAACAGCCGAGTCGAGGAGTTCAACGGCGCTGGAGAATACCTGCGGCAGTTCGGCTCGGAAGGCTCGGGTGTTGGACAGATGAGCAGCCCGGACGGCTTGGCGGTGGACTCCGAAGGTGACGTTTGGGTTCTCGACACCGGCAACGAGCGTGTCGAGGAGTTCACCGAAGACGGACAATTTGTGAAGGCCGTGGGTGCCGGGATGGTCGGGTCAGCTGAAGGCATCGCGATCGATCGCCACGGTGATGTGTGGGTGTCGTCCACCTACCAGGGGCGCCTCCTCGTCTTCAACCACAACGGGGAATACCTCAAAGCGGTCGGCTCGGAGGGCTCAGAAGCCGGCCAGCTGGGGGAACCGGAGGGCCTCGCCATCGACTCCAACGGTCACGTGTGGGTGGCTGACTGGCGCAATGACCGCGTTGAGGAGTTCGACGAAACGGGCGGGTACGTGGGCCAGTTCGGGTCGGCCGGCTTCGGCGCGGGAGAAATCAGCCTCCCCTACGGCATCGCGGTGGACAACGGGCATGTCTTCGTCGGCGAAGTCGGCGACAATCGCGTGCAGGAGTTCAACGAAGATGGTGGTCTCCTCAGCCAGATCGGCACGCCGGGCTCAGAACCGGGACAGCTCGAGCTGAACTACCCGGTCGGCCTTGCGGTCAACGCGGCCGAAGACCTGTGGATCACCGACTCGGGTAACAATCGCATCGAGGAGTGGGAGCCGAGGAACGGCGACCCGTGCACCGACAACTGGATCGGCCCAGAAGAAGGTTCCTGGGAAACGGCCGGCGACTGGTCCACGGGCGCCACGCCGACCGCCAGCGACGTAGCGTGTGTGCACCAGGGCGTCACCGTCCGGGTCTCCAGTCCCGGTGATCAGGCCGCATCCGTCCTCGGTCAAGGCAGCCTCGCGATCGTGGGCGGCTCGCTCTCCGTCGCCGGCCCGATCCTGTCCGGGAGGACGAGCCTACATGCGCTCACGGTGAGCGGCGGGCGTCTCGAAGTCGCAGGCTCGGTGAACGTCTCAGGTCTGCTCGCGGTGAGCGGCGGGAGCCTGGACATCACGGGCTCGCTTGGCGTCTCGGATCTGCTGACGGTGAACGGCAGCCCCACCATCGAAGGCTCCGGGAAGCTCGTGGTGCGGTCGGGGGCGAAGGGATCGATCGGTGACGGCGAATGCTCCACGCATCCGCTGCTGAGCGAAGTGACGCTGTTGAACGAAGGGACGCTGACGTTCGGTGAGGACGGCGGGGCCCCGGACGGTGCAATCGCGATGGAGGATGGCGCGCAGCTTGACAACGCCGGCACGTTCGCCGCGGACTCCTACGATCCAAGCTGCGGGCATGAAACCACCGGCTATTCCTTCTACGATGCGGGCGGCGGTGCGCCTGGCATCGTCAACACCGGCACGTTCCAGGCAGGCGTCGGCGCTCACCAGAGCAAGATCGGGATCGACTTCAGCAACCAGAGCACCTTCGAAGTGCAAAGTGGCACGCTCGAGCTGACCAATGGCGGCTCCGCCAACAACGGGACATGGCTCACATCAGCTGGTGCGACCCTCGCCTTCCCCGAAAGCTCCTACTCCCTGACCGGCGGCACCTGGTCCGGCGAAGGCACCTTCGTCCTCGACGGCGCGACCGTCACCGCGCAAGACCTGGCCAGCGGCGGCGGCGAGAGCCTCGACATCAACAGTGGATCGCTCAGCTTGGGCAAAGGGCCGACGATGGCCGTCAACCACTTCAGCCTCACCGGGGGTAGGCTCAACACCGCCGCCGAGCTGCTGGCCGTAGGCGGACTCACAGTCGACGGCGATCCCACGGTCAGCGGCTCGGGCACGGTCGTCGAGGGGCCCGGCGCCACCGGCACGATCGGCGCCAGCAAGTGCTCGGCGCACCCCGTGCTCAACGAAGTGGCGTTCGTCAACGAGGGGACCCTCAGCTTCGGCGGCAAAGGCGGCGCTCCCGATGGCGCGATCGAGATGGAGAACAACGCCGGCTTTGTCAACCTGGGAACATTCCACGACGAATCCTTTGACTCGGGCTGCGACGACGCAAGCGACGGCTACTCCTTCTACGACGCCGAACCGGAAGGCTTCGCGCCCTACGTCGTGAACCTCGGCGCCTTCGACTTGAGCGACGGCACGGAAGCGATGAGATTCAACGTCGAAACGTACAACGAAGCGGGCACCTTCACGATCCCTGCGGATGACGTGCTCGAAGCGCTCGCACCCGTGACGACCTACGGCGGCACGCTAGAAGTCGCCGGGCAGCTCGACGCAGAAGCCGCGCTGGAGATCTCCGGCGGCACGGTCAACGTCGGTGGGCAAGTCGACGCAGAAGCCGCGCTGGAAATCTCCGGCGGCACGGTCAACGTCGGCGGGCGAGTCGACGTACGGAGCCGGCTTGAAACGAGCGGTCACGCAACGATCGCGGGCTCCGGCCCATTCGTCATAGATCCGGGCGCAACAGGCGTTATCGGCAGGATGGGGTGCCCGGACCTGACGCTCGACGGCGCGTTGGTCACCAACGAAGGGGTCCTCACCCAACCCACGGGAACGGTCTCGATGGAGGACGGCGCCCGGCTCTATAACAGAGGCACGTTCAGCGACGAAAGCGTCGGCGGCAACTGCATCGCCGACGTTGTTCCTGCCCGCCCCATCCATGCGGACGGCGTCAACTCTGCGGGCAACCCGATCACGGGCAGCCTCGCCAGCACCGACAGCCTGACCGCGGACGCCCAAGCAGGCTACGGGCCCGAATTCTACTCCTTCTACAACAGTGGAGGTGCTCCACCGAGCATCGTCAACACTGGCAGCTTCTTCGCCAGCACCTACCACGCGCAAGAGCCCGTCATCATCGGTGTCAACCTCGAAGTCGAGGGCGGCGCGCTCGCAAACGACGAAGGTCACCTCGTCACGACCGAAGCCCTCACAGCCGAAGGCGGGTCGACCATCGAAGTGCTGGGCGAGCTCGAAGCGCAGGGAGAAGCCAGCATGGATGACAACGTGCTGGTCGACGTGGCGGGTATGCTCGACGCGTCAGGGACGCTCACGGTGAGCGGCAGCCCGAGCTTCGACGTGCTGGGGGAACTGAACGCGGCCGGAGCATTCACGGTAGGCGACAGCCCGAGCTTCGAGGTCGTGGGTGCGCTGGATGCGCAGGGCACCCTGACGGCGAGTGGCGATCCGACGATCAGCGGCGGGGGGACGGTGACGGTTGGCGAAGGCGCAACGGGCACGTTTGGCTCCGGCGAATGCTCCACGCATCCCGTGCTGAGCGCCATGACCGTCGTCAACCGCGGGACGTTGACAATCGGCGCCCCAGGGGACACGGCGGTTGGGTCGGTCGCGCTCGAGAACGGCGCACATATCGACAACGACGGCACGCTCAATGACGATTCCTACGACCCCGGTTGTGGCACGGGGCGAACGGGGTACTCGATCTACGACGCCGGCGGCTCTGCTCCGGCGATCGTCAACAATGGGACATTGCTGGTGGATGCGCCTGGTGCCACGATCGATGTTGGCGTCAACTTCGGCAACGACGGGCAAGTGGAAGCCCAGGCGGGGCGCCTCGCGCTGTCCGACGGCGGGCTTCCCGAATACACGGGCGCCAACGGGCTCCCCGCACCGCAGGCGACCGGCTCCTGGAACACGCAGGCGGGCGCCTCGATCGCGCTCACGAGCGGGCTGTTCCTGTTCTCCGGCCCGGTGGAACTCGGCGCGGTTGAAGAAGCCGGAGCAACCGTCGAACAGGCGCCTTGGAACCACGCGCCGCCCACGATCGGCGGCGAAGCGGAGGAAGGGCAGACGCTCGGCGTCACCAGCGAAGGCGTGTGGAGCGGCAAATACGCTCCGTCCTACAGCTACGAGTGGGAGTTGTGCGAAGGCGAAGAACCTGGTGAAGTCGCCGGCGGGAACTGCATCCCGATGGAAGACGCCACCGCCGCCGAGCTCCCGCTTGGGGAAGAAGACGACGGGCTGACGCTGCGCGTGGCGGTGACCGCCACCAACCGCCTGGGCGTGGCACCAAGCGTGTCAGAACCCACGCAGATGGTGATTGGCAGCCACGAAGGCGAAGAAGGTGAAGAAGGCGAAGAAGGCGAAGAACCGAGTGAATTTGAAGAACCTGAACCTCAGGAACCGCCGGTGGCGGAAGGCACGATGATGACCGACGAAGAAGAAGACGGCAGCGGCGTCGGCGACGATGCAGCGGGGCTGCTCGGCGTTCGGCCCGACTTCACCAAGACGCGCGACGAAATCATCAGCATGGGCACCGTGCGCGACAAAGCCAACTCACTCGTGGTCGGCACAGCGATGCCGGGGAGGACGTTCGATGCGAAGGCCATCTCGGGGAGCTGGCTCTACGGCAGGCTATACAAGAACGTGCAGACCTGCGCGTGGGTGCAGCTGGAGCACACACGAGTGCAGTCTGGGAAAGTCATCCGGACGTGCCCGTCCTCGCAGCAAGTCGCGCCGCAATCGTTCGCCAGCCTAATAAACTGCGATACATGCAATGGCGTGAGCAGCACGACGCTGGAACCGACGACCAACGACAATGGCGAACTGGTGAACGCGCGCATCCCGGTGTACGCCAACGTGGAACCGTACAGCGCGGAAGCACACCACGAAGAGATCGGCGTCCTGAACACGGTCGTCGGCGGTCATCCCGCGCCGATCGGCTGGCGGTACATCACGAGAGGTGGAAAGTACGCGCTGGTGTCGGTGAGCCTGCCGTCAGGCCACACCTGGGCGTTCATCGAAGCCAAGTACCTGCCCTCGACGCATGCTCTGTGTCCGAAACCAAAACGCCCAAGCGACGCGAGCCACGCGAACTGGCCGGACGTCTGCGAGGAGTGAGCGTACGGTTTCGTCCTCCACGAGGCGACGTGCCGCTTTGACGCCGAGATACGTCGTAGTGTGGATCGCAGCTCTGAGCGGTGGGCTGGCAGCCCCGGCAGTGAGCCATGCGTCATGGAGCTCGCCGGTGACAGTCGCGTTCTCCCGCGTGTGGCAGTTCGGTCAGCCTCAGCTTGGCAGGGACGCGGCTGGCGAACAGGATATCGCTTGGTTCCGTGGGGAAACGCTGAACGAAACGCTGAGCGGCGTGGAAGTCGCGACGCAGACGAGCGCGACGCGGTGGTCGCCGCCAACCGTACTTGCCCCACGGCGGGCGTCGGAAAGCGCGAGCTCCCCACGCCTGGCGATGAACGCCGCGGGCGATGCAACCGTCGCGTGGCTGCACCAGGGGGCAGGCAACACGCAGCGCCTCGAAGCGACGCGCCGCCAGCCGGGGGGGCTCTGGGAAAGGCCGGCCGTCGTGTCACGCCCGGGCGAAGAAGCTGGGGCGCCAGCGGTTGCAATCGACGGACACGGCGATGCGAGCGTGGTGTTCGTCAGTCGGAGCCGTCGAATGACGCGCGTCGAGCTCGCTACGCGCCCCGCCAGCGGAGCCTGGCACGCGCCGCGCACGGTCGCCAAGAGCCCCAAGCTGGGCCTGGAAGAACCGCAGATCGCGGTCGACGCCAAGGGTGAGACGATCGTGGCATGGATCTGCGCCGGGACCGACAAGCGCGTCCAGGCCGTTGTCCTCGGACCAAGCGGAACGCCCGAGGGACCCGCGCAGACGTTGTCCTCCAGGGGACGTAGCGGGCAACTGCGTCTCGCGGTCAACGCGCGCGGGAGCGCGATGGTCCTCTGGCGGCGGTCGGCCAAGGCTTTCGCCGCGATCGAAGCGGCGACGCGCTCACCGGGCAACCGCTTCTCGGGCGCGGTCGTGATTTCGCGCGCGGACGATGCCGAACCGGCGGCAGCCGTCGAGCCCGATGGCGACGCGGCGATCCTGTTCACGCGGATCCTCAGCACGCAACCTGGCAGTGAACCGGCGAGCCCTGGCGGGGTCATACCCGTGAGCACGCAAGGCACGGCCGTCGAAGTGGCTTCGCGCACCGCCCGAGGACGCTGGACGCCGGCCAGGCCGCTCCTGCTCACCGGCAAGGGTTCGAGCTACGCCCCCCAACTCGCCGCCAACCCGGCGCGAGACGAACTGATCGCAGTGTTCGTTCTCGCCCGCTTCCGCTCCTACCCTGGGCAGATCGACGCGTCGCTGTCCACGGTGGGCAACGACTGGCAGGCGCCCGTCGCCCTCGCCCCGCAAGAAGCCCGCAACCCGTCGATCGTCCTCGGCGCAAACGGTGACGCAACCGCGGCGTGGGTGGCCGAGCAAGCACCGACGGGCGGCGATTCGCTGCAAGCGTCGAGCTACGAACCCTGAGTCTGGCGCGCTTCAAGCGCGAGCGCCCAGGAGGTACGAGTCCGACGATCGACCGATCCGCAGGCACAGGCGCGTTGTGGCACGATTGGCGCTCCCGTTCAGGAGGGGTTGACAGCAGTGGCGCAGACACCGGAGCCGCAGGCGATTCTGATGGCGCCCACCGAGGCGGCGATCTTCCTCGTGCTGTGCGTCAACGACGGCGCCGAGGACACCGTGCGCGACCTGCTGCGGGACGTCAGCGGGCTGATCCGCTCGGTCGGCTTTCGCATCCCCGACGGCGGCCTGGGCTGCGTCGTCGGCCTCGGCTCTGAGCTGTGGGAGCGCCTGCTTGGCTGGCCGCGCCCGGCCGCGCTGCACCCCTTCGTCGAGCTGCGCGGGTCGCGGCATACCGCCGTGGCCACCCAGGGCGACCTGCTGTTTCACATCCGCGCCCACCGCGCCGATCTGTGCTTCGAGCTGGCGCAGAGGCTCATGGAGCGCCTGCGCGCGAGCACGGAGGTCGTCGAGGAGGTGCACGGCTTCAAGTCGTTTGACGAGCGCGACCTGCTGGGCTTCGTCGACGGCACGGAGAACCCTGGCGGCGCCACCGCGGCGGAGGCGGTGGCGATCGGCGCGGAGGACCTCGGCTTCGCGGGCGGCAGCTACGTGCTCGTGCAGCGCTACCTGCACGACCTGGCCGCCTGGGACCGGCTGACGGTGGGCGAGCAGGAGCTGGTCGTCGGGCGCACCAAGCTCAACGACATCGAGCTGGCGGACGAGGTCAAGCCCGCCAACTCGCACGTGGCGCTCAACACGATCGTCGACGACGCCGGCCAGCAGCGCCAGATCGTCCGCTACAACATGCCGTTCGGCCGTGTCGGCGAGAACGAGTTCGGCACCTACTTCATCGGCTACGCGCGCGATCCGGGGGTGCTCGAGCAGATGCTCTCGAACATGTTCCTCGGGCGCCCGCCCGGCAACTACGACCGCATCCTCGACTTCTCGACCGCGGTCAGCGGCGGCCTGTTCTTCGTGCCCAGCGCCGGCTTCCTCGACGAGCTCCCCGATCAGGGCTCTCCCGCCGACTCGGTCGCGCTGGATGCGGCCACAGACGAGGGCGATCACGCCGGCGCGGAGAGCGACGACGAGTCGCTGGGAATCGGCGGCTTGAGCTGGACGACGGCGACAGCGGCGACGAAATAACGTGTCAGCCGACGACCACAGCCAGCACGCGCAAGGAGACACGATGGCCCTCGACCCGGCGCCGCGCCCATGAACCACCTGCTCCGCTCGCTCGCGCCGATCAGCGACGCCGGCTGGCAGCTGCTCGACGACGAGGCCAAGCAGCGCCTGCAGCCCGCGCTCGCCGCCCGCAGGCTCGTTGACTTCGCCGGCCCGCACGGCTGGTCGTACTCCGCGAGCAACCTCGGGCGCACCACCCCGCTGTCCGCCGCGCCGGGCGAGCGCGTCAAGGGTCGCCAGCGCCGTGTGCTGGCGCTCGTTGAGGCGCGTGCGGACTTCGAGGTCGCGCGGGAGGAGCTGCGCGACGCCGATCGCGGCGCCGGCGATGCGGACCTCGACGGCCTCGACCGCGCGGCGCACGACATCGCGGTCGCCGAGAACGTCGCCGTGTTCCACGGCTGGGGCGACGCGATCACAGGGATCACCGAGGCTTCGCCGCATGCCCCGATCCCATTCGACGGGTCGGCCGGCGCGTACCCGCGGGCGGTCGCCGCGGGCGTGGAGCGACTACTGGGCAGTGGGATCGCCGGCCCGTACGCGCTCGCGCTGGGCGCCGAGGAGCACGAGCGCGTGAGCGAGTCCGCCGAGCCCGGCGGCTATCCCCTGCTCGAGCATCTGCAGCGGATTCTCGGCGGTCCCGTCGTGTGGGCCCCCGGCGTGCATGGAGCGGTGCTCGTCAGCCAGCGCGGGGGCGACTTCCTGTTCGACTGCGGCCAGGACCTGTCGATCGGCTACGACTCGCACGACGAGGAGGTGGTGCGCCTGTACCTGGAAGTGAGCTTCAGCTTCCAGGCGCTCACGCCCGACGCGGCCCTCGCGCTGGTCAAGCAGGCGAAGTGAGCGCGCGGCGAAGGCCGCGCGACGGAACTGCCTGAACGCTGCGCGACGGAACTGTGAGACTGTGATCCACAGTTCCACATCGGCCAACCGCCGCCGCGCGTGCTGTCAGATCTCCAGACGTGACTCCTCGAGATCCAGCTCGCGAATGACGCGGTTCATGGCCTCGTTGGAGATCACCCCTTCGTCACGCAGGCCGATCAGCGCCTCGCGCTGGGCGCCGAGCACGGATTGCACGACTCGCTGGTAGGCGAGCGAGCGATCCTCGTAGCCGTCATCCTCGATCTTGCCCGCGCGGGCAGACAGGCGCCGCCGGCGGTACTCGTATGCGGCGCGCATCCGCTCGATCGTGTCATCGCGCGTCCACGGCTCCTCTGCCAGCTCGTCGATGCGCGCGAGCGCCGCGCTCGTCGCCCGCAGGCGGGCGCGCAGCTCCTCGTCCTCCTCGCTGCCGTCGCCGCGCACTCCCAGGGCTCTGATCAGCAGCGGCAGCGAGAGGCCCTGGACGACGAGCGTCGAGAAGATGACGGCGAACGTCAGGAAGATCACCAGGTCGCGCGCGGGGAAGGGGGCGCCGGCATTGGTCTTGAGGGGGATCGCCAGCGCGGCGGCGAGCGATACCGCGCCGCGCATCCCGCTCCAGCCGAGCAGGAATCGTGGCCGGGCGCCGATCCTGCGCGCGCGCTGGCTCGCGCGACGGTCGAGCAGGCGGATGAGATGCGGCGTGGTGAGAAACCACACGATGCGCGTGAGGATCACGACGGCGCTGATCGCGAGCGCGTAGCGCGTGAGCGTCACCTCCGATCGTCCTGCGATCCCCTTCACCACGGTCCTCAGCTGCAGGCCGACGAGCACGAACAGGCTCGCGTTGACGATGTAGTCCAGGATGTCCCACACGAAGAAGCCCTGCAGGCGCGTGCGCGCGGAGATGATCCGCGGCCCGCGGATGCCCATGTAGATGCCACAGGTCACAGCGGCGAGCACACCCGAGGCGCCCAGCGCAGTGGCGGGGATGTAGGCGGCGTAGCCGCTCAGCAGGGAGATCGTGACGCTGACCTGAGCGTCCTCGGTGCGCGCGCGGATCTCCGCTATCGCCCAGCCCACGAGCAGGCCGATCGCCACGCCGCCGGCGGCGTCGAGGACGAACTCGAGCGTCGCGTGCCCCAGCGAGAACGTGCCGGCGACGACGGCCGCGACCGCCACACGGTATGCGACCAGCGCGGTCGCGTCGTTGAACAGCCCCTCGCCCTCGATCCCGCTCACCAGGCGCCGCGGCACCCCCAGCGAACGCATGATCGTCGCCGCCGCCAGGGGATCGGTGGGCGAGACGACCGCGCCGAGCGTGAACGCCACCGACCACGGCAGGCCGCGGATGAGCGCGTGTGCGGCCACGGCAACGGTGCACATGCTCGCCACCACGAGACCGATCGAGGCCATCGAGATGGCACGCAGGTTCCTGCGTAGGTCGGCGAGGTTGGCGAAGAACGCCGCCGCGTACACCAGCGGGGGCAGGAACACGACCAGCACCACATTCGGGTTCAGCTTCACTTCGGGGATGCCGGGGATGAAGCCGAACAGCGCGCCCGTGATCACCAGCAGGATCGGGTACGGGATGGCCACACGCCGGGCGAGCGCGCCCAGCCCGGCGACCGCCACGAGAATGCCGGCTATCAGCAGCTCGACCTGACCCATCGCCGTCGAGTGTGCCCGATCGCTCGCGCCGCCGTTCAGCCGGCTCGCGCTGATTAGCGGCGAGCAGACTGGGTAGTACCGACGTAGGGCCATGTCGTACCGGGGCTTTGGTATGACGAAGCGAGCCGGAAAGGAGCAGGCATGCGACTTGCATCGGAAAGCTCCCTCACCGTCGGCGACCACCGCGATGCGGGGAGAGGTACGCACACGCACAGCGCGCACGGCACGGTTGAGGCACGAAAGCTGTTCTTGGCGTGGCAGCGTGACGGCGACGAGTCCGCCAGGGAGCGCCTGGTTGAGCTCTACACGCCTTTGGCGCGGCGCCTGGCGCGCCGCTATGTGCGCAGCTCAGAGCCGTTTGAGGATCTTCTGCAGATCGCTTCGGTCGGCTTGTTGCACGCCGTGGACCGCTTCGACGTCGACCGCGGACGGCCGTTTGCGAGCTTCGCGGTGCCAACGATTCTTGGTGAGATCCGCCGCTATTTCCGTGACTCGGGCTGGGCTGTGCACGTGCCGCGCGCTGCCAAGGAGCGCGCGCTCGTGGTACGCAATGCTGTGGAGAGCCTGCGCGCGACACATGGCCGCAGCCCGACCGCCAACCAGCTCGCGGAGTATCTCGAGCTCGAGCTCGAGCTCGTGCTCGACGCGATGGCCGCGATGGCCGCCTATGAGACGTGCTCGCTGGACGCGCCGCGGCCGGGCGAGGATGGGACGGGTGCGAGCTACGCGGACACCTTGGGCGATGACGATGAGCGCTTTGAGCTGATCGAGAACGACGCGACGCTTTGCGTGGCGCTCGCTGAGATGCCCCAGCGCGACCGGCTGATCCTGCGGCTGCGCTTTGTCGAGGACCTCACCCAGTCGGAGATCGCGGGGCGGATTGGCATCTCCCAGATGCAGGTTTCGCGGCTGCTGCGACGGTCGCTCGATCAGCTGCGGGTGCTCACCCGGCTGCCCGCCGAGGTGCCGTAGCCCGTCGTCGCCGTCAGTGGTTTACGCTCATCGTCGATCTAGCAGTCCAAGCTGCATGTCGGGTTGATCGCGATGAACGCAATGGAGCAGACCGCGCACGTCCGCCTGGAGCTATCGAGCAGCGCCGAGAATGTGCCGGTCGTGCGTCAGGTGCTCAGCGGGTTGGCCGATGCCACCGGCCTCTCGTCCGCCGACCTGAACGACATCGGCACGGCCGTCACCGAGGCGTGCAACAACGCTTCGCTGCACGCCTATGGCGAGGACGCGGGGCCGCTGGAGGTCGAGCTGCTCGCACGTCAGGCGAGCGTGGTCGTGACCGTGCGTGACCGGGGGATGGGGCTGGCACTCGATGGTGAGGCGCCGGTGGAGTTCCCGAGCGATGTCGATGGTGAGCTTGCCGGCATCGGCGTGCCTTCGATCAAAGCTCTGACGAGGAGCGCACGCTGGAGCGCGCCGCCGGGCGGCGGGACCAAGGTCGAGATGACGTTCGCGACCGGCTCGCTTGCGTGGGAGGATGCCAGCACGGAACATGCCTTCAGCGGGCCCGTCGCTGGCGAGCGCAGCTCGCTTGACGGGGCGATCGAGGTGAGGATGGCCCCTGTGTCGATCGCGCGCAGCGTGCTGCCGCGCCTCCTGCGAGTGATGGCGGCGCGCGCTCACTTCCCAGTGCAGAGAGACGCAGATGTGCAGCGGGTTGGGTCTGTTGTGCTCGCCGCCGACGCCTCGGGTTGGGCCTCGGCGGGCGTGCAGGCGCGTGTCGCGGCGGCGAGCGACTCGCTGGAGCTCGCGATCGGCCCGATGTCCAACGAGGACGTCTCCCGGCTGGCGCTTGCGGCGCGCGCGGCGGAACCGCGGCTCCGTACCTCGGCGGAGCTGCTCGACGGCGGACCGCAGAGGCTTGTGTTGCACGTGGAGCGATCACCCATCACCCAGCGGGCCGATTCACGCTCCACGTCAGACGAACCCACGTGAGCCCGCACGAGCAAGACGCCGGAGTCGAGCGACGCGGGTGGGCTATCGCGTTGATGGTCGAGGCTGGAGCGATGCTGTCCAGCTCGCTCGATCTGGCGACCACCATGAGGCACGTGGTCCAGCTGACCGTCCCCAGGCTCGCGGATCTGTGTGTCATCGATCTCCGTGACCGCGAGGGCGCGATCAGCGAACTGGCGGCGGCGTCGGCGGACGGCGAGCTCTCCACGCGCCTTGAAGAGCTGCGCTCGCGCTTCCCGCTCGACCCGGCCGGCGCGCACCCGGTGGCGCGCGTGATCCGCAGCGGCGAAGCGGAGCTGCTGGCGGAAATGAGCCACGAGCTGCTGCGCTCGTTCGCACAGGGCTCTGAGCACGCGCAGTTCATGATCGCCGGCCGTTATCGCTCGGCCATCGTCGCGCCCCTGACCGCCCGCGGGCGCACGCTCGGCGCCCTGTCCACGCTGAGGCTCACCGGCAGCGAACCGTACGACCAAGGTGACCTTCAGTTCGTGTGCGAGCTCGCGCGGCGAGCGGCGCTGGCGATCGACAACTCACAGCTCTTCCGTGACGTCCAGGCAGTCGAGCGCCGACTGGAGGCCGTGCTCAGGAACCTCGCCGAGGCGATCACCGTCGTCGATGGCGCCGGGCGCACCGTGTTCGCGAACCAGGCGGCGCTCGAGTTCCTGGGACTTGCATCCCCCGCGGAGCTCGCGCAGGCGAAGCCGGGGGAGATCATGTCGCGCTTCATCGTGCTCAGCGAGTCAGGCCAGGAGCTGGAGCTCGACGCGATGCCCGCGCGGCGCCTGTTCAGGGGTGAGCCCGCGCCGCCGTTGCTGGTGAGGAACATCGTGCGCGCAACCGGCGAGGAGCGATGGGTGATAGTCCGCGCATCCCCGATCGTCGACCCCGAGACGGGCCGCATGGCCTACGCGGCAAACGTGTTCGAGGACGTCACCCAGGTCAAGCGGGCGCAGCTCGCCGAGGCGTTCATGGCGGGGGCCAGTCGCGTGCTCGCGTCGTCGATGGACTATGGCGAGACGCTCCAGCGGGTTGCGCGGCTGGCGGCCGGCCAGTTGGCCGACTGGTGCGCCGTCGATGTGCTCGGCGAGCGGGGCCAGCTCGAACGCGTGGCCGTGCACCACGACGACCCGGAGAAGCTCGCGCTCGCCGAACTGCTCGACCGCAGCTACCGGCCGACGCTCGATGAAGCTCTCGGTGTCGGAGCGGTCATCCGCAGCGGAGAAGCGCGCATGTTCAACGACATCAGCGCCGAGGCGCTGGCGAGCTACGCGCGCGACGCCGAGCATCTGCGCCTGCTGCGCCAGATGGGCGCGCGTGATGTGATCATCGTGCCGCTGGCGGCACCGGCACGCACGCTCGGGGCGATCACGCTCGTGTCCTCGCGTAACGGCAGGCGACTGGTCGACGCGGACCTGGAGGTTGCCGTGCGTCTGGGGCGCCGCGCGGGCACAGCTGTGGAAAGCGCGCGGCTGTACACCGAGCGCAGCCGGATCGCGCGGGTGCTGCAGCGGGCGCTGCTGCCGGACTCCCTGCCCGACATGCCCGGCTTCCAGATCGCCGCGTCATACCGCCCCGCGGGCGAGCTGGACGAGGTCGGCGGCGATTTCTACGACGTGTTCCCGTGTGGCGGCGGCAGCTGGATGCTGGTGATCGGCGACGTCTGCGGCAAAGGAGCCGAGGCGGCGAGCGTGACGGCGCTGGCACGTCACACGCTGCGCGCGGTGTCGATGCTCGAGATGCCCCCGGCGGCGATGCTGGAGCTGCTCCACCGCACGCTTCGACAGCAGGAGCCCGAAGGTCAAATGTGCACAGTGTGCGTCGTGGTGGTTGGATCGCCAGGGGTGTGCGCGCGGCTCACGATCGCGCTCGCCGGCCACCCTCGCCCCCTGATCGTGGGCCCTGGCGAGACGGCATCCGCCGTCGGCGAGCCCGGCACCGTCCTGGGGATGGTCGACCCGATCACGGTCAGCGAGGTCGCGGTCGAGCTTTGCCAGGAGCAGACTCTGCTGCTGTACACCGATGGGGTGCCGGAGGCGGCGCGCGCCCGCGCCCAGCCCGCCCTCGCGCCCGAGAAGCTGAGCGCGCGGGTGCACGGCCTGGCGCTGCAGGACATGCTGCAAGTCATCGAGACGGCGGCGGTCGAGAGCGCGGACGGGCAGCCGCAGGACGACATCGCGCTCCTCGGCCTGCGGCTGGCCGAGGCAGGCGGGAGGTAGAATTGGGTGCGCGATGAGCGCGGAGGAGCAGCTTCACATCACCGCGAGGCAAGGGCCCGACCGTTTGATCCTCGAGCTGGAGGGCGAACTGGACATGGTCAGCTCTGGCTTGCTGGAAGAGGCCTTGGCCGGCGCCGACCTCGATGGGGCGCGTGCGGTCGTGCTCGACCTGTGCGGTGTGCGCTTCCTGGACTCGACCGGCTTGCGGGCGATCTTCAGGGTCCGCAACGCGGTACGCGAAAGCGGCCGGCAGTTCGCCGTGACCCAGGGCTCGGCGCAGGTTCAGCGCCTGCTCAGCCTCACACGCCTGGACGAGCATCTGCAGACGATCGACACGCCTGACGCCGCCGTCCTCGCCTAGCTGGCCCCAATCAGCGGAGCGCCAAGTCCTCGATCGTTGCCGGGTGATCAATGTCGCTGCCTCACCAGCGGTACCAGCGCCGGCGGCCAAGGCCCGCGTCGACTCCTCCGATGAGGAAGCCGAGCAGCCACAGCGCGACCGCGACGAGCAGCACGAACCACAGGACGTGGGCGGCGAACCCGAACCCACCGAAGACCGCCAACAGCAACAAGAGAACTATCAGGGCAACCATGCTGGACCTCCTAACGATGTGTTGCCAGTCGTCTACCCAGCGCCTTCGTCGGCAAACGGAGAAACGCGCGGTGACGAGCTCTTACCGGCGCCAGGGCGCCCTGCGCGTCGCGGCATCGCTCGGTGGTGAGCGCTTCACCAAGGCCGACCTCGTCGCAGCCACCAGCCGCTCCACGGGCGCCCTCTCGCAAAGCCTATTCGCCTCATAGACGACAACCTTGTCTACCGCGACGATCACGGCGTCTACGCGTACACCGCGCCGATGTTCGGCGACTTCATGCGGTGCAGGCATCCACGGCTCGCGGAAGATGATTAGCACACGGCCCGCCTCAAATAGACAACGGCGGACCACGCCAAACCTCTATTCGATGATCGAGGTCATCGTGGGGTCGCGGGTTTGAGTCCCGTCGCTCCCGCTCTTTACACATCCCCTTTCCGGCGGTTTCGGGGGGCTGGTTCTCGAAGAACGGCGCGAATGAGGGCTTGGGCTGCACCGCGGCGACGTGTTGCCCGTCGAGCCAGATGCGCTCGAAGATGAGGGTGAGGAGCTGGCGCTTGGCGGCGGGGTCGGTCTCGTTTTGCCAGAAGATCGAGAAGTCCTCGAGTACCTGCTGGGCTTGGTCGAGGTCGGGGATCGGGCCGGGGGCGCTGGTGGCCAGCTCGGTGTTGATCGCCTCGCGCCGGGCCATGTACTCGGGGCGTGTGAGATCACCCAGCTCGTAGAGGTCCCGTGCGCGGCGCAGGCGCTGTTCGAGTTGCGCTCGTCGCTGGGCGGCCTCGGTGGTGTCTGTGGTGGCGGTGCCGGCGAGGCGCCGTAGGATCTCCTCGCGGACGGCGGGGTTCGGCTTGAAGTCCGCGACGAACTGCACGAGCTGCGCCTCGACACGCTCGGCGTGGACGAGGGGCTGGTCGCAGGAGTGATCGGCGCGGCGGGTCGCGCAGTAGTAGCGGGCGACGAGCTTGCGTCCGATCGCGGTGCCCTGCATCTTTCCCTGGCAGCGCTCGCAGCGCGCGAGGCCGCGCAACAGGTAGCGTTGGGAGGGACGTCCGGGCTTCAGGTTGCGGGCGCGCTGGCGGCGCATTTCCTGCACCCGGTCGAACAGGGCCTCCTCGACGATCGGCTCGTGCAGGCCCTTGATCGTCTTGGTGCGGTCGCGGCGGGGCGAGACGTACCCGCAGTACGCGGCGTTGCAGAGCATCTCCCTGACGGTGTCCGGGCTGAAGGTCCGGCCGCGTGCGGTGCGCTGCTCGTTGACGTTCAACCAGGCGGCGAGCGTGCGGTCCGTGTGCAGGCCGGTGGCGTACATCTCGAAGAGCCGCCGCACCCAGGGGGCCTTCTCGGCGTCGGGTGCGGCGATCTCGTCCTCGCCTTTGACGTATCCCCACGGGAGCGAGCCGGTGAGCTTGCCCTGGCGGGCCTTCTCGCGCAGCCCCATCTTCGTCCAGAAGGACAGCGAGACGGAGTAGTACTCGTCGAAGATCTCGTGCACGGACTCTGAGAGGAACGCGGCGGGGTCGTTGGCGTCAGCGCCGAGTGGCTGGGTGACGGAGATCACCTCGATCCCGAGCTGGGAGCGCAGCAGCTTCTTGTAGCGCTTGGCCTCGACGGTGTTGCGCGCGAAGCGGCTGGTGTGGAAGACGAGCACGACCTCGAAGCGGCGCTCCATCGCGTCCTCGATCAGCCGCTGAAACCCTGCCCGCTTGTCGGCCAGGCGCCCGGTCTCGAAGTCCAGGTACTCCTCCGTGAGCTGCATCCCGTGCTCGGTGGCGTAGCGGGCGATCGCTTGGCGCTGCCCGTCGGGGGAGTAGCCACGGCCCTGCTCCTCGGTTGACTCGCGGATGTAGGCGACCGCGCGCTTGGGTTGCTCAGACATTCTGTGCTGGTGCCTCCTTCTCGTTGGCGTGATCGGTGAGGAATAGCTGCGTGCCGTGGCGGCGCCAGTAGGCGACGAACCACTCGACGAACGCCTCGTGGTCGGGGTCCAGCAGACGCTGGCGCGCCGGGCACACATCCCGCGGCTGACGGCCGCGGATCTCCCCGTGCTGGCGGGCGGATCGCCGTCTTGGGGCTGGGTGACATGCGGCTCGTGGACGGGCGGGCTCGCGCGGACTACTACTCATAGGCGTACCTCTCTTTCCGTGCTGGCCGGGGCGTCCCCGTGGTACGCCTCGACCGGGTCGGTTTCGTGGCAGTAGTGGCACGCTGGCCTGGCGTTGCGAACGCCGGCCGCGTGCGCTTCCGGGTAGGTGATCTCTTGGCAGCGGCGGCAGAAGCCGAGCGACCGCTGATCGAGCTGCGGGTAGAAGTCCTCGGCGTGGTGCGTGAGCCGCCCGAGCGGGCCGGCCTTGCGCGCGAGCTGACGAGCCGCGCGCTCCCGCCACGCCAGATACGCGCCGCGGCGCTCGCACTGGTCCTGCCGGCACACGGCATCCTGCTCGGCCTCCCGCGGCAGCCACCGCAGCACATGGCCCTCGATCAGCGGCCCGGATCGCAGCCGCTCGCCGGCCTCGCGCAGCCGCGGCCCCTCCCCATAGCGGCTTGCGAGCGCCTCCAGGCGTTCCTGCTGGGCGGCGCGGTAACAGTCGGCGAGCGATGCCGCCTCGCTGTTGACCGCCGCACCGGGTGCTGAGAGCACGCTTGCTCCTGGTTCCAGCAGCGCGTCGCCGAGGTCACGGCCGATCGCCTGCAACACATCGCGCTCGACCGGCTGCGGCTGGCCGCTCGACGCGAGCAGAAGCCTCACAGCCAGCCCGCCGCCAGGCGCGAACGCGTCGATATAGGCGCTGAGATAGCGCTCCTTACGGTGCAGGTGTGCGCGCAGCGCCTCCGCGTCATCCAACAGGCGCCGCTGCTCCTGGGCTTCGGCTTGCTCGCGAGCTTGCCGGTAGGCGCGCTTCTCCTCATACGGGGCGCGCGCGTCGCCCAGCACATCCAGGAGCGACAGACCCTCGCGGCCGTCGAGGTCAACCAAGCTCCCATCCTCCACCAGCCGGCCGAGTGTGAGCGCGAACGCACCCGCCGCGGCGACGAACGCCGTGCGCGAGCGCACGCCGGAGCGCTGCCCGGACCCCTGGAGCGCCGCCTGCAACGCCTTGACGAACTTGGAGGCCCGTGCCGGTGTGGTCGTCAAGAACAGCAGCTCCGGCAGGAACAAGTGCTGCTCGCGCCATACACCCGACCTGGCGTACGCGGCATACAGGCCCGCCTTGAACCGCAGCCGCGTGTGGGACATCGTGCCGAGGTCGATCTCCACGAACGCCCCCAGCTTGCGCTCCTCGCCGTCGATGAGCACCACCGTCGCGTCCGGGGCGAGCGTGCGCGCCCGTGCCCCGTCCTCGAAGGACTCGCGCGCCTGGCCCTCCCTGCGGTAGATCAACAGATCAAGACCCATCTCCGGCGCCCTGGTGGCGAGCGTGACGTACAGCTCGCTCAACGCCGCGGCGTGCGCGAGAAAGACCGGATCACGGGCGTGACGCTCGCCGCCGCGCGGCAACGGCTCCCCGCGCACCAGGCAGTCCGCCCGCCGCGTCGGCCAGTGATGATTCGGCGCCGAGCCACGCTCGCGGTAGGGCCGGCTACGCCCAGTGAGCCCGAGCTTGTGCAACCGGCGCGTGCGGTAGCGCAACGTCCGCTCAGGCACCTCCGGGAACAGCCGGCCGAACTGGTCCTGCGTCACCACACGTCTCGCGTTGGCGGTTGCGAGGCACGCCGGTAGCCGGGAAGATCAGTTCGCGGACTACGCCAACGCCCACATGCGTCGCTCGATAACGCCGCTCGCGGCCATGAGCGGCCGGGCCGCACTCAGCAGCGTGAGCTGGTCCAAGATCGTCCGCGCCGCGCGATCGCTCATCGCACTCCGGCGCTACTACGACAGCGGCGAGGCCACGCACGAGGACTACGCCGCTCGTAAGGCCCGCACCAAGCAGGCACTCGGTGAGATGCTGTCGGTGCTCGACAATGGCGCACCGCAAGAGCAGCGCGAACTCATCCTCGAGCATTTTGCGGAGCTTCTGGCACGCGGAGACAGTCTCGTAGGCGAGTCGAAATAGGCAGCGCCGTGACGTGCACGAGCCAATCGTCGGCGGCGCAGCCGGTCTGGCTGGCGCATTTTGGCTTCGCAAGCGCAAGTACCTCGGTCTGAAACGCTGAAGTCGTCACTGTTGAGCTTCCATGTGCACGCGGGTATCTGCCGAGGCCGCCGACCCGGTCGCCGACGTGCTTTGTAGGCCCGTTGGTCAGGCGCTGCGAAGTAGGTCTGCGACTACTTCGGCAGGCCGCTGGTGTCGGCGAGCGGCGAGCTGCTGCAGCCGCTCGGCGTCGTCATCCTCGACACCCACAACGATCGTGAGCTTGGCGTTGGGGTTGCCGACGTGAGCCTCGACGTAGCGCGGATCGATCGCCATCAGGTCGGCATCGAAATCGCCGGGTTGGGGATCGGGGTCTGTCCAAGGATCGCTGGCCATGTTCAGCTCCTTAGCAGTTTACGCTCGCGGGGCGAGGACTCCCAACCGGTCACGATCAGCCAGGTGGTTGGGTCTACGGTCCGCTCGATGACGAGCGTCAGGACACGACCGCCGTCGGTGCGTCCGATCAGCAGTCGGCGTTTGCCGGCGGACGCCTTGTGCGGATTGCGCACAATGACATGAGCGTTGCGAGGAACCTGGCGTGCGTCGTGGGTGGTGATGCCGCGCGCGCCGAGCTTGTCGATCGCAGCCTCGGTAACGAGCAATTCGACGACCGCGTCAGGCATGTCACAGGTCTATCGAACCCACAGGTCGTTGTCGCGCTGCCTCAGTCTTTGCCCACGCAGCCGCATGCCTCGACGACCTGTCGCTGGTTCCTGGAGCACGCTGCAGCGAGGTTCTAAGGTCGCTCCACCCACGGAGGCGCGGACCAGACCTCCACATCGTCCGGGGGCGAACTCTCGGACAGACGCCCGTCGCTCCCGCTTACACTGGATTTCCGGCGTCTCAGCGGACGTTCGCTGCGGTGCCGACAAGCGTTGGACGCACATCACTCCCGCAGGGACGCCAACGTGTGTCAGGCGTCGATCTGGCGCAGTCCGAGTTTCGCTGTAGCGCGCAGGAGGTCATCGACGAAACCGTGGGCATCAGCGGCGGCGGCGTCGAGCTCGGCGTCGGCGGTGATGGCGAAGGCCGCTGCACGGCGGGGGCCAATGTCTTCCGGGGTGTTGAAGTCGCGGTTCAGGAGCTCGAGGGCGCGCACGACGATCTCGGAGTGGAGCTGGGCGTGGAGGCGTAGGCGCTCGGCGATCGCGGTGCCGCGTCCGGGGATGCGGCGAATGACGTAGATGAGGTCGTAGGCATCCTTGGGCTCGGCGCGGTCGCCGAACGCGAGGGCCTTGAGTGCGACGAAGGCGGCGGGTCCGCAGACGGGAACGGTGCGCCGCGCTCGCTCTCCCGTGAGGGTGTGTCCGTCGAGCTCGATGTTGACGCGCTCGTCGAAGGCGAGTTCGAGACCTGGGGTGACAAGGGCGCCGAAGTCAGGTTCGAGGTTTTGCACCCGTATTGTCGGATCCTGGGCGGGCGCTGGCGGCATCAGGAAGTCGACCGTGACCTTCAGCTCACCGAGTCGCCAGCGCTGGACGGTCTGGTTTCCGTTCTCGTTGGTGTCGGGCTTGAATCCCTCGCTGCGAAGTCGACGGCTGATCTCGGCATACCGCTCGTCGTCGAGCAGTGCGAGCGCGAGGCCGACGTCGAGGTCGTTGGTGCCTGGATGGAGATCGTCATCGTCACCGGTTCGCGTGGTGTCAACGAGGAGCGGCGGTACGAGGCCACCGACTATGCAAACGTCGTCGAGGTAGGCGCCGAGCGTGACCGCGACGGTGAGGCACACAGACTTGACTTGCTCGGTCTCCTCGGCCGTGTAGCCGGAGCGGTGGCGTGGCTTGTCAGGGGCGGGCATGCCATATCGCTCCGTTGTGGCGTAGCTCCTCGGCTGCCTCGCGGGCGCGCTCGGGTAGGGCGAGTAGGTCGAGGTAGGCTTGCACGCTCGACACGCACGGCAACTCGTCAACGTTCTGCTGGCCGTCGAAGACACCGCGGTCGTCGGGGCCGATGAGCTGCACGTTGGCGCCGCGCTCGTTGCGTCGGAGCTCGATCGCATCCGCGGCGGCGCGTGGGTCTCCGTGTACGTAGATGCTGTTGAGGCGGAAACGGGCGAAGCGGTCAAGCGCCCACGCGGCGGGCAGCCCGGTGAAGGCGTGGTCGACGTCGGCGTCACGTAGCCGATGGTCGAGTTCGCGCGCCAGCTCGATGCCGCTTCCCGAGATGTGCCCGGTGATGATGTCGTGGCGATCGAAGCGGTACTCGTCGGCCCAAGCATCTAGCAGCAGGTCACGGTCGCGGGGGCGCAGCAGTGCTCGGTCGCGGGCGAGGAGCTCGTCGTCCTCCAGCCGCCGAACGACGCGCGAGACGCGGCCGGCATCGAGGTCGGTGTGCTCGCTGAGCTCCTTTTGGCGCCACCAGCGCTCGGGATCTAGCAGCAGCGCTCGCGCTACACGAGAGCTCTTGGGCGCAAACGCAGACGAAGGGCGACCCCGGGCAGGGAACTGGTTGGGTCGGCCTTGAACGGAGATGTAGAGATCCTTGTTCCGTATGTGTGCGTTTCCCGAGAGGTCGAGCCAGTTCAGTTCGCGCTCCTCGGCCGCTTTCGTGCCGGCTGGCGTCATGAACGGCACGACCAGTACGGCGACCCCGTCATGGGTCGCGAGGCGCGCCATCTGCTCTGCGGCCAATGCGACAACTCCCGGACTGGCCGCTGACTTGACCTCGATCAGCCAGAGACGGCCGTTGCTATTGACGATCGCATCGAAGCCACCGTCCGGCGCCTGTTGCTGTGGTGGTCCAATGTCCGGCTCGTCGAGCAGGTCTTCGAGAATCGTCGGAAGCCGTCGCAACGCTTCGCGCTCGAACGGCACGCCTGCGTAAGCGGCGTCGGTTGCATGACTCGGCATTCAGCGTATTTTACGCAGCTGGCTGTCAAAAAGCGGATAATTGCTTGCGCTAGCAATCGGAGGCTTTTGCGCAATGCGAGCCGGAGTCCCCGGAGTCCCTATAGACCGTGCGCGGGTCCAGCCGCCCACCCCCGGATCTCAATACGGTGTCCAGAGCGCGTCCGACCCCCATCGCTCCCGCGACCCCAGGAGCCCATCGGGGGACCTGTGCGAGCCATGCTGGTTTGCCGGAGTGCTCCTCGAAACCAGGTCTGGCTCATTGCTCGGTGGCGGACGATCGAAGCACGCGCTCGCGCAGCACGCGGCAGATGCCAGCCCGCACCTTCGGACGCGACAAACCCTCAACCAACGTCGCGCTCTGCGCGCCAATCGCGCGCCAGTTCATGTGCTGCTCGGACGGGCTTGGGGCAGTTTCGTGCGGTCTCGCCAGCGGACCAGGCTCCAGCCCGCAGCGGCCAGATCCCAGCAACCAAGCGGCAATCTGGGAGTCAGCGGAAAACGGAGGGGGGGAGATTCGAACTCCCGGTACGCCAATCAGACGCACAACGGTTTTCGAGACCGCCGCATTCAACCGCTCTGCCACCCCTCCAGGGGGACCTGGACAGGCTAGTGCATGGGGCGCGGCGCGCAGGCCCGCACGGGAGGCCGCCCGCCGCCCTACCTCGCGTGCCCGCCGGCAGCAACCTGCCTGCCACGCGCCGAAGCGCCCGCGGGCTCGCAGCCGCGCAGGAAGCGCTCGATCGCATCTCCCACCAGGGCGTCCACCTGCTCCACCTCCACGATCCCGCCCGTCACCAGCGCCGCGATCCCCTGGATCGTCGCGAACAGGACCAGGCCCACGCGCTCGGGGTCTCCGGCTTCCAGCGCCCCCTCGCGCTGCCCCTGCTCGATCAGCTCTAGCAGCACCGCGAACGCGCGGTGCGCAACCTCGGCGAGCGCCTGCGAGTGCTCGCCGTGCTTGCCGGCGAACATCAGCTCGAGCAGCGCCGCGTCCTGGGTCGCAAACCGCACGTACGCGCTCGCCGTCGCCTGCGCCCGCGCCTGGAAGTCCTCGCCGGCGCCGTCAAGGGCCGCCCGCAGCTCCGCTCCCAGTCGCTCGAACCCGGCTTGGGCGAGCGCGTCGAGCAGCGCCTGGCGATCGGCGAAGTGGCGGCGCGGCGCGCCGTGGCTGACGCCCACTGCGCGCGCCAGCTCCCGCAGTGACAGCTCCTGAACGCCGCGCTCGCGCAACGTGCGTTCGGCCTGCGCGAGCAGTGCCGTGCGCAGGCTGCCGTGGTGGTAGGGACGCTCGCCTCGCGTGACGGCGCCGGGCGGGCGTGTGTCAGCCGTCTCGGCCATCTCTCAAGCCTACCGCAGCAAGTAGACGTTGACAGCATTGTTGTCGTGAACTACATTGTTGCCTATGACTACTTCGAGCAGTGTTCACATCCCTGACATGCACGGGCGCACCGTGATCGTCACCGGCGCCAACAGCGGCATCGGCCGCGCCGCCGCCGCCGCGCTCGCCGGCGCCGGCGCGCACGTCGTCCTCGCGGTCCGCAACAGCGACAAGGGCAACTCCGCCGCCGCAGCCATGCCCGGCGAGTGCGAGGTTCGACGGCTCGACCTCGCAAGCCTCGCTTCCGTCCACGAGTTCGCCGACGGTTGTGGCGGCGAGATCGACATCCTCATCAACAACGCCGGCGTCATGATCCCGCCGCTCACCCGCACCGCCGACGGCTTCGAGTTGCAGTTCGGCACCAACCACCTCGGGCACTTCGCGCTCACCAACCTGCTGCTGGAGCAGATCACCGGCCGTGTGGTCAACGTCGCCTCCGGCGCCCACAAAGCCGGTCGCATCGACTTCGACGACCTCAACTGGGAGCGCAAGCCCTACAAGCCGGTGGCCGCCTACGGCCAGTCCAAGCTCGCAAACCTCCTCTTCACCTCCGAGCTGCAGCGCCGCCTCACCGAGGCGGGCTCAGCGGTCATCGCCACCGCGGCGCACCCCGGCTACGCGGCTACCAACCTCCAGTTCCACAGCGGCAAACGCGCCGGGGACCTGCTGATGGGTCTCGGCAACCGGATCTTCGCCCAGAGCGAGCAGGACGGCGCACTGCCGACCATCTACGCCGCCGTCGAAGACGTCCCGCCCAACAGCTACGCGGGACCCAGCGGCTTGCTGGAAATGCGCGGCGCCCCCAAGCTCGTCGGGCGCTCGGCCGCCGCCAAGGACGCCGACGTCGCGCGGCGCCTGTGGGAGGCCTCCGAAGCGCTCACCGGCGTGCACTTCCCGCTCGCCACCGCCGCGACCCAGGCGTCCCAGGGCTGAACGGGGGCTCGCGGTCGCTCAGGCGTCGCCGACGACGCGCAGCCGCCCGCTGCGCGTCATGCAGCGAGCCCCACAGGTGCTGCACCGCGTACGCGCGGTACGGCCGCCAGCGCTGGGAGAGCCGCTCGGCCGCAGCCGGCGTTGCCTGCTGGCCGAGCCGCTCCAGCGCGTGGCGCACCCCGAGATCACCGGGGAGGAACGCATCCGGGTCGCGCAGCGCGCGCATCGCTATGTACTCCGCGGTCCACGGCCCGATCCCCGGCAGCGCGAGCAGCTGCCGTCGCGTCTGCGCGCGCTCGCAGCCGGCGTCCAACACGACCTCCCCACGCGCCAGCGCCGCGACCAGCGCGCGTAGGCCGCGAGCGCGCGACCCCGGCATCCCCACGCGGTCCAGGTCGGCCTCCGCGAGCGTCTCGACCGCGGGGAAGACGTGGGTCACCGCGCCGAGCGGGCGCTCGAGCTCCTCGCCGTAGAGGCTCACGAGCCGCGCCGCGAGCGTCGCGGCGCCGCGCAATGACACCTGCTGCCCCAGCACCGCGCGGATCGCCAGCTCGTGGTGATCGACGTGCCCAGGCACTCTGCGTCCAGGGGTCTCGCGCACGAGCGCTCCCAGCAGCGGGTCATCGCCGAGCGCGTCGCCGACGGCGTGGGGGTCGGAGTCAAGGTCGAGCAGCGTGCGGCAGCGATGCATCGCGGCGCCGAGGTCGCGCACGTCGGCAAGCCAAAAGCGCGCGCCCACGCAACGCTCGCCAGGACGCAACTCCACCGCGCCGGTGCCGTGCGGCAAGCGCAAGCTGCGGCGCAAGGCGCCGCCCTGTGCCTCCTCCACGCCGGGCACCGCGCGACGGGCAAGAAACGCGATCAGGCCATCGCCGTCCAGCGGTGCGCGGCAAGGAAGCCGCAACGAGATCGACCCGCTGTCCCGCGCGCGTCCCTCGCGCCGCACGCGGGCGCGCAACGCGCTGGGCGTCAGCGCGAACACCTCTTGAATCGTCGCGTTGAACTGCCGCACGCTCTGAAACCCAGCCGCAAACGCGATCCCCGTGATCGGCAGCGCGGTCGTCTCGAGCAGAATGCGCGCCGTCTGTGCCCGCTGGGCGCGCGCGAGCGCGAGCGGTCCCGCGCCCACCGTCGCGAGCAGCTGGCGATGGACGTGGCGCTCGGTGTAGCCCAGGCGACGCGCAAGCCCGCCCACGCCCTCGCGGTCGACCACACCGTCGGCGATCAAGCGCATCGCACGGCCCACCACGTCAGCACGCACATCCCACTCCGGCGAACCGGGCGTCGCGTCCGGGCGGCAGCGCTTGCAAGCGCGAAATCCGGCCGCCTGCGCGGCCGCGGCGGACGCGAAGAAGCGGACGTTCGCGCGTTTCGGCGTCCGCGCGGGGCAGCTCGGACGACAGTAGATCCCGGTGGTCTGCACGCCGCAGAACACCCATCCGTCAAAGCGCGGATCGGCAGCTTCGATCGCCTGCCAAAGTCGCTCTGAGTCAAACATCATGCGACCAGCCTGGCACACCAACGGGCGCTTGCCTGGCGGGAATCGGACGCGACTGGAGCGCTAGCGGCGACGCGCGAAGAAGTCGCTCAAAAGCGCCCCGCACTCGCTTGCGAGCACACCCGCGAGAACTTCCGGGCGGTGGTTCAAGCGCGGCTCGTCGAGCACGTCCAGCACGCTCCCGCACGCCCCCGCCTTCGGATCGCTCGCGCCGAACACCACGCGCGCCACGCGCCCGAGCACGATCGCCCCGGCGCACATCGCACACGGCTCCAGCGTCACGTACAGAACGCTGTCCACGATGCGCCAGCTTGCGAGCGCGCGCGCGCCCGCGCGCAGCGCGATGATCTCGGCGTGGGCCGTCGGGTCCTGACGCAGCTCGCGCTCGTTGTGGGCCGCCGCGATCACCTCCCCTTCGTGCACGAGCACCGCGCCAATCGGCACGTCGTCGTGCCGGAGCGCCTGTTCGGCCTCGCGCAACGCCAGGCGCATGAAGTACTCGTCGCGTGGGAGCAAGCGCCCGTTCATGATCTCGCCGCAGCTTCTGCAACAGTTGCCCGCCCACGGGGCTGCGCCATCGGCGCATCATCATTACTAAAAAGATGTCCTTCCCACGCGACACCCGGCGAGCGTTGCTCGTGCTTGCGCTGTGCAACGCGGTCATGCTGATCGGCGCAGCCGCGCCGGCGACCCTGTCGGCGCCACCGACGATTCCCGCGCCCACGCTCGCCGCACGCGCCGCGGCGGCCAGGCCGTACGCGGAGGACGAGGTGGTCGTCGGCTACGCGCCCGCCCAGGCCAGCGACGCAGCGGCCGCCGTGCGCTACGCGCGCATCGCGCGCAGCGCCCAACAAGGGGCGCTCAGTGCGCACACGCAGGTGCTGCGCCTGGCAAAGGGCGTCAGCGTCGCAAGTGCGCTCAAGCGCCTGCGCGCACAGCGCGGCGTCGCGTGGGCGGTACCCGACTACGTCGCCCACATCGCCGGCGAAGCCGCGCCCGCCGGGCTGCCCGTCCCCGACGACGAAGGCACCGCCCACACCCCCGGCGGCTGGGAGCAGCTGCAGTGGAACTTCGTCGGCCCGTTCGGCGTCAACGCGCTGCAGGCGTGGGCCAACGTCGCCGCCGACGGCGCGCCGGGCGGCAAGGGCGTGACCGTCGCCGTGCTCGACACCGGCGTCGCCTACGCCAACCGCGGCCGCTGGCGACGCTCGCCGGACTTCAGCCCCTACACGTTCGTCAAAGGCTATGACTTCGTCGCCAAAAGCCCCTACCCGTACGACCGCAACGGCCACGGCACGTTCGTCGCAGCCACGATCGCCGAGGCCACCAACAACCACTACGGGCTCACCGGGCTGGCGTTCGCCGCGCGCATCATGCCCGTGCGGGTGCTCGACGCCCAGGGCGAAGGCGAAGCGTCGACGATCGCCGAAGGCGTGTACTTCGCGGTCAAGCACCACGCGCAGGTGATCAACCTCAGCCTCGAGTTCTCCCCCGGCGTGACCGCCTCCGACATCCCCGAGCTGATCGCCGCCCTCAACTACGCCCACCGTCACCGGGTGCTGGTGGTCGCCGCCGCCGGCAACGAGGGCCACGCCGCGATCGCCTACCCTGCGCGCGCCCCCAACGTGGTGTCCGTGGGCGCCACCACCGAACACGGCTGCCTGGCCGACTACTCCAACGACGGCGCCGGGCTCACGCTCGTGGCCCCCGGCGGCGGCGCCGACGCCGACCTTCCCGGCGACCCCAACTGCCACCCCGAAGACCCACCTGGGCGCGACGTCTACCAGGTGACCTTCAGCGGCAGCTCGTTCACCAAGTTCGGCATGCCCTCCGGCTACGAAGGCACGTCCATGGCCACGCCGCACGTCGCCGCCACCGCCGCGCTGATCATCGCCAGCGGCGTGCTCGGCCGCCACCCCACCCCCGCGCAGATCACCGCCCGCCTGCGCGCCACCGCGCGCAAGCTGGGCGGCGGCGGCGATCAACGCCTGTACGGCGCCGGCCTCGTGGACGCGGCAGCCGCCACCGCGGCCGGCGGGCCAGGCGCGGTGGCCGCCGCGCACCGCTGAGCCGGCGGGCTTGCGCCGCGGCGCCAAGCCGGCGGGCGGGGCGCGCCGTTTGCCGCGGCGGCAGGCGGTGACTAGGGTGCGCTCGTGGCCTCACCCCACGCACCGGACACCACCGCGCCCGCGCACTGCGACCTGGCGGTCGTAGGCGGCGGCATCGTCGGGCTGGCGGTGGCGCGCGAGCTGGCCGCCCGCAACCCCCATGCGCGCGTCAGCGTGCTCGAGCGCGAGTCACAGACGGGCACCCACCAGACGAGCCACAACTCCGGGGTGATCCACGCCGGCGTCTACTACGCGCCCGGCTCGCTGAAGGCGCGCCTGTGCGTGCAGGGCGCCCGCGAGCTGTATGCGTACTGCGAACGTCGCCACATCGCCCACGAACGCTGCGGCAAGGTGATCCTCGCCACCAGCCCCGCCGAGCTTCCCCGACTCGACGAGCTCGAACGGCGCGGCAAGGCCAACGGCGTGGACGGCCTGCGCAGGCTCGATGCGGCGGGCGTTCAGGAGATCGAGCCGCACGCACGCGCCATCGCCGGCCTGCATTCGCCGAACACGGGCATCGTCGACTTCGCGGCGGTCGCCCGCTGCTACGCCCAGGACCTGCGTGAGGCGGGCGCAACCATCGCCACCGGCTGCGGCGTGCGGGGCGTCCGCGTGCGCAAGCGCTCGCTGCTCATCGAGCATCCCCGCGGCGTCACCGAGGCGCGCCACGCCGTCTTCTGCGCCGGCGCGTGGGCCGATCGGATGGCGGTCGCCGCCGGCGCCGGCGCCGACCCGCGGATCGTGCCCTTTCGCGGCGCCTACCTGCGACTTGCCCCCGAGCGTCGTCAGCTCGTGCGTGCGCTCATCTACCCAGTGCCCGACCCCACGCTGCCCTTCCTGGGAGTGCACCTCACCAGGCACATCGACGGCGAGATCCTGATCGGCCCGACAGCGTTGATGGCGCTCGCGCGCGACGCCTACAGACTGACGAGCGTGCGTCGCAGAGATCTGCTCGACACGCTCACGTGGCCAGGAACCTGGCGGATGCTCGCGCGCTGGTGGAGCACCGGGCTGACGGAAATTCACCACGCCGCGATGCGCTCGTCGTTCGTGCGCGCAGCCGCGCGCTACGTGCCCGAGCTGCGCCCCAGGGACGTGCAGCCCGCGTTCGCCGGCGTGCGCGCCCAGGCGCTCGCCCGCGACGGGCGGCTGGTGGACGACTTCGTCTTCTCGCACACCGAGCGCGCGCTGCACGTGCGCAACGCGCCCTCGCCCGCCGCCACCTCCTCGCTGGCGATCGCCCGCCACGTCGCCGAGGAGGCCGAGCGGGCGTTCGGCCTATGAGCGATGATCCGGTTCTCGCTCCGCGGGCCGGGTCGGCGAACAGCGATCGGCGTAGAAAGTCTGGAACGCGGACGTGCGTTCACGGGGGCGACATCGATCCGAAGAGCTCTTCGAGAAAGAATCGCGTCTTCGCGGGGGGCTCCTTGAAGGGGTAGATGTGCTCGAGGAGCTCCAGCGCCTCCTGCGCGCTATGCAAGCCGCACTCCCGCAGCAGGATCTCGATGTCCTCGTCGTCCTCACCGAAGCGCATCGCCATCAGCTTCATGGCGAGCAGATACCGCGGCGAGGCCGTGGTGACCTCGATCCCGCGGACGCTGGGCACCGGGCGGGGATGCTCGTCGTCGCCCGGCATGAAGCCCTTGGCCGCGTCGTTGAGCCAATCCTCGGGCAGACTGAGCTCTTCGGCCACCTTGGCCGCCGCGTCGTAGATGGCGCTCTTGGGCTCGAACACCGCGTCGATGTCCCTCGTCACCCGCCGCGTGGAGTAGGCGAGCGCCATGGCGGCGCCTCCGACGATGAATATCTGACCGCGCACGCCCTGGCGGGTGAGCTCCTCGCCCAGCGCCTCGAGCGCGCTGAGGATCCTGGAGCGGTTGAACTGCTGCTCAGACACGGTCGAATACCTCGCGCGCCAGGAACACTCCGTGGCGCGCGAGTGCGGCCGGCGTGTTGGCGAGCGTGTACGCATGGAAAGCTGGACGGCTCGCCACAAACCACCACGGCTCGACGAAGCGCTCGGGGCCGTTGACCCACGCGGGGGCGGCAATCGCGCCCTCGGCCGCGAACAGCTCCGCCACGCCCGCGAGCGCGGCGTCGAAGCGCGCGTCGCCGGTGCGCTGCGGCTCGTCTCGTAGGAGCGCCAGCCTTCCGGCGCGGGAGGAGCCCCTGAAGTCGTCCGCGAACCCGAACAGCAGCCGCAGCGCATCGCGCTCCCGTCCCTGCTCGAGATCTTTGCGGATCGTCTGTGCGAGCTCGGCGAGCGATTCGGCGCCACGCCGCACGCGGGGACGCGCGAGCACCTCGACGTCGTAATCGCACGCGTCGAGCAGCCGCTCCAGCGTTGCGAGGTTTGGCGTGCGGGCGCCCGACTCGTACGCGGCGACCGCCGGCTGTGCGGTGCCCGCACGGCTGGCGAGCTCGAGCTGCGTGATGCCGGCGGCTTGACGCGCGTCTCGGATCAGTGTCGTGAACTCCATAACCTGAGTATACACGTTTAGATATAATGCCGCGGCGCCATAGCCCACCGTTGCTGGCCGAGAGGCGAGCCGCGCGTCGAGTATCGTCGGCGCAGGGCTTGAGCATGTACGACTACGTGATCGTTGGCGCCGGATCGGCAGGCTGCGTGCTCGCAAGCCGCCTCAGCGAAGACCCACACGTGCGCGTCGCCGTGCTGGAGGCGGGCCCGCTTGACACCAGCGAGGACATCCACGTCCCGCTCGGCTATCTCAAGCTGCCGCAAGCGCTCGACTGGGGCTACGCCTCCGCGCCTGAAGAGCACTGCGACGGACGGCGGATTGCGCTCCCGCGCGGCAAGGTGGTGGGTGGCTCCTCATCCACCAACGCCATGCTGTACGTGCGCGGCAACCCGCTGGACTACGACGCGTGGGGCGTCAGCGGCTGGTCGTGGCCGGAGCTCCTGCCGTACTTCCTGCGGGCAGAGGACAACCAGCGTGGAGCCTCGCAATGGCACGGCGTCGGCGGGCCGCTGGCGGTGAGCGAGCAGCGGTCGGCGAACGCGATCTCGCGTGCGTTCGTGGACGCCGCCGTCGAGTGCGGCCTGGAGCGCAACGAGGACTTCAACGGCGCGCGCCAAGACGGGGCGGGCTTCTATCAGCTGACACAGCGCGACGAACGCCGAGCGAGCGCGGCGAGCGCGTATCTGCGCGGCGCCGAAGCGCGCGCGAACGTCACGCTGATGACCGACACGCACGCATCGCGGATCCTGTTCGAGGGCGAGCGCGCGGTCGGCGTGCAGGTCAGCCGGCATGGCCACACACACGAGCTGCGCGCGCAGCGCGAGGTGATCGTCTGCGCCGGCGCCTACAACTCCCCGCAACTGCTGATGCTCTCCGGGGTCGGGCCGGCCGAGCACCTCGCGAGCACGGGCATCGAGGTGCTGCTCGACCGGCCGGCGGTGGGCACGAACCTGTCCGATCACCCGGCAAGCGAACTGCTGTGGCTGACCGCGCCGCCGCAGGAGCGAGACAGGCGGCGCAGCTGGCGCAGCGCGAAGCTGCTGCTCGCCACCCAGCGCGGCGCCTTCGGCGCCAACCTCGCCGAGGCGGGCGCCTTCGTGCGGCTCGCCGGCGACGCGCCGGCGCCTGACGTGCAGTTTCACGTCGCGCCCGTGCAGTTCCTCGACGACGGCGCGAGCGTCCCCGAAGCCCACGGCGTGTGGGTCTCGCCGTGCCTGCTCACGGCGCAAAGCCGCGGCTCGGTGCGCCTGGCCTCGGCCAATCCGCTGGCGGCGCCGATCGTGCACAACGGCTTCTATGCACACGAGGAGGATCTGCAAGCGATGCTCGGCGCAGTGCGCCTCGCGCTCGACATCTGCGCGCAACCGGCGATGCGCGGCTACTGCGCCGAGCCGTTCACCGTCCCGGATGCCGACACCCCGGCTGCGCTGCGCGAGCACATCGCGCGCACCACGTTCGCCTTCTACCACCCCGTCGGCACCTGTCGGATGGGTGAGGACGCGGACGCGGTGGTAGACGCGCAGCTGCGGGTGAACGGGGTGCGGGGACTGCGCGTGGTGGACGCCTCGGTGATGCCGACCGTTCCCCGCGGCAACACCAATGCGCCGACGATCGCGCTGGCCGAGCGCGCGGCGGAGTTGATTCACGGTTAACGATTAACTGCTGATCCGTAGACGGATCAGCCGAGAGTTACGCCCATCTTCGGCGGGCGCGCACGCCGCTAACACCCCTTCAGCAAAATCCCGAACTGGGCTGCGCCGTCGTCGGCAGCGGCGACGAAGGCGGGGATGCCGGGGTGCGCGCGCGTGAACTGCCCGAACGCCTCGTTGCGCTCGATGTCGTCAGCGAGGGCCGCCCCCCTGCCCAGCGCTCCCCACGCGCGCTCGAGCTCGAAGCGCACGTTGCGGGTGGTGTGGCTGCTGTCATGCACGAACAGGTCGATCTCGCCGAGCTCGGCGAGCAGGCCCGGCAGCTTGCTCCTGCTGGTTCCGTTGACGTAGGTCCAGCGTGCGCGCAGCTCGCTCGGCACCGCAGCCCCGATCTCGGTGTGCACGGCGGTGTCCAACGCAGGCAGGTCGATGCTGCACAGGCGACCGTCACCGCCGCGCTCGAGCGCCTCCAGGATCACGCGCGAGGTGATCCCGCGCGCGACGCCCGTCTCCACCACACAGCGGGCCGGCAGGTGGCGCACCAGGCACCACGCCGCGCGCGCGAACCCGCGGTCGCCGTCATCCCAGCCGCCGTACGCGGAGCGGCCCATCGCCAGGCCCTGCTGATCGAAGGACTCAGCGACCTGTGACCACAGCGCGTCGAACTCCCGGGTCTCTTCGCACGGCCAAGGATGGCCCAACCGCTCGTGCAGGTGCTGCTCCCACTGCGGGTCGGCCAGGTACTCGTGACCGGTGGCGCCAGCCCCTGTCAGCAGGCGCCGCACACGTCCGAACGCACGATCGAACCCGTCGCCCGGCTCCTGCAACGTCAGCCGCGCCGCCCCCGCCACCCAGCGCAGTTTGGCGGGCAGCGCGGCGTTCTCCGTGTTGTCGCGGCGAGGTTGTGAAATTGTGGATCAAGCCCTTTCGCTTGCCGCGAGGCGGTCGTGTGTGTGATCCTAGCGGGCGTGGCAGCAGAGGCGCAGACACCGTGGCCCGTGCCGGACTCCGTGCACGCGCCACCGGGGGCGCGTTCCACCCTGGTCACCATCCAGGCTGGCTCGCCGACGACGAAGCCGCCGCTTTTTTGTGTGCACGCGGAAGCGGGCGAGGTGTCGCTGTACTTCGGCATCGCCCGCCATCTGGGCGGCGAGCAGCCGCTGCTCGGACTGTGCGCGCCGCCGGAGCTCGGCGCACACTGGTCGCTGGAGCAGCTCGCCGCGCGTCACGTGCAGTCGATCGGGCGCGCGCGGCCCACGGGTCCATATCTGATCCTTGGCGAGTGCACGGGTGGAGCGCTCGCCTACGAGATCGCGCAGCAGCTGCGAGCGGCGGGCCAGCAGGTTGCGCTGCTGGCGCTCGTGGACTCCTTCGCTCCGGGGCAGCCGCACCTGCGCCGGTTCATGCCGCGGCCGCTCTACCGCGTCGCCCATCGAGTGCGAATCCTCGGCTTTCACCTCCACAACCTCGCTCGGCTCGACGTCAACGACAAGTTTGCCTACGCAGCTGCGAAGCTCGAGCGCGCCCGCCTGAAGATCGCGGCCCGGCGCAACCGCCCGGCGGCGGGGGCCTCGCCGCAGCTGAGCTTCAGGAGCGCGCTCGCCGCCTACACGCCGAAGCCGTGGACGGATTCCATGCTTCTGATTCGTGCCGCACGCTTGCCGCTGGGCATCCAGCCGGCGCCCGACATGGGCTGGGGCGCCCTGGTGGAGCGGTTGCAGCTCGAAACGGTACCCGGCTACTTCACCACGCCGATCTCCGAGCCGGGTGTGCGCATCCTCGCCGAAGGGCTAGCCCGCCATCTGGCCAGCGCAGCGCCGTCATCCTGACCGCATGCCCAGTCTTGGGGTCTGATCGTCAGCGAAGGCTGCAAGCGAGACTGCCAAGTCGCGCCGATCGTGTGCAATCATTCCGCGCAGTGAGCATGCCGCGCTGCGCCCCTCCGAGGACAGCGGGCGAGGCGGCGTGTCGGGGGTGTCAACGGTCCGAACGGAGAGTCACGGCGACATGAAGTTGGCGGTTCACGGTCGAACGGAATCAGATCACTCAGAACCGGCAGGCAGTCTCTTCAGCAGCTCACGCCGGCTGGCAACCGCCGAGCAGCTGGGGCTCACCTGCGAGCTGCGCGAGGGCCCAGCCGCCCCCGGCATCGAGCGCCTGCGCACCCGCGGCGGCGGCGAGTTGCTGTGGACGAGCGCCGTCGCGTCAGCCGGCCCCCCGCTCGCCGCGCGCCTGCAGGGCGCCGGCGCGAGCATCCCGATATTCGCACGCGTGCTCGACGACGCGCTGACGCAGCGCGTGCTCGCCCAGCACGGCGGCGAGTGGTCGCCTGCCGTGCGCATCCTCGACCGCGGCGGTCAAGCCGTCTCCGCGATCTGGGTGGCAGAGGACGGCAATGTCTTCCTGCCGTTCGATCCCGACGAGGTGTGCGAGAGCTACTGGAGCGAGCGCTACCTGGCGCTCCTGCGCACGAAGGCCTCGCGCCACACGCAACGTGGCGCGATGCAGAGCTACTACCGCGTGCGTGGACTGCTCCCCCGCACCGTGCAGATCCGGCTGCGCCGCCTCTACGCGCGCAGGCAGCGGCGCACGCCATTTCCGCGCTGGCCGGCCGAGACGGCGCTGCACGACTTCTTCGACCTCTTCACCGCGATCCTCGCCGACGTCGCCCGCGAGCCGCTCCCGCGGATCGCGCCGTGGCCGAACGGCCACACGTGGGCGCTGGTGCTGACCCACGACGTCGAGACCGCCCAGGGCCTGGCGGCACTCGATCCGATCCTCGAGCTCGAGCGCCGGCTGGGGCTGCGCTCCGCGTGGAACTTCGTGCCCCGCCGCTACCGCGTGGACGACGCGCGCGTCCGCCAGCTGCAGGCCGACGGTTTCGAGGTGGGCGTCCACGGCCTCTACCACGATGGTCGCGACCTCGAGTCCCACGCACGCGTGCAGGAGCGCCTGCCGGGCATGCGCGCGGCCGCGGAGCGCTGGCAAGCCGTCGGCTTCCGCTCGCCGGCGACCCACCGGCAGTGGGATCTGATGCCGCTGCTGGGATTCGACTACGACAGCTCCTACCCCGACACCGATCCCTTCGAGCCCCAGGGCGGCGGCTGCTGCACGTGGCTGCCGTTCTTCAACCAGGAGGTGGTCGAGCTGCCGATGACGATGCCCCAGGACCACACGATGTTCGTGATCCTGCGCCACCGCGACGAGACGGCGTGGATCGAGAAGGCCGAGTTCCTGCGCAGCCGCGACGGGATGGCGTTGCTCGACACACATCCCGACTACCTGCTCGATGCGCGCATCATGCGCGCGTATGGGCGCCTGCTGGAGCGTTACGCGCACGAGCCGAGCGCCTGGAAGCCGCTCCCGCATGAGGTCAGCGACTGGTGGCGGCGCCGCGCCGCTTCGCGCGTCGAGCGAGAGGGATCCGGCTGGGTGGTACGTGGGCCAGCCGCCGGTGATGCACGCGTCGAGATCGTGGAGGGCACGGCATGGAGATGACAGGCCGATCCACCCTGCAGACGGCGACGGCGCCGGCAGGGGACGACCTCGAGGTGGCCGTGATCGGGGCGGGGCCGCACGGCCTGTCGGCCGCCACGCACCTGCGCCGCGCGGGCGTGAAGGCGCACGTGTTCGGCGCCCCGATGAGCTTCTGGAAGCTGATGCCAGAGGGGATGATGCTGCGCTCGAACATGTCGGCCACGAACATGATCGAGCCCGTCGGTCCGCTGTCGCTGGCGAGCTTCACGGCGGCGAGCGGCACGCCGATCGAGCAGCCGGTGCCGCTCAGCGACTTCATCGCGTACGGCTCGTGGGTGCAGCAGACGGCCGTGCCGGACCTCGACGAACGCGCCGTCACGCGGCTCGAGCGCTCCGGGGGCGCGTTCACGCTGGCGCTCGACGACGGCGCGTCGCTGAGCGCACGTCGCGTGGTTGTCGCGTGCGGCATCGCGCCCTTCGAGCGCATGCCGGCCGGATTCGAGCACCTGCCGCCGGAGCGCGTCTCGCACACCGCGCACCACCGTGACCTGAGCGTGTTCGCCGGGCAGCGTGTGGCGGTCGTGGGCGGCGGGCAGAGCGCGTTTGAGAGCGCCGTGCTGATGCACGAGCGCGGCGCGGCCGACGTCGAGGTGCTGGTGCGCAAGCCCAGCGTCGTGTGGCTGCGCGGCCACGGCGTGAAGAAGCGCATCGGAGCGCTCGGCCCGATCGTGTACGCGCCGACCGACGTGGGTCCGCTGTGGTACAGCCGGCTGGTGGAGAAGCCGGACCTGCTCTTCCGCCGCCTCCCGCGTGCCACGCAGAACCGCATCGCCGCGCGCTCGATTCGCCCGGCCTGCTCGAACTTCGTGAAAGTGCGTCTCGACCCCGTGCGCATCAGCACCGCCGTCAGCCTGTCGGGGGCTGAGCTCGACGGCGACGCGCTCAAGCTGAAGCTCTCAGACGGGAGCACGCGCGAGGTCGATCACCTGATGTTCGGCACCGGCTATCGGGTGGATGTCGCGCGCTATCCGTTCCTCGGCGAGCAGCTCGTCGCTGAGCTCCGCCGCGTCGACGGCTACCCGATGCTCACGCGCGGCCTGGAGAGCTCGGTCGCGGGCCTGCACTTCGCGGGCGCGCCCGCGGCGTGGAGCTTCGGACCGATCATGCGCTTCGTGTCAGGCAGCTGGTACGCGGGCCGCGCGATCGCGCGCGAGATCGCCGGGCGCTCCTCCGCGCGAACGCTCGCCGGCGCACGGTCTTAGTCCGGGCACGCGGGTGGGACCTTCGGGCGGCAGGACCGCACGCGCGCTCGCCAGGCGCCGCGCCGGCGTGGGGGCGGTGGTGATCGGTGGCGACTACCAGGGGCTGGGCATCGTGCGCAGCCTCGGGCGCCGCGGCATCGACGTGCTCGTGCTCGACGACGAGCGCTCGATCGGCCGCCACTCGCGCTATGCGACCGCTTCCGTGCGCGTGCCCGAGCTACGCGACGAGCAGCGCACCGTCGCGACGCTGCTGGAGCTCGGCGAGCGCTACCAGCTCGACGGCTGGGTGGTGTTCCCCACGCGTGAGGAGACGGTCGCCGCGCTCTCGCGCCACCGCGAGCAGCTGACAGAGCGTTTTCGCATCCCCACCCCGCCGTGGGAGGTGGTCAAGTGGGCGTGGGACAAGCGCAACACCTACGAGATCGCCGCCGAGCTCGGGATCGCCACCCCACGCACGTGGCTCATCGCCAGCGAGCGGGAGCTCGCGGCGATCGACGGCGAGCCGCCGTTCGCGATCAAGCCGGCGATCAAGGAGCGCTTCCTGTACGCCACGGGCGCCAAGGCGTGGCGTGCCGACACGCGCGCGCAGCTCGCGGAGCGCTTCCGCGCGGCTGCCGAGCTGGTGGGCGCGGAGGAGGTGATCGTTCAGGAGCTGATTCCAGGCGGGGGCGAGGCGCAGCTCGCCTACTGCGCGTTCTTTCGCGATGGGCGTTCGTCGGCGAGCATGGTCGTGCGCCGCTTGCGTCAGCACCCACCGCTGTTCGGGCGCGCGAGCACGTTCGTGCAGACGATCGAGGATCCCGCGCTGGAGGAGCTCTCGGAGCGCTTCCTGCGCCGGATCGGCTACTACGGCCTGGTGGAGCTCGAGTACAAGCACGATGCACGCGACGGGCAGACCAAGCTGCTGGACGTCAACGCGCGCACCTGGGGCTATCACAGCCTCGGACAGCGCGCGGGCGTCGACTTCCCCTACCTGCTGTACGCCGACCAGCTGTCCGCGCCGGTGCCCGTGCCGGACGGGGGGCGCGCGCCCGCCGGCGTCGCGTGGGTCCGGCTCGCAACCGACGTGCCGACGGCCCTCGCGCTGCTCGCACGCGGCGCGCTGGACTGGCGCGCGTACGCGCACTCGCTGCGGATCGCCAACGTGGAGTCGGTGTTCAGCCGCGATGACCCGCTGCCCGGCATTGCGGAGCTGGCGCTGCTGCCCTATCTGGCTGTCAAGCGCGGATTCTGAGCGGATCGTACTTCTGCGTGAAAGCCTCGAGATCGTCGCTCGCCAACTCGGCGACGCGTTCGAGCACAGTGGCCTCGTCCCAATCCCACCAGCGAATTCGCAGCAGCCGCTCGATGACCTCCTCGGAGAAGCGCCGTCGAACAGCGCGCGCGGGGACGCCTGCGACGATCGTGTAGGGCGCGACGCTCTTTGTCACTACAGACCACGCCGCGACAGCGGCGCCATCACCGATGTTCACCCCTCCCAAGATCTTCGCGCCACGCCCGATCCACACGTCGTTGCCGATCACGACGTCTCCCTTGGACCACGGCTGTCCGGCCTCTTCCATGCCCGGCAGGCCGAACCGGCGATGAAATGGGTAGGTTGCCACTGTGTCCGTGCGATGGTTGCCGCCGGGCATGATCTCGACGTCGCTGCCCATCGAGCACCACTTGCCGATGATCACCTTCGCCGAGTCGCCCGCGTAGGTGCGCACGCATGGGTGACCGTATGAATGCTCACCTACGACGAGCATGCCGTGTCGCTTGAGCCATTCCTCCGAGCCGACGCTCGGTGGAACGAGCCCTACGAGGGCCCGCTTCGCCCGTCTGGCGAGCGCGCGCAAAGTCGGCCTGTCGCCCGGCGGCTCCGGCGGGATCGTCGGCCGCTCGCGAGGGCCGTCTAGGCGACTGCTGGCTCGGAGCGTGGAGCGCATGCTTGCGGCACGCCGTTGAGGTTCATCGACGTCCCGGCAACCTCGATGGCGGCAACGATTTGCAGTCCCAGCGAGAGGCTCGAGCGTGGTTCCTGACCCGTCCTGATCGCGCGTGCGAAGTCCTGCAGCTCGAGCCGCAGCGGCTCGTGCGCCTCAACGCGCGGTATCACCACGTCGCCCGATCGATAGATGAGCTGGTGCTCGCCGAAGTTGGCAGGCGTCTCAACGTCCATCCCCCGGTCATATACACGTACCGGCTCGTCGGCCGCCGTGTCGTCGTACTGCACCATGCGCCTGCTGCCGACGACGATCATCTGGCGCACCTTGCGTGGTGCGAGCCACGAGAGCTGCACGCTGGCGGTCGTGCCGCCGGCGAACGTGAGCGTCATGAATGCGGTCTCCGGCACCCCCTCCCTGAACACGCAGCTCGCCAGAGCCGAGACCTCGACCACTCTGTCTTGCAGCCAATACAGCAGGATCGAGAGGTCGTGCGGGGCGAGGTCGCAGACGACGCCGTCGCGCTGGTACTTGCCGAGGTTCATCCGCGAGGACGTCACGAAGTGGATGTCGCCCACCACGCCGTCCTGGATCAGCTGGTGCACGGTGTTCACCGCTGGGCTGTACACGAAGGTGTGCCCAGGCATCAGGATCAGCCCGGTGGACGCCGCCAGCTCGGCCAGCTCGAGCCCGTCGCTGAGACTGGTTGCGAGCGGCTTCTCGACCAGCACGTGCTTGCCCGCAAGCAGAGCGCGCTTGGCGAGGGGCGCATGCGTGGTTGGTGGCGTGGCGATGACAACCGCTTCCACGGCCGCATCGGAGAGCAGCACGTCGAAGTCCGAGACCATCTGTGCCTGCGGATGCTTGCGGCCAAGCGCGCCCAGTGGGCCGGGGTCCCTGTCGCACAGCGCGTGCAGTCGAAACTCGGATATCTCAGACAGGTTGCGGGCAAGGTTGGGACCCCAGTAGCCGCAACCCACGACCGCCACGCCGACCGGCGGCGCGGGCTCGCCGATCGAACTTGGGGCGAGCGACGAGCGTGCGCCCCCGCCTGCATGCCCGTCGCCGTTCCAGTCAGTGGGTGTCATGCCGTCGAAGACCTCTGGCGCAAGACCTGCAGCGGCGTGCGCAGCAGCAGCCTGATGTCCAGCCCGAGCGACCAGCCACGCGCGTAGGCGACGTCCATGTCGAGCGCCTCTCCGTATGTGGAGTTGGCCCTGGCGGTCACCTGCCAGAGCCCCGTCAGCCCCTGCGGCACGGAGAAGCGGTACAGATGATGCGATCCGAAGTTCTCCGCCTCGTACGGGATGCACGGCCGCGGGCCAACCAGCGACATGTCGCCGCGCAGCACGTTCACGAGCTGCGGCAGCTCGTCGAGGCTCGTGCGCCGTAGCCAGTGGCCGAACTTCGTGACCGCGTCAGCGCGGTCGAGCTTGTACAGGCCGTTGCTCGAGCTGACGGCGGTGGTGGACATCGTCTGTTCGATGTAGTTGCGATGGGCCGCTTCGTCGGTGTCCACCTTCATGGTGCGGAACTTCAGCGCGGTGAACTCCTTCCTGTGCGCCCCGAGCCGCGTCTGACGGAAGATGACCGGCCCGCCCGAATCGAGGCGAATGCGCACCGCGACATAGGCGAAGAGGGGTGCCAAGACTGCCAGCCCGAGGCCCGCGCCGAGCACGTCGATCGCCCGCTTGACCGTGAGCGAGCTCCGCGTGGGACGCGTGGGCGGAAGCCCGAGCAGCGGCATCCCTTCAACCCAATGCACGCTGCCACGGAGATCGACCAGCTCGAACAGGCGCGGCACGACATCGATCTGGACGGGGAGATCATGCAGGTGGCGTAGGGCCGCGAGCAGCTCCCCGACGGAATCGTTGGAGAATGCGATCACGACCCGCTCGATGTCGAGCGATTCGATGATCCTGGGCAGGCGCTCGGGGGGACCGAGAATCGTCAGGTTCTCGGGGAGGTCGGCGCGACGGGCCTTGGGGTTGCGATCGACGAAGCCCACGACGTTGGCGCCGTACTCCGGGTGGTTCACGAGCTTGCGTGCGACCAACTGGCCAACCTCTCCGGCGCCGACGATCACCGTGTTCTGCTCGTACGCCCGCGTGCGCTTGCACGCCTCCCGTGCGACTCGGCGCAGGGTGGGAACGAGGCACACGGCAAGCATCCAGAAGACGATCAGGCCGTCGATGGCTGGACCCGTACGGCCCGTCAGATGTGAGGCGATCACCAGCAGCCACAACCCGATCGCCACGATCGAGAAGACCCCAGCCACCTCGTCGGTCGTCGCATGGGCGGCGCGCTCGTGGTCCTGGCGATAGAGGCCATGGAGTTTGGCGACGACAATCCAACATGGCAGCGTGAGCACGAACACCGCCAGCTCGCGCGGAGACCCGAACGCGCCCTGTTCGCCCCACAGCAGCGTCACGATCAAGTAGGCGAGACTGAAGCCGAGGAGATCGGCGAGCATCAGGCTGCGTGGGACCAGCCAGGAGCGGCGCTCCGCGCGCCGGCGACCAAGCAGTCCCTGCGTATGAGCGTCCATCGCCGCGACCGGATCGTCAAGGTCGAAGCCCACGGCGTCGATGTCCGGCTCGGCAGTGCGGGCGCTGCGTGCCCGGTGCGCATCGATCGACGTGACCCCGCTCATCACGCGGTCAATCATCCTTGGCACCAACAGCCAGCGCTAGGCTAGGATCGCGTGGGTCGTGCAAGACCGGTCCCAGGGGTGGGCGCGTGTGGCCCGGTTCCTGGACTTTCGGCCAGCTTTCCTTACCCTATTGTGCAGGTACTCTTCGGCTCGGCCCCGGTGGGCGCGGAGCGCGCATCTGGAGCTGGCCTACAGGTGCCTCGTCACGGGTCGGGCCGGACCGAGACACACACGAAGCGGCGCGTCAAGGGGGATGCCCGTGAAGCGACTCACAGTGGTAGCAGACAACTCGTTGATCGTCGAAGCGATCGCCATGGGCTTGCGCAAGAGCGGAGAGTTCAGCGTGCACAGCCACATCGACGCGCGCACAGCATCAGCGCGCGAGATCGTGAAGTCCACGCCCGACGTGGTGCTCGTCGACGACATGGAACGCTCGCCGCAGATGGTCGAGCTGATCAGGCAGATCAAGCTCGAGCGAGACCAGACCGCCGTGATCGTGCTGACGCTGACGATGGACCCAGAGTGGCTCGATGACATCTTCGACGCCGGCGCCACCGGCGCGATCTCCAAGGCCACTCACCCCATGGCGCTGACCACGCTCGTCCGCGAGACCGTCAACGGCCACGTCGTGCACGTATACAAGCGCTTCTCGCGCTCCCGCGGCGCGCGCATCAACGCCGTGGCCATGGAAGGCTCATCACTGACACCACGCGAGCTCGAGGTGCTGCAGCTAGTGGCATCCGGCTCCAGCAACGGAGAGATCGCGCAAACGCTGTGGGTCACCGAGCAGACCGTCAAGTTCCACCTCTCAAACGTCTACCGCAAGCTCGACGTCGGCAACCGCACAGAGGCCAGCCACTACGCCCACGTCAACGGCCTCGTAGGCCCACTACAACCCGCGGAGGCCTCCTGACCCACAACGACCGGCACGCCGCTGTGGCGGCAGGCACCGTTTACGGGCGGGTGGGTTCTCACTGGACGTGGCCCGTGCTGCTGGCGTTCGCAGCGATAGGCGCCGTGGTCTGCACCGACCTCGTCGATTTCGACGCCTACCACCTTCGCTACCGGATCCTCAATGCGAGCTCCGCTGCGAGCTGGTCGCATGCAGTGGTTGCCGGGGCGCTCGCAGTGGGGGCAACCGCCTGCCTCGCCGGCGCTCGCCGCCCGGGGCACAGGCGAGCAGCGTGGATCACAACCGCGTGCCTGCTTGCGCTGCTCTTCGCCGACGAGGTCTCTGGACTGCACTCGCACATCGACGCGCTGAACCACGGCAAGCTGCTCTATGCGCCCCTGCTGGTGATCTTGGGCTTGTGCGTATGGCAGCTCACCAACGACGGCTCACGCCGTTCCGGCGCACGTATCGGTGCGGGGCTGCTGCTGATGAGCTCCTACGCGATTCACGTCATCGAACCCCACAACATCGTCCACGCGCTCGGGTGGGGCGTCGGCGGCTGGCAGTACCAGGTCGTGGTCACGCTCAAGGAGGGCACAGAGCTCGCAGGGGTGCTACTTGCGCTACTGGCGCTGTGCAGCTCGGCCTTGCCGCCCAAGGCGCGCCACGCGCTTTGACCGGGAGAGTCAGGATGTTGCGAACACCTCTTCGTCAGGGCCGAACTCGCCTGCCGAAAATTCAGTCGTCAGGGTCGCCGGACAAGACAGCCTGCTGGACTGCATGCTGCGTTTGCCGCGGGCTGTCCCGGACAAGAACGCGATGCCAGGAAGCGGAAATGTGCCTGTGAGGCGCCTGAACAGGTAGGTGCACGACCCAGGCAACGTGATTTCCAGCACCGGGCTCATCCTGATCGTGCCGACGCCCGCGCTCGTCAGCAACACCCTGCCGACTGCGCCAGACACGGATCCTTCCGAGCACGCAGAGAAGAACGGCGGTTCATAGAGGATGCGGTCTCTTTCCCGTCCGTTATCCGCGACCTTGCCAGCAGACTCCACCAGGCAGGGCCCAACCGCCACCTCGTTCACCGCGCTCGCACCGCGAGCTATGAGCACGCCATCGCTTCGTTCCACGAGCTCGAGCCCTTCGGCCGAAGCATCGCTTGCGCCCAGCGCTCCCATCGCGAGCACCGCGACAAAACCAATCGCGGCCATCCTGGATCGTCTCATCGGCATTGGCCTCCTTGCACGCATTTGGGGCGCACCTTGCTCCCCTCCATATTTGCAACCCGCGCCAGCAGTGTATAGCCTCTGCGAAGGCAGTGCAACATCGAACCTCCTGTGCGGCTCGCGGCTCCTCCCCCGCGGCTCGCGATTCGGTGGGCGGACGGAGGGCCTGGACTTTGGGCCTTCGCGCAGGTACTCTTCGGCTCGGCCCCGGTGGGCGCGGAGCGCGCATCTGGAGCTGGCCTACAGGTGCCTCGTCACGGGTCGGGCCGGACCGAGACACACACGAAGCGGCGCGTCAAGGGGGATGCCCGTGAAGCGACTCACAGTGGTAGCAGACAACTCGTTGATCGTCGAAGCGATCGCCATGGGCTTGCGCAAGAGCGGAGAGTTCAGCGTGCACAGCCACATCGACGCGCGCACAGCATCAGCGCGCGAGATCGTGAAGTCCACGCCCGACGTGGTGCTCGTCGACGACATGGAACGCTCGCCGCAGATGGTCGAGCTGATCAGGCAGATCAAGCTCGAGCGAGACCAGACCGCCGTGATCGTGCTGACGCTGACGATGGACCCAGAGTGGCTCGATGACATCTTCGACGCCGGCGCCACCGGCGCGATCTCCAAGGCCACTCACCCCATGGCGCTGACCACGCTCGTCCGCGAGACCGTCAACGGCCACGTCGTGCACGTATACAAGCGCTTCTCGCGCTCCCGCGGCGCGCGCATCAACGCCGTGGCCATGGAAGGCTCATCACTGACACCACGCGAGCTCGAGGTGCTGCAGCTAGTGGCATCCGGCTCCAGCAACGGAGAGATCGCGCAAACGCTGTGGGTCACCGAGCAGACCGTCAAGTTCCACCTCTCAAACGTCTACCGCAAGCTCGACGTCGGCAACCGCACAGAGGCCAGCCACTACGCCCACGTCAACGGCCTCGTAGGCCCACTACAACCCGCGGAGGCGAGCGCTTAGTCGTAGATGAACTGATCGGCGGGCGGGCTCTTCTTGCTGGTCTTGCCCCCCGCCTTCGCCCTCACGTCCACCGCCCTCGTCTTTGCGACCGCTGGGGAGAGCATCGTGCAGGTGGTGGTCGAGGTGCAGTTGACCGCCGTGGCCGACGCCTTCCCGAACACGAACGTCGTCGCACCGCCACCGGGCGCGAAACCGCTGCCCGTGACCACGACCGAGGTACCGCCACCTTTGGGACCAGTGTTGGGACTGACGCCCGTGACGGTTGGCGAGCCGAAGGTGAAGCGGCTCTTCGAGGTGAGGCCGCTCTCGCCGTTGGGAGTCGTCACGCTCACTTCCACGGTCCCGGTTGTCTGCGCTGGAGATTCGGCGGTGATCGACGTCGCCGAGTTGACTTTGTAGCTGGCCGCATTCACCGCGCCGAACTTCACGGCCGTGACCCCTGTGAAGCTCGTCCCCGTGACCGTCACGACGGTGCCCCCGGCCGCCGGACCGCTGCGGGTCGAGAGCGCCGTGATCGTCGGCGCGTGACCCGGCGCCACATACGTGAACGCATCACCCGGGCTGGTCGGACTGACGCCGCCAGCATTCGCGACCGTCACCGCCACCGTGCCCGCGGTCTCGGCTGGGGCTGTCGCGGTGATCGATGTCGATGAGTTGATCGTGAAGTGAGCCGCCTTGATAGACCCGAACTTGACCGCCGTCGCTTCCGCGAAGCGCGTCCCGGCGATCGTCACCGCAGTGCCGCCCGCTTCGAGACCAGCATCGGGACTGACGCTCGCAACTTCAGGCGGGTTGGGGAGCGTTTCGAATGCCTGGTCGCCGCCATAGCTCGTGGCGCCTTCGTTCGTGGCGACGATCCTGAAGTGATAGACAGATCGCGGGGCGAGTTCCGCCAGCGCGGCGGACACTCCGATCGCGCTCGTGCCCGACCCTGGCGACTGTTCGCATGGCGCAACCCAGCCGTAAAGTTCAGTCGGCCCGTATTCGAACTGGCAGACGGTCGCCTGGCCATTCGGATTGACCGTCGCGTTTGCCGTCGCGGTGGTCTGCGCGACTTCAGAAGCCGGCTCCGTCACGGCTGAAGGGCCCGGTGTGTAGGTGATCTGCACCCGCGGCTCGACGGCCGCGGATGCGAGTTCCACGCTGCCCCCGGGCGGTGTCAACGAGGAGCCGCCGCCTCCACCGCCACCATCGATGCCGCCGCCTCCACCGCCACCGCCACCGTAGTAGCCAGCGCCGCCGCCACCGCCGCCGCCGCCCTCGCAGACGAACAGGCACATGTCTTTGCCGAAGCCGCCCGCGCCACCAGCGCCGGGAGCTTCGGCACTGAAAGCAGACCCGGCGGCCCCCGCCGTGCCTTCCAGCCCTCCCGCGCCGCCTGCGCCGCCTTCGGTGGGCGACCCGGCACCGCCGCCGTCACCATAGTCGCCGTCGTATTCGTTGTAAGGAGGCGCCAAGTTCCGTTCGCCGCCGCCGCCAGGTTCGCCGGCCGCGCCCCCGTCATAAGGGGGTTCTCCGGGAGCGTAAGGCGGGCGCCCGCCGCCACCGCCACCGCCAGCCGCGACGAGCACTGGCTGGCTGAAGTCGTTACCCAAGCTGACGCCCGACGCACCGCCACCCGCACCACCCACGAAGCATGCTTCGCAAACGCTCGCAGCCTGAGACCCGCCTCCGGCGCCACCGCCAACGTCCACACACACAAACACCTGCGTCCCTGAAAGCAGCTCGGGCAGCGGCGCCGAAACCGCGTCCGCACGCCCACCAGCGCCACCGGCATAGAACTGGGACTCGAATTCGTAGCTGCCCCCTGGGCTCCCCGGACCGCCAACGGCTTCGGTCTGGAAGTGAGACCCGACGGGGACCGTCCACGTCGTGCACCCGGGCGTTGTGAACGACACCGTCTGCGCCGTCGCGCCGCTGGCGCCGAGCAGGGCCAACCCACCACACGCACCACACAGCACAGCAAAGCTCCATCGACGCCTGCTGCGCACGACCGCGCGCCCACGTGCCACCGACAGGAGCGCACGCGCCACGACTGCCACGCTGAAGTGCCATCGGCCGGGCAACCCAAACCCCCTTGAAGACGACATGCAGCACACAGGCTATCCCAGGGTCTCGCGGGCTGCGCCCCCCGTTTGGGGGGGGGAAAAAAATAGGCGCCGCGCCAGCGCCTTCGTGGTGCAACATCACCTGCGCACGCCAATCCTGCCGCAGCGGCCTGTCGCAACCGCAACGATCCGGTAAGCTCCCGTGTCCAATTTCGTCGCCCAGGGGAATCGCACCCACAGGAAACGGGACGTTCAAGGAGATGCTCGAGGTGCCCTGCACAAGATTGCGTTGCGGTGTTGTGTTCCTGCTAGTGCTCGCCGGACTATGGGCCGCGAGCTCCGGTGTGGCTCTTGCGGCTTCCCACGACCCGACGTGCACCGGTAGCTTTGCAGCGCCCGGCGTGCTCGCCGGCGCGTACACGGCAAGCGTGTCGGTTGAAGGCGTCTGCGAGGTCGACGACGGACCGACCACGGTCGCCGGCAGCCTGACGGTGCTCCCCGGCTCGACGCTGATTGCAGCGTACGGACTGAATCACAAGACCGGCACGGGCGAATCGAACCTCACCGTCGACGGCAACATGTACGTGGAAAGCGCCGGCGCCGCGATCCTCGGCTGCGTGCTCGGGGACTTCGAGTGCCTGGAGGGGAATCCCGACCTGACCAGCTTCGTCCGCATAGAAGGCGATTTGCGCGAGCACGACCCCCTGGGCGTCGTGATGCACAACGACTTCGTGCGCGGAAGCATCACAGAGAAGGGCGGTGGCGGCGGCGAGAACTGCGCATTCCCAGGCGAAGGGGTCTTTACGCTCATCGACTATCCCAACTACAGCGATTACGAGGAAAGCACTGTTGGCGGAAGCATCAAGGTGACCGGACTCAGATCCTGCTGGCTGGGCATAGCCCACGTGAGCATTGGCGGCAGCGTGACCATCAACAATGACCAGCTCACCGACCTTGATGCCATCGAGATCCTCGAAAACAACATCGCCCGCAACCTCAGCTGCAAGAAGAACAGCCATGTTTGGGACAGCGACGACACGGAAGGCGAAGGGCTGTCCGGCATTCTTTGGCCGCGTACACCCGAGCCCAACATCGTCGGTGGCAGGCGCCGCGGCGAATGTGTGCTGGCCAGCCCGCCCGTAGAAAACGGGGAACCCGGACCGGGGCCGTTCTAGACCAGCCTCCATGTCTACACTTCCGGCCAGGATCGTCAGCCAGTGTGCAAGTAGCCTCTACCGAAGCGTGAACAACCTGCACGAATCAAACCCGGTGTTGATCGTCGGCGCCGGCCTAACTGGCTGCACGCTTGCTCACCGACTCGCGAGCTTCGGCATCGAGTCTGTCCTACTCGAGCGCGACGAGTTGCCCGGTGGACTGATCCGCTCCGAGCACATGCACGGCGTGCTATATGAGCCCCACGGCTCTCACATCTTCCATACAGAGGACAGGGAGGTCTGGGAGCTCGCCAACGCGATGGTGCCCTTTCGACCATACCGTCACAGAGTCGACATCGTGGTCGAGGGAAAAATCCTCAACTGGCCGATCTTGCTCGCGGACATCGATGCACAGTCGCGCAGCGACGAGATCCACGCACAGTTGCGGGAGCGCCGCGACGTCTCACCTGAGGCCCGCGCCCAGGCCAGCAACTTCGAGGACTGGTGCCTCGAGCTGATGGGTCCGATCCTCTACGAGCGCTACATCAAGCCGTACACGGAAAAGCAGTGGGGCAGGCCAGCTCGCGAGCTCTCGGCCCAGTGGGCGCCACGCCGTGTGTCGGTGCGTTGGGATAACGACCCCTACCTCTTCCCAGACCCCTTCCAGGGCTGGCCGGCCGGCGAGAACGGCTACACCGACCTGATCACTGCGCTGCTCGCCGATGAGCGCGTCGCGCTGAAGACCGGCGTGCACGTCACCTTGGAGAACCTCGCGACCTATGCGGACGAACACAACGCCGGGCCGATCATCCTGACCTGCCCGCTGGACGTCTTTTGTGACCACCGTCTCGGCACGCTCGAATGGCGTGGCATTCTGGTGCGCAACGTGCACATCCCCCACGTAGACCACGCTCAGGGCGCGATGGTCGTGAACTATCCAGGTCACGAGTATCCCTTCATCCGCGTACACGAGACCAAGCATGCTTCCGGCCAGGTCTGCTCCGGCACGGTGCTGGGCTTTGAGTTCACCAACGCACCCACCCGCTACTACCCGGTTGCCTCAGAGCAGAACGTGAAACTCAACGCCGCCTACCAGGACTACTTGCGAAGTGAGGTCGGTTCACAACGGGCGTTCTTCGCCGGGCGGCTGGCCAACTACCTATATATCGACATGGACGACTGCATGCGCCAAGCCCTTGACTGCGCCGATCAGGTCATCGAGCTGGTCAACGCCTAACGCCAGCTCGACTGATACGCGAGATGGAACAAGATCGCCCGTCACCCACGGTGGTTGCTGTGGTTGTCACCCACAACCGCGTCGATGACCTACGGATATGCCTGGACGCACTTCGCGGGCAGACGTGTCCGCTGCTCGACGTCGTCGTCGTTGACAACGCCAGCACAGACGACACAGCTGATTTTCTCGCCCGCCAGCAGGACATTACGGTCGTTCGCCTATCGCACAACGGCGGCGGCGCAGGCGGCTTCAAGGCAGGCATGGATGCCGCCTCGGCCACGTCGGCCACGTGGTGGTGGCTCATGGACGACGACTGTGTTCCCTCATCTGATGCGCTGGAGCAGCTTCTGTCGGTTGCCGCCGCAGCGGCGAACGGCTCAGATGTCGCGGGTGTCATGCCAATGGTGATCTGGGGTGGCGAGGAGCGCGTGTGTGGCTACATCCGCGCAACCGACCTCCCCGATGACGAGCGAGACGCTGGGCCGTTCCTTGGACTGCTGCTTCTCCGCGACGCCTGCGCGTCGATCGCGCCCATCAGGGAGGACTTCGTCATCTGGGGCGACGACACCGACTACTGCCTACGTCTGCGCATGAACGGATGGCGCTTTCTCGCCGCCCCCGATGCGTGCGTCGAGCATCCGCGCCTGCCGCTGGAAATGTTCGGGATTGCGCGCTGGCGATTTCCAGTGAACGTGGCGCCGCCGTGGAAGCAATATTACGGTGCGCGCAACAGCCTGCTCACCAATATGTTGACGCGCAAGAGCCCAGTCGCCGCACCGGCACCGCGCGGGGGATGGCTGGCGCGCGAGCTGCTGGACTATGTCGCGCTCGTGCTGATGGATCGCAGGCAAGGCCCGCAGCGCGTTGCGATGCGCCTCTACGGGCGCCTCGATGCGCTTCGCGGTCGCACCGGCTTCACGGTTGTCCCTGGTCAGGTGCTTCCCGTCCACAGAGGCCGTGGGCCACGGCTTAGAGCTCGCAGCTCGCCGTAGCACCCAGCGGATCACGGTCCAGGCTGGCGCGAGCGCAGCTCAACCCCGTCGCGCTCAACTCCGCTCGGTCGAGCTCAGCTCCGCCCTGTCGGCAGCGTCGAGACCCTCGTCGGGGACAAGGATGCCGTCGTTGGGGCCAGCGGCTGGCGCGTGTCTGCGCAAACGCCGCGCGAGCGGCCCGAGCACCCCCACGACCAGCGTGCGCGCGTCGGTCCACGCCGGCGGGAACACGACGCGCAAGACAAGCGCGTAGACACCGAGCCCGGCGACGATGACGAGCGCGAGCTGAATCACCCGCGGCAGGTTGCCGTTCAGCACGTCCATCAAGGGCAGCGCGACGGCCACCATCACGAGGCACGCCACGATCGCCGGGCCCAACTCGGGCGCGAGCCTGCGGATTGAGATGCCCACGTAGCGGTGCAGCAGCAGCCGGTAGGCGCCCAAGAGGATCAGCAGATAGGTGGCGACCACGGCGACCGCAACCGTCACAAGCCCATGGCGAGAGGCGAGCAGCACCGCCCCACCGAAGACGACGAGGCGCGCGGAGTTGAAATACAGCAGCTGTCTCGGGAGACCGATGGCGAGCATCACCTGCGCGTACCCGGCCAGGACTGTCGCGAACATGCCTGCGACCGCAAGCACCTGGGTGGGGCGCACGGCAGGTGTCCAAGCGCTGCCGAACACGAGCGGCACGAGCACGGGAGCCGTCACGATCAACAGCGCCTGCAGGGGAAAGACGATCGCGGCATGCACCCGCGCGGCGCGCTCGTGAATGGAGCGCAGCCTCGCCATGTCGGTCGTGCGGGCGTACAGCGGATACGCCACCTGCACCATCACCCCGCTCAGCTTGCGCTGGTATTCGATCCCGAGGTTGAACGCCCGGTAGTAGTAGCCGGTCGCAAGGGCCGACAGGCGTGCGTCGAGGATCGCGTAGTCGATGTTGCGAAAGATGATCTCGACGAGACCGACCAGCGCGGCCGGGAGCCCGAAGCTCGTGATCCGCCGCTGGGAGCTCCACGACCAGCGGGGCAGCGGCGGTCGCGAGACGACCACCAGCAGACCCGAGCTGATCACCACCTGCACGAGCGCGCCGATGATGATCGCCCTGGCTCCGAACCCCGCGATGGCCAGGGCGATTGCCACCACGCTGCCGCCAGCTTCGCTGGCAACTTGGATCAGGCTGGTGCTGCGAAAGTCGAGCGCCCGCAACAGCGTGGCAAGCGAGACGCCGCCGAGCGCCCCGATCAACATGGTCGGCGACATGAGCTGGATCAGCGATGCCGTCTCTGCCCCAAACAGTGGGCGCCAAACAGGCCCGGCGGCCACGTAAACCAGGACGGTGAGCACGGTGCCCCCGATGAGGCTCATGAGCATGGCGCTGCTCCGGTCGTTCTCCTCGATCGTCGCCCGCTGGACCAGCGCGGAGGCGAACCCCTCGAACGTCAGGATCACGGCGAGCGGCAGGAAGATGAGCGCGACCGCCGCGTGACCGAAGGCCGCCGGGGTGATCAGGCGCGCGAGCGCGACCGCCGCGACGACACCGAAGACTTCGCTCACCACACGCGTGATCGCGACCCAGCGCAGGCCGCGCATGGTGGTGTCGCTCAGCGTCTCCTCAGCCACGTGTGGTCCTCGTGCGGACGCCGGACTGTGCGCGGCGCGACCGGTGTGCGCATCGATCTACGCTACCAAGCCCCGTCAGTGCAGGACACCGGCGATGGCATGGATGTGGGGCCGCATGGGGCCGCGGCCAGTGCGGCGCGCGGCGCCTGACGAGCCAGCGACGCGAGCCCACGGTGGTTTGGCGGGGCGGCTCGACGGGAAGCAAATTGATTGGCGATCCGGCCGGGTTGCCCGGCAGACCGACAGCTACCGCCCGGCTCGCTCTACGCGGGGCGTCGTCCCTTTGGGTCGACATCCGAATTGAACGTCCAAAAAGCGCTGCCCGGGTCGAGCATCTGGCTCCCATGACGAGAGCAGAAGACAACGGAAGCGTCCAAGAAAGCCACCTTCATGCTCAAGCACCTCAAGCGCAGTATCTATGCCTCGCTCGTCCTGCTGATCGTGTCCCCTGTCTCTTCGGCCCTCGGCACGGGGAATCTTCATTCTGCAACCGCTCATGCATCGCACCGGCGCAGGCCCGACCACGGAGCCCAGCACAAGCCCGGTGCCTTCGTTCTCCCGGGCACGCCTGAAATCCCGGTGGAGTCGTCCACGACGACGTTGGTTGGCGAGAATGCCGTTGAGTCCCAGCATGACGTGCTGCCCGCTCGTCAAGCCGAAGCGTTCCGCATGCAGGCGGCCGCGTCGGGGCTCGCTAGGGTCGCCTATCTCTACATCAGCCAAGGGAATGCCGCGAAGAAGGTGATCGCGGGGCTCTACAGCAACGCCGGCAACGGCGATGGTCATCCTGGGACGCTGCTGAGCACGGGATCGGCCTACGCCCCGAAGCCAGCAACCTGGACCGCCGTGTCGATCACGCCCATCGAACTCGTGGCCGGCAGGACCTACTGGCTCGCCATCCTCGGCGAGAGAGGCACGTTTCGCTACCGCGACGAGGCATCAGGCTCGTGCCCTAGCGAGACGAGCGCCCAGAGAAGGCTCACCCGTCTTCCACCGGCATGGACAACGGGAGCGACCTACTTTGACTGTCCTGTGTCGGCGTATCTAGCCGTGGCAGAACCGCCACCCTCGGGGCAAGGCTCACATCAGGAATCGATCACAGACGAAGAACCCGCCTTCCTGGAAGGGCTCATCGCTCCAATCGCACTCGTGCCACCGGATGTCAGCGGGAACGCGCAAGAAGGTCAAACCCTGAGCGCAACCACCGGGATCTGGGCTCCCACCCCGGCGTCCTATGCCTACCAATGGGAGGACTGCAACACCTCCGGCGAAGACTGCACCAACATCAGCGATGCCACCTCCAGCACCTACGAGCTCGCCTCCAGCGACGCCGGCCACACCATCCGCGTCGCGGTCACCGCCACCAATGCCGCCGGTTCGACATCGGCAAGCTCAGCGCCCACGGAAGCGATCTCCCCTGCACCACCCCCGGCGAATGCCGAGCGGCCGGCGATCAGCGGAACCACCGAAGGAGGTCAGACCCTGGACGCAACCACCGGGACGTGGGCCGGTGAACCCATCTCCTACGCCTACCAGTGGCAGGACTGCAACACATCCGGCGAAAGCTGCACGAACATCGAAGGCGCGACCTCCCCGAGCTACAAGCTCACCGCCAGCGACGTCGGCCACACGATCCGCGTCATCGTCACCGCCACCAACGAAGCCGGCTCGACGCCAGCAAGCTCAGAAGCCACGGCAACGATCTCGGGCCAGCTGCCCCCTGAGAACACCGCGCTCCCCACGATCGATGGAACGGCGGAAGAAGGCCAAACGCTGGCAGCCTCCACCGGAGCATGGACTCGCAGCCCGACCTCCTACGCCTACCAGTGGCAGGACTGCAACACCTCCGGCAAAGCCTGCACCAACATCGCCAGCGCCAGCTCTTCCACTTACCAGCTCACTGACAGCGATGCCGGCCACACAATTCGCGTAACAGTCACCGCCACCAACGAAGCCGGATCGACGCCAGCAAGCTCAGAACCCACCGGAACAGTCGTCCAAGCGCCACCTCCAACGAATACCGCGCTCCCGACTATCAGCGGGACCCTCGAAGAAGGCTCTACGCTGAAAGCGAGCGCTGGGACATGGACCGGCGATCCTGCCTCCTACGCCTACCAGTGGCAGGACTGCAACACCTCCGGCGAAGCGTGCACCAGCATCAGCAAAGCCACCTCCTCCACCTACAAGCTCACCGCCAGCGACGTCGGCCACACCATCCGCGGCGTCGT
>Ga0335074_10000192_pt1 | contig 96590 bp, 87 predicted proteins | sample Lox_Sample_23_FD_206715 | JGI IMG/M metagenome (GOLD analysis project Ga0335074, IMG submission 206715) | Soil microbial communities from Loxahatchee National Wildlife Refuge, Florida, United States - Lox_Sample_2.3 | ecosystem: Environmental > Terrestrial > Soil > Wetlands | place: USA... | reverse complement strand
AGCGCAACGTCAAGCGCTGGCGTGACGGGGACATGCGCAAGCGCTGGACCGCCGCCGGGATGCTCCAAGCCGAGCAGCAGTTCCGGCGGATCATCGGCTACCGCGACCTCGCCCAGCTCGTGACCGCGATCGAACGTCACACCCTCGCCGCTTCACCGCAAAACCCCGAGCGACAGGAGACTCGCGAGCCGGTTACCGTCTGACCGTCAAACCGTGAGGATCGCCGCCGAAATTCCACGACGATCCGGACATCCTCCTGCGTCATCCGATGACTGCCAAGCGTCCGGCTCGGCCGATGGGACGCAGCGCCGTCGCCCGGATGCTCCACGACGACTACTACATCGGCGTGGTCACGCTCAACGGCGTCAAGAACCCCGACGGGCAACACCCGCCGCTGATCGACCGAGAGACGTTCGAGCGGGTGCAGGAGGTGCTGAAGGCGCACGCGCTGAGCGGTGATCGCTCCCGCAAGCACGAGCACTATCAAGGGCTCGATCTTCTGCGGCGTCTGCGGCAGCCGGCTGCTCTTCATGGCGATCAAAGGCAACGGCGGGCGCTACGACTACTTCGGCTGCCAGGGCCGCCGCAAGCGCGACGTGACCTGCTACGGCCCGTACATCCCGATCAATGACGTAGAGCAGGCGATCGAGCGCCACTACTCTCGCCACGTCGGACTGACCCCGGCCGCACAGGAGCGCATCCGCGCCAAGGTCCGCCGCTACACCGAGCAGAAGCTCAAAGCCGCCAAGGCCGAGGCTGAGCGGGCCAACCGTCGGCTCGACACGCTCAAGCAAGAGCAACAACGCCTGCTGCAACTCAGCTACCAAGACCTCGTAGACACCGACGTGCTGGCCGCCGAGCAGCAGCGCATCAAGGCCGAGCGCGCCCAGCTCGCCAAGTGGGCCAGAGCCATCGCCCACGACGAGCACGACATCCACGTCGCACTCGATGAGGCCCTACGGCTCCTCGATCAGCCCGGACTGGCCTACCAGCAGGCCCCGCCGACCGTCCGCCGCATGTTCAACCAGGCGCTCTTCGACAAGCTCCTGATCCTCGACGATCAGGTCACCATCGCCACGCCCACCCCGCTCATGGCCGCCCTGGACAGCCTGGGGGCGTCTCAACGACGCCGGCCACAGACGGCCAGCCAGAACCTGCGCTCGGCGATCCGAGCCGAACAGGAGGCCGGACAGTACCGGGGCCTCCATCCAGGAGGCCCCGGTTTGCACAACGCACGTTTGGTGCAGGCGAGAGGAAGCAAATCGAACCAAGACCTTGGTTCGAATAACGAAACTCTGGTGCGGATGAGAGGACTCGAACCTCCACCGGGTTGCCCCGACACGGACCTGAACCGTGCGCGTCTACCAATTCCGCCACATCCGCGTGGCACGCCGAAGATATCGCAGAACCAGTCCGCTGGGCGGAGGCCTCGGGTCCAAGAGGCGGGCCCGTGGGTGCCCCCGGCGGGGAAACGTTCCGCGTCCTTTGCTAGCCTCGGGGGCCCAGATACGCGCCGCTATCGTCCAGGGGACTAGGACGCCGCCCTCTCATGGCGGAAACCGGGGTTCGAATCCCCGTAGCGGTACTCGCAAGCCCATGGCCTCCGCGCGAGCGTCGCGTCTCGCTCGGGCTTTCGGCAAGACGGCCCCGGCGACGTCGCCGTGCTCGCACTCGGGTGTAGGCCGCGAGCGGCCAGCGTGGAGCTTTGCTTGCATCCGCCGCGCACTCACGCCCCCACCGCGCCGATCTGTCGTGTCTCGGCCACCGCCTCCCCGGCGCGCGGGTCTCCATGTGCGACGCTCACCCGCACCCCCGGCGGCATCGCCGGCACCCCGAACGCCCGCAGCAGACCCTCGTGCACGTCGCGCTCGGCGGCGAACACGATCCGCTCTCTGCCTGGGTACTCCCACTCGAACGGGTACTCGCCCGCGTACGCGCGGCACGCGCACAGCACGGCGTCGGCGCTGCGCGCGCACTCCCGCGCGCGGGCGCTGTCGCGGCACACGAACACAACCAGCGCCAGCGCCTCCGCACGCCGCCCATAGCGACGGGTGTGGGCTGACCAGCCGGCGAGGAAGTGGTCGTAGCGCTCGAGCTTGCTCACCGCCGAGCTGGTCGCGAGTCGGTCGTCGAGCTCGACGATCACGTCGGTCGCCGGTTGACCGGTCGCGTCTGGCGCGAGCTCGATCGTCGCGTCCGGGCGTACCGTGTCGAAGCGCTCGAGCGTCACTCGCCGGCCGGAGGCGTCGCTGCGCAGGAAGTCGTGCGGCGTGCGCCCGCCCGGCAGCCGCAGATCGCCGAGCGAGAGCGCCGCCCCCCGCTCGCCGGCTGTGTCCTTCGCTGGGGACAGCAGCGACTGCGTGGGCCCACGAAACCGTGTGCGCCGCCCTCCCAGCGCTGCGCCCAGCGCGAGCGCCCAGCCCGCCACGTGGACGTCGTGGCGAGCCTGGCGCAAGGCCGTGCCATTCGTTCGCGCAGCATCCCCCGCGCCGCCCGGCACCCCGTCCTGCCGGCTGTCGGCCGCGACTGCGTAACCGTGCTCGGCGAGCGCACGCATGCCGGCGGGGGCGATCGTGCAGCACATGGGAATCCCGCCGCCGTCGCGGCGATGAAACTGAAAGCGGCGCACCAGGCACGCGTCCGACAGGCGCTTGAGGCGCCGCTGGGTGGTGCTCGCCGCCCGCCCTGGGTTGAAATGGCGGTGCAGCTGGCTGGTGAGCACGTGCCGCGCTCCGGCGATCAACGCGAGCATCTGGAGGTCCAGGCGATCGAGCTCGACCGCACGCGGAGCCGCGGCCTCCTTCGCCCAGCGCACGCTGTGCGCGCCGTCGAGCTCGACCAGCTCGCGGTAGCTCTCCGCGGCCAGCGCCGGGAGCAGCGTCTGCGCTGGCTGCTCGCCCGCCGGCCGAGACGGCGGCGCCGCTGACGGTGGCGACCCGTGCGCCGCGTGCGCCGCGTGCGCCGTCTGGCGGCCGTCGCCCACGCTCCCGTTGCGCGCACCCGCCAGCGGGTGCGCGTCGTGGTCCCAGTGCGGTTGGCGCATGTCGCTGCGGTGTCGTCCGCCGCGTGCGCGCTGGCGCGTCGCGTGCAGCGCCAGGCGCTCGCGGTCCACCTGCAGCGGGATCGTCTCGGCGACGAACGGAGGCTGGCGCCCCTCCGGCGTCACCCAGCTGGCGATCGCGTGGTGTCTGGGCAGGTGCAGGCGCACGTCCGGCCGGCCGAGGCTCGACAGCCGCTCCATTTCCGGGCGCACCGTGTCCGAGAATTCGGCCATCGTCAAACGCACCGCCTCGCGCGCGTCGCGGGCGGAGGCGGTGGCGAAGTACACGCGGTGGGCGAACAGCGCGTCCAGCTGCTCGCGCACCTCGCGCTCGGTCCACTGGGCGTCCGTCTGCCAGCAGGCGACCGTCTCCAGGCCGGCCGAGCGCTTGAGCGCCATCGTCTCCGCGAAGGTGCGGTTGATCACCAGCGGCGCCTCGTCCACCTTCAGCGCGACGGCCACCCGCCGCTCGGCCGCCACCAGGTCCTGCTGGCGTGCGAGCGCCGCGTCGAGCATGCCGACGAGCAGCTGCATCAGCACCGACGTGTTGCCCGCGCCCATCGCGCCGAGCGCGCCCTTCACGATCAGCACCTCCGCGCCCGCGATCACCCGGTCGAAGTCCACGTGCAGGGAGTCGTTGAGCAGCACGCGCTTGATCGACGGTGAGTTGAGCAGCCGCGCGAGCTTGTTCACGGGAGCGTCCAGCTTCGCCGTCGTCGTGCTGCGAGCGTCCGCCAGCTGGGCTGAGAGCTCCGCCGTGAAGAACTCGGAGATCTCCTTCAGCTCCGGCAGCTCGCGCACGCGGCTGCCCACGCGACTGCGATACGCATAGCCCTCCTCACCCACCGACAGCAGCCGCGCCGCATCCCACAGCGTCGAGCTGCGGTCGTAGGCGAGCACCGCGATGATCGCGTTGCGCAGGTAGCGGTCCGACGAAGCCCTGATGTCGGCGTCGGTGAACAGCCCCTTCAGCGCGGCGACCACATAGTCGGCGATCACATCCGCCGGCGCGTCCACCGCCAGCGGGTTGAAGCCGCACGTCGGATGGGCGAGATCGAGCAGCGTGCACGTACGCTCGAGCGGCACCGCGCTGAGCGCGGCCTCCGCGGCATCTCCCTTGGGGTCCAGCACGATCACCGCGCAGCGCTCGCGGCGCAAATCCTCGGCGACGGTGGCCACCAGGAAGCTCGACTTGCCCTGCTCGACCGTTCCCGGCACAGCCGTGTTCTGCCTGCGCATCCGCTCGTGGATCGACACCGGCCCGTGCGCGTCGCGCAGGGTGCCGAGACCGTGTGCGGGCCGCAGCACCGCCGGCGAGGCCGGCGCCAGCGGCAGGCCCGAACGCGCGAAGGGGATCGTCAGATAGTCCACCGACGGCAACTGCCAGATCGCCGCGAGCTCGCCGGGCGCGAACACGCCCTTGTGAAACGACGGCACGGGGTTGCCCTCGCCGCGCTGCACGCGACGGGCATACAGGCCGCACACGCCATGTCGCAGCGTCGTCCCGCGCTCCACCAGACGGTTCTCCGCGCCCTCCGCGCGCAGCTCCGAGGCGATCTGCTCGCACACGGCTCGCCGGCTGGCGATCACCCGCAGGTCCATGAAGAACAGCGGCTCGTGCTGCACTTCCAGCCCGCCGCGCAGCTCCGCGTCCTCCACCAGGGAGCGATCCCGGACGAACAGGTGCTCTCTGCGCGCACGCGAGAGATGCGCCTCACGGCGCTTGAACAGATGCTTGGCGTAGGACTCGAACAGCGCGGGCGCGGGGGTCAGCGCGAGCTGCACGAACGCCGGCTCGGCACACGCGCCCATCACGTTCAGCAGCCCGTTGAGCGGCTGCTCGGCGCGACGGATGAAGTCCTCCGGCGCCTTCACGCGCTCGATGAACGCCGCGCGCTTCTTCAGGCGCAGCACCACCGGCGGCACGCCCAGCTCGTGCGCGCACGCCGCCAGGCGGCAGTTCGGGTACGCGCCTTGCAGCGCCGCTTCCAGTACCCGCTCATAGCCGTGCGGGCAGGTGAGTCCCAGCCACGCGCAACCGGCTCCCTCCACCGCGTAGTGGATCTCCAGCGACAGCGACGGCTGGCCCCATAGCAACCGTCGCCACCAGCGCCGCAGCACGCGCTTGTGCAGCGTGGCGAACATCGCCGCGAGCTCCTGCACGCTCGCGTGATCGTTGCGGTACGCGTCGATGCGTAGACGCACATAGCGACGTCGCCTACGCGCGATGGCGCGCGCAAGCGCAACCGCCAGCACCGGCGTGGCGCCCAGCGCGGCGATCGCCCTCGCGCGCGCGTCCGTCAGCGCTCCCCGCGCGCCGCCCAGTGCCGAGATCAAGTGGGCGAGGCTGGCGAGCAGCGCCGTCGGGCTCAGGTGCAGCTCGCCGCTGCTCGCCGCGGTTCGCAGGAGCCTGCCGGGCTCCCCGTCGAGGAACCACGCGAGCAGCAACGCGCCTGCGACGAACGCAAGCCCTCCCAACAGCCGCCACAGCAGGAAGCGAAGCACTGCCGTCCACTTCGACGGCAGGCGCTGGGCGGGACGGCGCTCAGCGCGGTCTGGTTGCCCGCTCCACCTGTGTTCCGCGCGCGGTCAGATGCCACGCGTTGGCGGCGCCTTTCTCCTGCCCCTCGCCGCGGTTCTCCACCAGCTTCAAGCGCGCCAGGCGGTTGAGCAGCTTGGAGATCTGACCCTGGTCGATGATGCCCGAGCCTTCGGCAATCTCGCGGTTGCTCGCGCCAGGGTGCTCGGCGATCACCATCAGCACGCGCACAGTCCGGTAGGTCAGGCGCATGTTCAGGCCTTCCAGCGGGTCCTTCTGACGCGCCAACGCACGCGGTCGAGCGTCGCTCGGCAGCTCCAGCGGCGGTCGCGTGAGTTCGCGGCCAGCCGCCCGCGCACCCAGGTAGGGCAGCACGATCATGCTCATCAGCGAACCGAGCAGGTCGGTCAGCGGCTGGTCGCCGTGCTCGAGCACGCGCGTGTGCAGCACGGCAAAGATCGCCCCCACCACCCCTTCGGCGGTGACGTCGGGCGGTTCGCGCGTCGCGTTCGTCGCGTCGCGTCCCCGGTCGATCACCCGTGCGAGCTCGTCGAGCACGCGCGCACGGCGGTCGAGCACCCGCTCGCCCGCGCCCAGCGCCTCGACGATGCACAGCTTCGCAAGGCCGGGCTCTTCGTCCATGAACATCAACAGGCGAGCCAGCGCAGCGCGGGTGCCGTCGCGCCAGCTGGACTCCTCTGAGTAGGCTTCCGTCACGATCATCCGCCCTTGGCTGAGCGCCTGCTCGAAGGCCGCCAGGAAGCAGTCCTCGCGGTCGGTGAACACGTCGTAGAACGTCTTGCGCGACACCCGCGCACGGCTGATGACTTGGGCGACCGTCATCCGCGAGTAGCCGACCTCCTCCACCGCCTCCACAGCGGCCGCGAGCATGCGGCTCCGTTGTATCTGAGTGACCTGCCCTCTCGGGAGTCCCCCTGGACCCGGGCGCAACCGCGGCGTCGCGGTGCGCGCCTTGTACATAACAGCCATGTCTACCCCGCTTGTCGTCTCATTCGCCAGATAGTCGTGAACGCTCGAGTCCGCTGAAGCCAATGCGCCTGCTGGTTACTCCGTCTAGAAACAGGCATATCGCCTGCGTGCATCCAGAGGGAGACTTCCGGGTCTAGACGCTTAAGTCGAGGCGCGTCTCTGACTCTATCCCGCTGACTCGAATGTCCTTCCGCCATTTCAACCGGGGTTGACCCGATCCCCCTTCAGTGGTCCGTCATCGAAGATTACATCAAGTCCATTATCCAGAAATTCGTGGATTTGGGCAAGGCTAGCTGGGACGGCGGATGTTTGCGTTGCGCTCCCGCGCCGGCGAACGCGTTCGCCAGGCGTCTGGCGCCCGGTCGCCGAGCGTCGGCTGCTGGCAGCCGACGAGCTCGTGCGGTGAGGGGGAAGGAGCACCTGCCAGAGCAACGGATGGACGGGGTGCAACTTGCGCAGCTGGCGCGCACGCGTCCGCGCACTTGGGAGCCCCAACGGCGCCTTCGCCCGCCCGCTGATCGCAGTCGCCCGCCCGCAAGCCGGCCACGGCCCGCAGCCGCCCCCGCCGCCCCGTCCACCGCGATTGCAGCCGCGCGAGTGCGCAATAGCGCATAGCAGAGCCAAACTGCGGGCCTCTCGAAGAGGGCGACAGCAGCCTGACAGCAGGCGATCGCCACGCCGCGGGCGTCCCCCGCGGAGGCTGCAGCTAAGCTCGCTGCTCTCCTTCGCCCCTGCGCCCTGAAAGCAGCCCGCGCATTCGCGCACCAACGCCGTCGAGCACAGCAGCGCCGATCGGCTGACAGCACACGCAGAGCGCACGCTCGGAGTGCCTTGTAGCTCTCAGCGCGACGGAGCTCGCCACGAGCTCAGCACGCAAGATCGCGCTCGCCAGCCCCCGCCGCGAGCAGCACGCTGATGAGCGCGTTCGCGCCAACTTCGTCTCCTTCGCGCCTCCACAGACGAGCTTTCCGAGACCCCCGTAGGGGGTTCTCGGAGCCTCGCCAGCACTCGCGAGCCGTGCTCACGGGCGCCTTGACGACCGCTGCGCCGGCTCCTACAAGCCGGCTGCGGCAGCCGCGTCTTGTCAAGCCCCAACCGCCAGGAGACAGCCATGAGAACCCCCGACACCCTCCCAGCTCAGCCCCTCGCACGGCGCCGGGCGAGCGCCCGCGACCGCGGCATGCCGCCGCGCCGCCGCGCCGCTCGCAAGCGCGCGCGCACCCCGCGCGAGGGTCTGGCCCTCGGCCACTACACCGACGACGGCGGTCGCCTGCGCGAGCTGGTCGCACGCCGCGGCGCCGGCCAGAGCACGCTCGTGATCGACCGCGAGCGCGCCAGCCAGGCGGACCCCCGGCTGGTCGCACACCTCGCGCCCGACGAGCCGGCCGGCAACGCGGCGCTGGTCTGCCGCCGCTACCTGCAGGACCGCACGGCCGGTGTCGCCAACTGCCGGCTGGTCACGGCGGCGGACTTCCGCGCCGCGCCGCTCCCCGCGCTGCCGGAGCCCGACGGCCGGGCGCTGACGGATGCGAGCGACGCGCGCACGACCGGCCGGGACGGCTGCTGCTACCAGCTCGTGCCCCTGTGCAGCCGCATGTCGATCCCCGAGCTGCGCTGGTGCCGGCGCGCCCACGCGCTCGCCGGCGCCGGCGAGGCGGTGAGCATGCGCGAAGCGATCGGCTCGCTGGAAAGCTACGAGCCGGTGCGCGCGCTCACGCTGCGCGCGCTCGCTCGCCATGGCCGCGACGATCAACTGTCCACCGCCGTGCTGCGCGCGGAGCTCGTGCGCGTCCAGGCAAGCCCGATCGTGCTCAACCGCGCGCTGCGCGAGGCGGTCCTGCGCGCGCTCGAGCGCGGCGAGCTGAGCATGAGCGAGATCGCCATCCGCTGCGGACGCGTCAAGCGCGACCGGCGCGGCAACGAAGCGGGGGAGACCAGTTGGCTGGCGCGTCGCATCGGGCTGCTGCCGGAGGGCGGGCAGAGCGCCACCACTCCCTGGATCCACAGCGACGTGCTCGCGCTGATCGCGCGCCGCGGTCTGGGGATCAGCCCCAGAGAGGTCGAACTCTGATGGAGCGTCTGGCGGCCGGCCCGGTCCTGGTGGTCGAGTCCGACCGACGCGTCGGCGAGACGATCACCGAGCAGCTGGCAGCGGACGGCTTCAGCGCCCAGCTCGCGCTGGGCGCCCAGCACGCACGCGTCCTCGCGCGCACCAGCCCGCCTGCAGTCGCGGTGCTCGGCGCGTTGGATGCGCCACGCGGCGCGCTGGAGCTCCTGCGAGAGATCCGTCAGCCGCGCTGCGGCGACGCTCCCTGGGAGCGAACGCTGCCGGCGATCGTGATCGGCGAAGGCGCGCGCGAGCTCGACGTGCTGCGCGCCTTCGAAGCCGGTGCCGATGACTTCATCGCCAGGCCCGCCAGCTATCTCGAGTTGCGCGCGCGGCTGCGCGCGGTTCTGCGCCGAGCCGCCAGCGCGGGGGACGAGGCGCGCGTGATCGACGTGGGGCCTCTGCAGATCGACACGGGCCGGTACCTCGTCAGGCTCGACGGGCACGAGCTGTCGCTGCGACGGATGGAGTACGAGCTGCTCGTGCACCTCGCGCGCGAGCCAGAGCGCGTGTTCACGAAGACGGAGCTGCTGGGCGCCGTGTGGGGATATCGCACGGGCGCGGCCACGCGCACGCTCGACAGCCACGCCAGCAGGCTGCGCCGCAAGCTCTCGCCTGAGCGTCCGCACAGGTGGGTCGTCAGCGTGCGCGGAGTCGGCTACCGCCTGACTTGAGCCACCGGCTCGCGCAGCGACGGCCGCCGTCGTCTCTCGCACACCCACGGCCGGCGCACGCCGGCCCGAGCGGGCCCAGCCCGGTGGGCTGGCCCGAGAAAGGAGTGGCGTCATGCCCTCTACTGCTGTACACGAAGGCGCCGCCAGCCTACGGGCGACCGGCGCGGAACTCCTGCACTGGACGGGCGGCGTCGCCGTTCACTGTGCGATCGCCGTGCTGCTCGGCGCGCTCGCGGCGCGCAGCATGCGCAGGCACCATCTGCACTGGAGCTGGGCGGCCATCGTGGGCGCGCTCCTGCTGGTGGAGCGCCCCCGCCTGTTCGGCTGGTGCTTCACGCTGGCGCTCGGCGCCCTGCTCGCCGCAGGCCGCGGGCGGCGCTGGCACCGCGAAGACCTCGAGGCGGGCGCCGATCTGGCGGACATCGCCACCCAGCGCACCAGGCCGCTGGACCTCGTGCAGCGGCTCGCACGGGAGCTGACAGAGCGCCTGCGCCAACGGCTGGCGGGCGCCGCGCAACTGCGCCGCGGCGAGCTGCAGCTCGGGGTGGATGAGCGCGGCCGTCGGGTGTCGATCCCGTTCCCGACCGCGCACGGCGCCGGCGGCACGCACATCCTCGTGGTGGGCGCCACCGGCTCGGGCAAGACGGTCACGCAGAGCTTGATCGCCGTGCGGGCGATCGAGCGGGGGATGGGCGCGGTGGTGGTCGATCCCAAGGGCGACGCGGGGCTGCGTGCGCATGTGCGCGCCGCGGCGTCGGCTGCGGGCAGGCAGTTCATCGAGTGGTCGCCTGCGGGCGAGTGCGTGTACAACCCGTACGCCCGCGGCGGCGCGAGCGAGATCGCCGACAAGCTCCTGGCCGGCGAGCGTTTCACCGAGCCCCACTACCTGCGCCAGGCACAGCGCTATCTCGGGCATGCGGTGCGCGCGCTGCACGACAGCGCCGTCGAGGTGAGCTTGCAGGCGATCGTTGAGCAGCTCGACCCCCAGAATCTGGAGCAGCTTGCGCGGGAGCTCCCCGAGCGCCAGGCACACGCCACGTTCGCGTACCTGGACTCGATGTCCGCCCGCCAGCTCGCGGAGCTGGCGGGCGTGCGCGACCGGCTGGCGATCCTGGCCGAGTCGGACGTGGGGCGCTGGCTCGACCCGCAAACGCCGAGTGCCAGGCGCTTCGAGCTGCTGAGCGCGGTGCGGGCGCGGGCGGTCGTGTACTTCAGCCTGCAGTCAGACAGCCGCCCGTTGCTGAGCGCGATGCTCGGCGCGGCGATCGTGCAGGACCTGCAGACGACGGTCGCCGCGCTCCAGGAAGACCCCGTGCCGACGCTGGTGGCGATCGATGAGTTCTCGGCGCTCGCCGCCGAGCAGGTGGTGGGCCTGTTCGGCCGCGCCCGCTCGGCCGGCTTCAGCCTGCTGCTCGGCACGCAGGAGCTCTCAGATCTACGCCTCGCCGGGCGCGAGCGGCTGCTGGAGCAGGTGCTCGGCAACCTGTCGGTGCTGATCGCCCACCGCCAGGTGGTGCCCAGCTCGGCCGAGCTGATCGCCGCGATCGCCGGCAGCAAAGGCGCGTGGAAGCTCACGCGCCACAGCGACGGGCGCTCGACGCGCACCCGCACCCGCGAGCACGTGCTCGAGCCCGACCGCGTGATGAGCCTCGGCCGCGGCTGGGCGGCGGTGCTGGCGCTCGGCGACGGGCACAGCGCGCGCGTGACGCGGATATCCGCGCCGCCAAACGCCCGCTGAGCCGAGCTCGACGGCGAGCGCACGCGCGGGGCGCTCGCCGCTGCCGGGTGGATCGCCCGCTCCCACCGCCGCGGGCCGACCGCCCGCTCCCAATAACCATCACCAAAGGAGGATCGATGCTCGCCAAGAGCAAGCCACACACGCAGGAGCAGTTGACGATCGTGCGCTGGACAGCCGGCCTCGGCGCCGTCACAGCGCAGGCGTTCGCGCAGCACATGCAGCTGACGCTCGCCTCCGCCCGCACCCGCCTGGCGGCGGCCGAGCGGGCGGGGCTGGTGCGCAAAACGCACGTGCTGGTGGGCGAGCCGGCGCTGTACACCACCACGAGCGCAGGCCTGCGTGCGGCGAGCGTGCACGGCTTGGAGCCGTGTCGCGTGAGCGCCGCGAACGCGCCGCACGCGATCGCCTGCGCGACCGCCGCGGCGGCGCTCGGGTGCGCCTATCCGGACCACATGGTGATGGGCGAGCGCGAGCTGCGCCACCAGGAGCGCCAAGCAGGCGCGCCGCTGGCCAGCGCAAAGCTCGCCCGCGCGCTGCACCGCCCGGACCTCGTGCTGTGGCCGCGCGCCGGCGCGGGCCGCTTGCCGGTGGCGGTGGAGGTCGAGCTGACCGTCAAGGCGCCGGCGCGGCTGGCGGAGATATGCCGCGCGTGGGCGCGCTGCCGCTACGTTGCCGGCACGCTGTACCTGGCCAGCGAGGAGGTGCTCCGGCCGCTCGCCAAAGCGATCGCGCGGGCGGGCGCGGGCGCGCGGGTGGTGCTGGTGGGGCTCGACGCGCTCGCCCCTTACGAGCCGTCGGGCGGGGAGCGCGCAGAGCACGATGGCGACCAGCGCCAGCGGGCGGCGCGCTCGCGCGCGAGTACCGTCCCAGGCGATGCGTAGCTTGGCGGTTGGGGGCTCAACCATCGAGCAATGGAGACCGACATGTTCAGCATCAACCGCGTGGTTCTCGTGGGACGTCTCACCCGCGACCCCGAGCTGCGCGCACTCCCTTCGGGCACGAGCGTGTGCAGCCTGCGCGTCGCGTGCAACTCCTACCGCAAGGACGCCGACGGCGAGCTCGCCGAGCGGCCGAACTACTTCGACGTGAGCGTGTACGGCGCGGCCGGCGAAAGCGTCAGCCGGCACCTGCGTCGCGGGCGCCGCGTCGGGATCGACGGCAGGCTGGAGTGGCGCGAGTGGGAGACCGCCGAGCAGGAGCGCCGCCAGGCGGTCAGCATCGTCGCGGGCACGGTGCAGTTCCTCGACGCCCCCGGCGAGCACGCGCAGCGCGGCCAGGCCGGCGATGACGGCGCGGCTGCGCAGGAGCTCGCGTCGCTGCAGGAGGGCGAGCTCGTCGGCGTCGGCGCGGGCGAGGAGGACCACGAGCTCGTCTTCTAGGCGCGCCCCCTGACCCGAGGTGACACCAGCGGTGGGCGGCAAACGCTGCTCGCCGCTGGTGCCCGAGGGTCTTTTTTGTGTTTAAGCGGATGTGCGCCGCGGCCGTGGGACAGACGCGCGTCGCGGCGCGTAAACTGCGCGCGCCGCAACCGTGCGCCGCGAACAGCGCTGCGCGGCCGGCGAACGCGAGCCAACGAGCCACACACCCGAGGAGTCCCTCTGGCGATGCCAGTGAACACGAAAGCCATCGGCAAGACATACGAGCCCGTCGTGTACGCGGTGGGCCGCGAGAAGATCCGGGAGTACGCGCGCGCGGTCGGCGAGAGCGACCCCGTGCACCTGGACGTGCAGGCGGCGCGCGCGGCGGGCTACGCGGACGTGGTGGCGCCGCCGATGTTCGCCGTCGTGTACAGCGCGCCGGCGGTGGGCCCGCCGATCTTCGACCCGGAGATCGAGCTGAACTTCGCGATGATGGTGCACGGCGGCCAGGAGTTCGTGTGGGGCCCGGTGGTGGTGGCCGGCGATGAGATCACGACGACGGCGAGCGTCAAGGACATCTCAGAACGGGACGGGCGCGGCTACTACGTGTTCGAGTCCGTCTCCACCAACCAGCGCGGCGAGGAGGTCTGCCGCGGAACGTGGACGAACATCGTGCGAGGGGTGTGATGGCGATGGCGCAGCTGCAGGCGGGGGAGCAGATCCCCGAGGTGAAGGTCACGCCGGACAAGTACCTGACGGTGCGCTACGCCGGTGCGTCGGGCGACTTCAACCCGATCCACATCGACGAGGAATTTGCCAAAGCGGTGGGGCTGCCGGGTCGCATCCTGCACGGGCTGTGGACGATGGCGCAGGTGGCGCGCGCGCAGACGCAGGCGGCCGGCGGCCCCGCGCACCTCAAGCGCCTGTCGGTGCAGTTCCGCGGCATGGGCGTGCCCGAGCAGGAGGTGGTGGTGAGCGGCACGGTCAGCGAGCTGCGTGACGGGCGCGCGCTGATCGACACCGTCGCCGAGCAGGCGGGCAAGCAGATCATCCGCAACGCGCAGGCCGAGCTCGAGCTGTAGCCGCTGGCCGGCGCCAGGACGGCGCCTACAATCATCTGCATGCTAAGCCCGCGCCAGGAGCGCATCCTCTGCAAGGTCGTAGACAGCTACATGCTCACCGGACAGCCGATCTCCTCGCGCGCGATCGTCGCTGACGGGGAGCTCGACTGCGGTCCTTCGACGGTGCGCAACGAGCTCGCGCTGCTGGAGGAGTACGGGCTGCTCGCACACCCGCACGTGTCGGCCGGGCGGGTGCCCACCGACGCCGGCCAGCGCTACGTCGTCGATCGGCTGCTCAGCTCCGAGCACACCCTGCCGCCGCGGCCGCACACGCTCGAGCTGTCGCTGATCCGCCGTGAGGTCGAGGAGGCGATGCGCGCGACCAGCGAGACGCTCTCGCAGGTCACGAACCTGCTGGCCGTGGTCTCCGCGCCGCTGATCAACGGCGCGAGCATCCGCCACGTCGAGGTGCTGGCGCTGCAGCCGCAGGTGGTGCTGGTCGTGATCATCACCTCCGCGGGCAGCGTGTCGAAGACGTTCGCCACGTTCGAGCGGGCGGTCGACCCGGGGCTGGTGAGCTGGGCGGCGGAGTACCTCAACGAGCGGCTCGTGGGGATGGGCCTCGGCGCGCGCATGCTGGCGCAGCGGCTGATCGACCCCAGCCTCTCGCCGACGGAGCTCGCGTTCCTCGAACGCTTCGCGCCGGCGTTCGGCGAGCTGGCCACCGACGGCGAGGACGCGCTGTTCGTGGAGGGCACCGCGCGCCTGTTCGAGACCGCCCAGCTCGAGGACGCCACGCAGGTCAACGAGCTGATCGGCCTGCTCGAGCGCCGCGTGGCGCTGCTGGCGGTGCTGCGCGCGGCGCTCGCCCAGTCGGGCGTGTACGTGCGCATCGGCCACGAGAACGAGCTGCCGGCGATGCACTCGCTGGCGCTGGTGGCGACCGGCTATGGGATGGCACAACGCAAGCTGGGCACCGTGTCGCTGATCGGGCCGGTGCGCATGGACTACGCGGGCGCGATCGCCACCGTGCGCGAGGCCGCCCAACAGCTGTCACGCTTCGTCGAAGATGCCTACGCCGAGAGCTGAGCGCGGACGCGTGCCGCGTGACCCCTACGAGGTGCTCGGCGTCGGGCGCGACGCCTCGGCACAGGAGATCAAAAAGGCGTTCCGCCAGCTGGCGATGGAGCTGCACCCGGACGTCAACGCCCACGACCCCGACGCGGAGGAGAAGTTCAAGGAGGCCGCCGAGGCCAACGAGATCCTGTCCGACGCAGAGCGTCGCGCGACCTACGACCGCTACGGGCACGAGGGTCTGCGCTCCGGCGGCTACGCCCCCAACTTCGACGCGTTCGGCTCGATCAGCGACCTGTTCAACGCGTTCTTCGGCGGCGCAGCGATGGGCGCCCGCGGCGGGCCAGGGCAGGGCGGCGACGTCGCGGTGGCCGTGGAGATCGAGCTGCGCGAAGCCGCCGAAGGGGTCACGCTGCCGGTCGCCTTCGAGGCGATCGAGCGCTGCGAGCACTGTCACGGCAACGGCGCCGAGCCGGGCACGCCGATCGAGACGTGCGAGCGCTGCGGCGGCGCCGGCCAGCTGCGGGCGGTCTCGCAAACGCTGCTCGGCCAGGTGGTGCGGGCGGTCAGCTGCCCGGACTGTCACGGCGACGGCCGGATCGCCAAGCAGCCGTGCCCGGAATGTCACGGGCGCGGGCGCGTGGCGCGCAAGCGCACGCTCGAGGTGGATGTCCCCGCGGGCATCGCCGACGGCCAGCGGGTGCGCTTGGCGGGCGCCGGGCACGCCGGCGAGGCGGGGGTGCCGGCGGGCGACCTGTACGTGGTGGTGCGCGTGCGCGAGGACCAGCGTTTCATGCGCGAAGGCGACGACCTGATCACCGCGCTGGACGTCGCCGCGCCGCTGGCGGCGCTCGGCGGCACGCTCGAGGTGCCCACGCTCGACGGCAGCGCGTCGCTCGCGCTGCCCGCCGGCACCCAGCCGGGGGAGGTGCTGACGCTGCGTGGAGCGGGCATGCCCGCGCTGCGCCGCGGACGCCACGGCGACCTGCGGGTGGTCGTCAACGTCGTCGTGCCACGTCGTCTCAGCGAGGAGCAGCGCGAGCTGATGCAGCGCCTGAACGCCAGCTTGAGCGAGGAGAACCTGCGCTCGCCGCACGAGTCCGTGTTCGCCAAGCTGCGTCGCGCGTTCGGCAGCCAGGCCGCGTGATCCGCCTCGCCGTTCGCGTCGCCGGCGCGCACGCAGAGATGGTGCTGGCCGAGCTGCTCGAGCTCGCGCCCGAGGGCGTCGAGGAGGTGCAGGCCGGCGCGGGCACGGGCGGCGAGGAGGTCGTCGAGTACGCGATCTACGGGGCGCCCGGCGAGCTGCCGTCCCTGCCGGACCTGCGTGCCGCGGCGGGCGAGGCGCTGGTGGAGGTCAGCACGCGCGAGCTGCCCGACGACTGGAGCGAGCGCTGGCGCCGGTTCCATCGCCCCGTGCTGATCGCCGCGCCCACGCGAGCGGGCGGCGCGCACGCGTCCGTCCCCGACCTGCGCGTGCGACCGCCGTGGGAGGCGGCGCCGGCGCCATCCGCCCAGCGCGTCTGCGAGATCGTGATCGACCCCGGACAGGCGTTCGGCACAGGCGCGCACGCCACCACACGCCTGTGCCTCGAGCTGCTGCTCGAGCTCGCTTGCGCCGAGGGCGGGCAGCTCGCCCACGCCGACGCCGCCGATCACGCCCGTGCCGACGGCTCCCGCGCGGCCGGCGCGCGCCGGCTCGACGCTGCGGTGCTGGACGTCGGCACCGGCTCGGGCGTGCTCGCGATCGCCGCCGCCAAGCTGGGCTTCGCGCCGGTGCTGGCGCTCGACCACGAGCGCGAGAGCGTGGCCGCGGCGCGCGAGAACGCCGCCGTCAACGGCGTGGCGATCGACGTGCGCCACCTCGATCTGCGCACGCAGCAGCTCCCCCGCGCGCAGCTCGTGCTCGCCAACCTGCTGCGCCCGCTGCTGCTCGAGCTCGCCACCAAGCTGGCGGCGAGGCCCGCTCAGCTGATCGCGGGAGGCCTGCTGCGCGAGGAGGCCGACGCGGTCAGCCATGCGTTCGGCGAGCGGCTCGGCCTGCACGAGCGCGCGCGCCGCGAGCAGGGGGAGTGGGCGGCTGTGTGGCTGCGCGCCGGCTGATCAGTGCCCGTCGTGGTCGCCGTCGACGACGCGCCGGTCGCAGCGCTCAGGTGTGGCTGCGCGCCGGCTGATCAGTGCCCGTCGGGGAGCTCGGTGATCGCGCGCACGAGCGAGCGGTACACGAGGTCGATCGCCGGGCGGATCCCGTCCTCGCTCGCCAGCAGCGCCTTCGCCGCGAGCAGCGCCGCGCCGATCGTCTCCAGCGCCTCGCCCACGTCCTGGGGCGCGGGGTCGCGGCAGCAGGCGATCGCCATGTCCAGCATACCCCGCGCCTGCTCCACGGCGCCCGAGAACAGGCCGGGACCCACGAGGCTCGCGTACCCGTACACGCGCGCGAGGCGCCCGGAGAGCGCGATCGTGTCGCGCCGTCGCGGCGCCGTGCTCTCCGGCAAGCCTGCACCGTCGAGCAGCGAGGCCATCGTCCCGCCGAGCAGCGCGCGCGTGCCCGCCTCATCCAGGCCAGCGTGCGCGGCCACGCGCAGCGCCATGTACAGCGTGGTCGCCGGCTGTCCGTATGGGGGATCTGAGGCGAACACGATACGCTCGGCGGGCGCGCGCGCGTACAGCTCGATCACGTCCAGCGGAAAGAAGCACGAGATGTCGTACAGCACCCCCGGATGGTCGGCCAGGCGCGTGGTCAGGATGCCCTGGTCGCAGATCGCGCCGTGCGCCAGGATCAGCACCGCGCCGGGGTGAGCGAGCGCCAGCGCCACCAGCCCGTCCGCCAGCGGCGGCAGGCCGCGGCCGGCGTGGATCAGGATCGGCACACGCGTAGCTTCCGCCAGCGCGAACACAGCGCCCATCTGCGGCTCATCGAACACGAAGTCCTGTGCGCGTGGGTGCAGCTTGATGCCGCGCGCGCCGGCCGCCAGGCAGCGTTCCGCCTCCGCCACCGGCGCTTCCGCGGGGTCCAGGCGGCAGAACGGCACCAGCCGGTCCTCGCTTTCTGCCGACCATGCGAGCACGCGGTCGTTGGGCACGCTGTAGGAGGGCTTGCGCTCGGGGTCGTGCAGCGGGAACACGCACGCGCGCCGCGCCTGCGCGCGGTCGAGCTGCGCGAGCAGCTGCTCCAGCGTCAGCGAGCGCCCGTCCTCGTCGAGGCCCAGGTGGGTGTGCGCGTCGATCACTTCCGCGTGCGCCGGGCGCAGACGCTCGACCTCCGCCAGAAACGGCGCCAGCGCGCTCGCGTACAGCGAATCGTTCATCCTCTGCACCCTATTGCCTTCGCTGCGTGCGGCGGCTCGCCGGCGAACGCCGCGGTGGTAGTCGCCGCGGCTGCGTATCCTGATCTGAATGGCCATCCTCGAGCGGATCAAGGACGACATGCAGGGAGCGCTGCGCGCTGGTGAAAGGGAGCGCCTGGGTGCGCTGCGCCTGGTGCTCTCAGAGCTGCAGAAGGCCGCCAAGGAAGGCGCCGACGATGCGTTGTCGGCGGAGGGGGAGCTGGCGGTGCTGCGGCGCGAGCGCAAGCGTCGCCTGGAGGCCGCCGGCGCCTACCGCGAGGCCGGCCAGGCCGAGCGCGCGGGCGGCGAGGAGGCCGAGGCCGAGCTGATCGGCTCCTACCTGCCGGCCGAGCTCTCCGAGGAGGAGCTGCAGCAGATCGTCAGCCAGGCGGTACGCGACAGCGGCGCCAGCTCGGTGAAGGACATGGGGGGCGCCATGAAACAGGCGATGGCTGCGGTCGACGGCCGGGCTGACGGCAAGCGCGTCTCGGCGCTCGTGCGTGCGGCCCTTGCGGGTTGATGAGGACACAGATCGAACTCTCAAACGTTGTCGCCGCCGAGCTCGCCGGCAGCCAGGATGCCGTGCTGCGCGCGCTGGAGGCGCACCTCGACTGCAAGGTGTTCCTGCGCGGCAACCTGCTGACCTTCGACGGCGAGGAGACGGAGACACACGCCGGCGAGCGCGTGGTGCGCGAGCTCGCCGAGCTGATCTCCGCGGGCCACCAGATCGGGCCGGGCACGATCTCCGCGGTCACCGGCGCGCTCGACGCGCACGAATCGCCGGCGCGCGTGCTCGAGGACGTCGTGTGGCGCCATCGCGGCCTGCGCGTGGCCCCCAAGACGATCAACCAGAAGCGCTACGTGGACTCGATTCGCACGAACACGATCACGTTCGCGGTCGGGCCGGCGGGCACCGGCAAGACATTTCTCGCGGTCGCGCTGGCCGCCGCCGCGCTTTCGCGCCACGAGGTCAACCGCATCATCCTCACCCGCCCGGCCGTCGAGGCCGGCGAGCGGCTGGGCTTCCTGCCCGGTGATCTGATGGCGAAGATCGACCCGTACCTGCGCCCGCTGTACGACGCGCTGCAGACGATGCTCGACCCCGAGAAAGTCGCCCAGCACATCGAGCGCGGCGTGATCGAGATCGCGCCGTTGGCGTTCATGCGCGGCCGCACGTTGAACGACTCGTTCGTGATCCTCGACGAGGCGCAGAACACGACGCCCGAGCAGATGAAGATGTTCCTCACGCGACTGGGATTCGGCTCGCGCATGGTCGTCACCGGCGACATCACGCAGGTGGACCTGCCGCGCGAGCAGCAGTCCGGCCTGATCGCGGTGGGCGAGGTGCTGGACGCGATCGAGGGGATCGAGTTCGTGCGCTTCGGCGGCGAGGATGTGGTGCGCCACAAGCTCGTGCAGCGCATCGTGGAGGCATACGACGAGCACTCCCAGCGCAACCAGGTCTCGCTGCCCGCAGGCGAGGGGCAGCGCGCGGCGGTACGCAGCGCCTGAGCGGCGATGATCGAGGTCGAGCTCCTCGGCGCGAGCCTCGCGCCGGCGGCACCGTCGGCGGCGGAGATCGAGCGGCTGTGCACGCGCGCGGCCGCCCGCCGGGGTGTGCATGCGGCGCACGTCGCGATCGAGTTCGTCGACGCCACGCGCATCGCCGAGCTCAACGCCGAGCACCGCGGAAAGCCGCGGCCGACCGACGTCCTGTCCTTCCCGATCGACGGAGTGGAGCCAGTTCGAGGACAGCGGGAGCTGGGCGACGTGGTCATCTGCCCGCAGCACACGGCCGATGTGCGCGAGGCGGTCGTCCACGGCATGCTGCACCTGCTGGGCATGGATCACGAGCACGACGACGGCGAGATGCTCGCGCTGCAGCGCGCGCTGCTCGTCGAGGCGCGCACGCCGTGACGCGCGCCGGCTTCGTCGCGCTGGCCGGCAGGCCGAACGTCGGCAAGTCGACGTTCGTCAACGCCGCGCTCGGCGAGAAGGTGACGATCGTCTCTGACCGGCCGCAGACCACCAGGCGGGCGATCCGTGGCGTGTACAACGCCCCGGACAGCCAGCTGGTGCTCGTGGATCTGCCGGGCGTGCAGCGCCCGCGCGACGCGCTGACCGCGCGCATGGCCCACCGCGTGCAGCAGGAGCTGGAGGGCGCCGACGCGGCGCTGCTGATGCTCGCCGGCGAGCAGGGGGTGGGGCCGGGCGACCGCTTCATCGCGCGAGCGCTGGCGCAGGCCGGGCCGCCGGTGACGATCGCCGTCAACAAGATCGACCGCCTCTCGCAGGCGGCGCTGCTCGACACGCTCGCGCGCGCATCGGAGCTGGACGGGCAGGCAGAGGTGTTCCCGATCTCCGCCCGCACCGGGGCTGGCGTGCAGGCGCTGCTGGAGCACCTGTGCGCGCTGATGCCGCAGGCGCCGTTCATGTTCCCCGCCGATGCGCGTAGCGATCAGCCGTTGGCGCTGGCGCTCGCGGAGCTGATCCGCGAGGCGGTCATCAGGCGCACGTTTCACGAGCTGCCGCACGCGGTCGAGGTGACCGTCGAGGAGATCGAGCATCCGCGTGCTGGGCTCGTGCGCGTGCGCGCGCTGATCCTGGTCGAGAGCGACTCGCAGAAGGGCATCCTGATCGGCGCCGGGGGGGCGATGATCAAGGCGATCGGCACGGCTGCCCGGCGTGAGCTGCAGCGTGTGCTCGACAGTCAGGTGCATCTCGATCTGTCCGTGCGCGTGCGGCGCGACTGGCGTGGGGACGAGGCCATGCTCGACCGCCTCGGCATCGGCTAGATTCCGACTGCGCTAAGCGGTCGGCTGAAAAAGAGTCCAGCTAATTCGACTCATCCCATCCTGGCGTGCACGCGAAAGCGTTTTGGGATACCTTCTCCTGTGCGAACGGCGTCTGTGGAGAGGGCTTCGGAATGTCGGCGAAGTACGCGATATTGGGACTGGTGATCGAGCGTCCGGGCTACGGCTACCAGCTCGCCCAGCGCCTGGAGGAGCGCTTCGGCTCCTCCGCGTTCGCGCCTTCGGGCGTGTACTCGGCGCTCGATCAGCTCAGCCGTGACGAGCTCGTCAGGGCCGCCGGGGAGATTGGTCCTGGGCCCGCCAGACGCGCGGCTCCGCGGATGATCTACGAGGCGACCGACGAGGGCGTCGATCACTTCGAAGCGTGGATGCTCGGATCTTCCCCGGCGCCACCGCTGCGCGACGAGCTGCACATGAAGATCGCGCTGTGCCGTCCACGCAACGTGCAGCCGCTGATCGACATGGTCTATGGCCAGGAGCTTGCGTGCCTGGCGCGCCTGCGCGATCTCAAGCAGCTCTCCCACCACGAGCTCGCGGGCAGCGAGCAGGAGTGGTCGCGGCTGATGCGCACGCTCGCCAGGGACGCTGAGATCGCATCCTGGAAGGCGCGCATCGAGTGGTTGCAAAATGCGCGCGAGCTGTTGGAGCGCCTGCTCGAAGAGTCACGTGTGCTCGACACGCGCGGCGGCCCCACGCCAACTGCGCGCCCGCGGGCAAACGGGCGTCTGGGTCGACTGCACGCGCTGTGATGGACGCTCCGCTGCTGACGCTCGAGGCCGTTAGCAAGAGCTACTGGCGCGGACCCCACGAGCTGCGGGTGCTGACCGAGCTCTCGCTGGAGATGGGCGCCGGGGAGTTCCATGTCGTGTGGGGCAAACCCGGCGCGGGCAAGACGACGCTGTTGAAGATCGCCGCCGGGCTGGAGACCTGCGATCGCGGCAGCGTGCGCTTTGCGGGCATCGATCTGGCGTGCATCCCGGAGGCCGAGCACGCGCGGCTCATGCGCGAGCAGATCGCGTGGATTCGGCGCGGTGGCCCGAGCAGCGATCTGCCCATCCTCGACTATGTCGCGCTGCCGCTGCTGCCCACGTTCGGGCATCGCCGCGCGTATGCGACCGCCCGCGACGCGATGGCGCGCGTGGGCATCGGCGAGTGCGTGCAGCGGCGGTGGAAGAGCCTGTCAGACGGGGAGCGGGCGCTCGTCGGGATCGCCCGCGGCGTGGCCCGCAGCCCGAGCCTGCTGCTGGTGGACGATCCAACCACCAACCTCGGCCTGCGTGAACGCGAGCAGCTGGCCGCGCTGCTGCGCGACCTCGCTGACAGCGGGGTGGGGGTGTTGATGACGGTGCCCGACATGAAAGAGATGATGAGCGCGCATCAGATCGCGACGCTGTCGGGCGGGCGCCTGCTCGCCCCGCCCGAGATCGCGCCGCACGCGCCTCCGCCGGAGCGCCCGGAGAACGTGATCGCCTTCCCAGGCGCGAGGCGCCGGGGGTAAGCGGATGCTCGAGCTACGTGACGTCGTCAAGCACTACCTGGTGGGCGACACCGAGCGCGTGCGCGCGGTGGACGGCATCTCGTTGTGCGTCGCGCCGGGTGAGCTCATCGCGCTGTATGGCCCCAGCGGATCGGGCAAGACGACGCTGCTGCTGCTCGTCGCCGCGCTGCTCGCGCCCGACAGCGGCGCGGTGCTGATCGACGGGCAAGACCTGTCGCAGCTCAACGAGCGCCGGGCGGCGCGCCTGCGGCTGCATGAGCTCGGCTTCGTGCGCCAGGCGCTACACCTGATGGACAGCGCGAACGTGCTCGACAACGCTGCGCTGAAGCTGCTCGGCACCGATCTCAGCGTCGGCGCGGCGCACCGCCGGGTGACGCCGATCCTCGAGCAGCTGGGCCTCGGCGCGCGGCTCGAGCACCGTGCCGAGCAGCTGTCGATGGGGGAGCGCCAGCGCGTTCTGATCGCGCGCGCGCTGTCCACGGAGCCCAAGCTGGTGCTCGCGGACGAGCCCACCAGCAGCCTCGACAGCGCACGGGCACACGAGGTGCTGGAGCTGCTCGGCGGCATCTGCCACGAGCGCGGAACGGCGCTGTTGATGGTCACGCACGACCCGCGCGCGGCCGCGCACGCCGATCGCGTGCACTCGCTGCGCGACGGCAAGCTGTTCGAGTACGCGCCCACCGAGCGTTCCACGGCGCTCAGCAGCTACTGAGAGGGCAGCTCCGCGGCTATGCGGCTGTCGAACGTCGTTCGGCTCTATCGCATACGTTTGCGCAGCCGCCTCGTACAGGAGGCGTTTGCGCTGGCCGGCATCGCGATCGGCGTCGCGCTGCTGTTCGCCTCGCAGGTTGCCGCCAGCAGCCTCAGCGGGTCGGTCCGACAGATCACCGGCGGGATCGTCGGGCCGATGCGTCTGCAGCTGGCTGCGCGTGCGCCCCAGGGGTTCAGCGAAAGCCTGCTCGGCGAGGTTGAGCGGCTGCCGGGCGTGAGCGCCGCCCTACCGGTGCTCGAGCTCCGCGTCGACCTGCTCGGGCCGGCGGGCGGGCGGACGGTGGACCTGCTCGGCGCCGACCCGCGGTTTGCCTACCTGGCGGGGCCGCTGGTGCGCTCCTTCAGCACTGCGCAGCTGGCCGGCCTGCAGGCGCTCGCGCTGCCCACGCCGATCGCGCGGGCGATCGGCGTCGCCCCGTATGAGCACGTGAAGCTGCAGATCGGCAGCTCGGCGCCGAGCGCGGCTGTGGGCGCGACGATCGGCGCGCAGGACGTTGGGCCGCTGGTGGACAGCCCGATCGCGCTCGGCCCGCTGCGCTACGTGCAGCTGCTGAGCGGCATGCGCGGGCGCGTGACCAACATCTTCGTGCGCGTGCGCGCCGGCGAGGATCGCCAGGCCACCAGCGCGCTCGCCCGCCTGGCGGCGGCGCGCTCGTTGAACCTGCGCCCGGCGGACTTCGAGGCGACGCTGTTCGACCAGGCTGCAGGGCCAACCAACCAGTCCACGCTGCTGTTCTCGGCGATCAGCGCGCTCGTCGGCTTCCTGTTCGCGTTCAACGCGCTGCTGCTCACCGTGGCGCAGCGGCGGGGCATGGTGGAGGACCTGCGACTCGACGGCTACACCTCCAGGATGATCCTCGAGATCCTGCTGTTCGACGCGCTAGCGCTCGGCTTGCTGGCCTCGCTCGTCGGGCTGGGCTTTGGCGAGCTGCTTTCAGCGCGGCTGTTCAACGCCAAGCCCGGATACCTATCGCTGGGCTTTCCCGTGGGCACCCAGCGGATCGTCACCTGGCAGAGCGTCGCCCTGGCGCTTCTCGGCGGCGTCCTCGCTGCGACGATCGGCGTGTTCGCGCCGCTGCGCCGCGAGATGTTCGCGGCGCGGGCCGGCGCAGGCGCGGGAGCGCCGCTGCCGGCACGTCTGCGTGTGCTGGCGACGATCGTGCTCGGCGTGGCGTGTCTGGGGGTCACGACGGCGATCCTGATCGCTGCGCCGCGCGATGCGATCGTGGGGATCGTCAGCCTGATGGTTGCCCTGCTGGCGCTGCTGCCGGTGGTGGTGGCGGGCGTGGTCGCCCTGCTCACGCGCATGCGGCGCTTCAGCAGCACTGTGGCCACGCACCTCGCCGCGATCGAGCTGCGCTCGCGTGCCAATCGAGCACGTGCGCTCGCCGTCAGCGCCACCGGTGCGGTGGCGGTCTTCGGCAGCGTCGCCATCCAGGGGGCTCACGCCAACCTCCAGCAGGGGCTCGACCGGCTGGTGCGTCAGCTCAACGCGAGCGCGCAGCTGCTGGTGATCCCGCCCGGAGAAGACAACCTGCTCGCAACCACGCCGTTTCACCCGTTGAAGCTCGCAGCGCTGCGCGGCGTGCCCGGCGTGCACGCGGTCGAACCCCTGCGCGGCAGCCTCCTGGATTACGGCAACCGCCGTGTGTGGGTGATCGGCGCTCCGGCGGGCCAGCGTGCGCCGGTTCCGCCCAGCCAGCTGCTGGGTGGCCAGCTGCGCACGGCCGACACGAGGCTGCGCGCAGGCGGCTGGGCGGTGATCTCGCAGGCGCTCGCCGACGAACATCACCTGCGTGTCGGGCAGTCGTTCCTGTTGCCCTCGCCCACCCCGCAGCGCTTTCGCGTTGCCGCGCTCATCACCAACCTGGGCTGGCCGCCTGGCGCGATCATCCTCGGTGCCGGCGACTACGCGCGTGCCTGGGGCAGCGAAGATCCGAGCGCCTACTACGTCACGCTGACGCCGGGCGTGGCGCTCACGCGGGTGCGTGCCGGGCTCGAGCGCGTGCTCGGGTCGCGATCGGGCCTGGTGGTCGAAAGCTCGCGCCAGCGTGAACTGCGCCAGCGCTCTGCCAGCCGTCAGGGCCTCGCCCGCCTGACCGAGATTTCCTGGCTGGTGTTGATCGCTGCGGTGCTGGCGATGGCGGCGGCGATGGGTTCGATGATCTGGCAGCGGCGCCCGCAGCTGGCCGACCTGAAGGTCGACGGCTTTACCCGCCGGCAGCTGTGGCACGCGCTGCTGCTGGAGAGCGCGGTGCTGGTGGGAACGGGCTGTACGCTCGGAGCCGCGTTCGGCATCTTCGGCCAGGTGCTCTTGAGCCACGCGCTCGCTGTCGTGACGGGATTCCCGGTGGTCTTCTCCACCGACGCCTCCACGGCGCTGTTGAGCTTCCTGGCGGTCACGGCGGTGGCCGTGGCGATCGTGGCCCTCCCCGGTCATTTGGCCGCGCGGGCGCGGCCGGCGATCAGCCTGCTGGAGTGAGTCCCCCGCAACGTGCGACAAGCGGGGTGTCCAACGTATGAGATTCATGCTAACTATTAGGCCGATCAGTTCCGACTTTCGGATCTATGCCCGATCCGCTCCAGCCGCCTGGAGGCAATCCCCCCTCCCTTTCATGCAGACAATTGTCTGCGCTGGGTGCGGCTGCGCTGCGTGAGCTCAGCTGGGGTCTGCGGGCGGTCGGAAACGAGGTGCGAGCGTGGCGCACGCACGCGCGTCAGATCCCCGACCATCCGCTGCGCGAGGATGCGCTGGGGGCGCTCGAACGGAAGCTCACGCACATCGCGGGGGCGGGGCTGTTCGCGATCCTGCCGGCGCACCGCGATCGGCGCCTGCTGCGCGTGCTCGTGGCCTACGAGGTGATGCTCGAGTTCTTGGACAACGCCCACGAGCGGGCGCCCGGCGAGCGCAACGGTCGTCAGCTGCACCGCGCCTTGGTCGAGGCGCTCGATCCGTCGGCGGGGATCTCCGACTACTACCGCCATCATCCGTGGAAAGAGGACGGCGGCTATCTGCGCGCGCTGGTGCAAGCGTGCCGTGAGGGCTGCCTGACGTTGACCGGCTACGCACGGGCGCGTCCGCTGCTGTTGCGCGGCGCGCGCAGGTGCAGCGGCGTGCAGAGCCTCAACCACGAGCGCAACGCATGCCGGCGCCGCGCCGCCCTGTGCGCGTGGTCGGCCGCGCATTGCCCCAACGAGCACGAGCTGAGCTGGTGGGAGCTGAGCGCAGCGGCGAGCAGCTCGTTGGGGGTCCACGCCCTGCTGGCGGCTGCAGCTGAGGACGGCAGCGATCTGGCGAGTGTGAACGCCGCCTACGTCCCATGGATCACGGCTGTCAGCACCCTGCTCGACAGCTATGTGGATCAGGTGCGCGACGAGGCCGGTGGCGCGCACAGCTACGTCGCCTACTACGCCAGCTTAGAGGTTGCCGTGAGACGTCTGTCCGAGCTCATACGACGCTCGGTGCACGAGGCCCGTGGCCTGCCTGCCGGTCACCGCCACGCTGTGATCGCGGCCTGCATGATCGCCATGTACCTCTCCCACGAGGGCCTGCGCGCGCCCGCGCTGCAGGCCAGCCGCGATCGGCTTGCGCTGGCCGGAGGGTCGCTGACCAGGCTGCTATTGCCGGCTCTGCGTGCGTGGCGCCGCGTCCATGCGCTGGGAGCCGCGTAGAGCTTCCCCAGCACAACGTGCACCATGCCCGGCCCGCCATGTAGACAAATGACTGCAGACAATTGTACTATGTAGCTCTTGACCAGTAGTCAGAACTGAATATTCAGAGCCGCCTTGGCGAGGGGGTGCAGCGACGGCATGATGGTGCACACGCAATGATCGAGGAGAACATCACCGGGGTGCTGCCGAACGGCAGCGACAGCGGACGCACGCGGCGTGCCAAAGACGCCAGCTCGCCGGCGGGCGGAGCGGTGTCTGCGCGCCAGTGGCAAAAGCGCGCGCCGCGCGCACGGCCGAACCATGTTCGCTCCCCCGCGGGCGGCGAGACTGTGAGCATCGAACTCTCCAAGGCGCAGGTCGACCAGGTCGTCCGCTCGGCCGGCCAAGGGGGCACGATGTCGGTGCTGCTGTCCGCTTTGAAAGACCCCAATTGGACGCTGGCGCTCGACTCCGACGAGTGGATCTATCCCGCCCAGCTGGAGGACCGGCGCCTGTCGCGCTCGCTGCTGTCCGGTCTTTTGGTGCTCTCGTGCTTCCCCGCGGATGGCGGCTACCTGGGGATCGCCGAACTCGCGCGCATGTTGGGGATGAACACGAGCACAACGCACCGCTACGTGACCACGCTGCTCGCCGTTGGCCTGCTCGAACGCGACGCGACCACCCGCCGCTACCGGCTTGCAACGGCCTAGCTGGACTCGCGTCGGCTCGGCTTGGCCTGCCGGTAGGTAGCTCACGCCCAGCGCTCACAGCGCGCGCTGCAGCCGGGTGGCGATCGCGCCCACCGCGGCTGCGTCGAGCTGTGCCCGCCACATGAACGGTATGCCGAGCACCGTGAACTCGCGCCGTCGCAGGCGCGCCAGCTGGTTGTGCTGGAAGCGCGCCCGCCGGTGCACCGTCTGCGCGGCGCTGAGCGCCGCGTCCGTGACCGCTCGCCTGCGCGCCCGCTCCTCCTGATCGGCGTCTTGGGGCGAACTGTCGGGGGCGGACGCTCGCTGCTGCGCGACTGATGCGATGCGTTCCAGCTCCGCGGCGCTGAAACGCTGGGGCAACAGCGCGTTGACCACCACCGCCGCCAACTCGCGCCCGAGTCGGGTGCGCAGGCCGTCCTGCAGCTCCAGCGCCTCCGTCACCGCCATCTCCGTCGCCAGCGCTACGCCCAGATACGCCGAGCGCTGTGGGTTCTGCAGCAGCTCCTGCACTTTCCGTGTCTGCCCGGCGATCGGCCCCACGCGCGCGATCGCGCCGAACGTGTGGGGCGAGCCGAGCAGCCCCAGCGCATGCCCGGTGGCGGGAGCGTCGAGCACGACCAGATCGTGGCCAGCGGTTCCTGCCCGCGCGCCGCGCGCCGTCGTCAGCCGCCAGATCTTGACCATCGTCACGAGCTCCTTCGCGCCGGGCGCCGCCGCCGCGAAGTATTGGAAGGTGCCGCTGGAAGCGAGCACGCGGCCCGACACGCGCCCGCCCAGGACCTGCAGCCACTCGAGCAACGCACGGTCGGGATCGATCGACAGGCCCCACAGGTTGGCTGCCAGCGCGCACGGCACCCCCGGCCGCGCGCTCGGGAGGCCAAACAAGCCTGGCAGGCGGCTCTCCTGGCCGACCTCCACTACGATCGTGCGCCGCCCGGCGCGCGCGCCGGCGAGCCCCGCGGCCGCCGCGATCGTCGTCTTGCCTACGCCACCCTTGCCGGTGACGACCAGCAGCTCGCGGTCGAACAGCGATTGCATCGTGCGCGCAGTCTGGCTCAAACCGCCCGCGCTACGCCGGGACCTACAATCGTGGCGATGAGCGCACCGCAGGTTCCAACGGCCGACGAGCACGCTCGCGCGATCGACGAGCAGGTCGTCTACGACAGCGACGGGCTGGTCGCGTGCGTCGTGCAGCACTGGCGCACGGGCGAGGTGCTGACGCTCGCGTACATGAACGCGGAGGCGCTGCGCCGCACGCGCGCGACGGGCGAGCTGCACCTGTGGAGCCGCTCCCGTGGCGAGCAATGGCACAAGGGAGAAACCAGCGGCAACGTGCAGCGCGTGCGCGCGCTGCGCCTGGACTGCGACGGGGACGCGCTGCTCGCGCTCGTAGAGCCGGCCGGTCCAGCCTGCCACACCGGTGAGCTGAGCTGCTTTCACCGTGGCACGCTCGAGCCGTCGGCGCCGTACGAGACGCTGCCGGCGCTCGCGCGCACGATCGACGCGCGCGCGCGCGAACGCCCGCGCGGCTCCTACACGGTGGCGCTGCTGGATGACCCCGGCCGCGTGGGCGGGAAGGTGATGGAGGAGGCCGAGGAGGTGGCGCGCGCGGCGCGCGAGGAGTCCGACGAGCGCGTGGACGAAGAGGCCGCTGACGTGCTCTACCACCTGCTCGTGCTGCTGCGCAGCCGCGGGCGCTCGCTCACCGACGCCGAGCGGATTCTCGATGGCCGCCGCTCCTAGCGCCACACGCGCAGACGGCGCGGGGATCGCGCCAAGCCTGGGGCAGGCGCGCGAGCTGGCGCGCGCGCACGACCTGATTCCGTTGCGCTACAGCTTCATCGAGGACTGCGAGACGCCGGTCTCGGCGTTTTTGAAGCTGCGGGCGCTGGCCCCCGGCGAGCCGGCGTTCCTGCTGGAGTCAGCCGACCAGGGACAACGCGTCGGGCGCTGGTCGTTCATCGGCTTTCGGCCGCGCTCAGTCGTGCGCTGGTCGCTGTCCGACGGCGGCGATCCCTACGCGCTGGCGGCAGCGCGCGTGCAGCGTTTCAAGCAGGCACCGCTGCGCGACACCGACGGCCCGATCCCGTTCACCGGCGGCGCTGTCGGCTTCTTCGGCTATGACCTGGTGCGCACCGTGGAGCCGCTCGGCGCTCCACCGGGCCACCTCGATGGGGCGGGCGCCGACCCGCTCGGGCTGCCCGACATGGCGCTGATGCTCTCCGATGCGCTGGTCGTGTTCGACCACCTCAAGCACACCGTCACGATCATCGCCAACGCCGACCTGCAGGCCGAGCCGGACATCGAGCGCGCCTACGAGCAGGCCGCGCGCACGATCGGCGAGGTGCGCTGCGTGCTCGCCGGTCCCGTGCCGCGCGCCGAGGGCGCGGGTGGGTGGGGTGCCGGCAACCGCGAAGCCCCCGAGTTCAAGTCGAACATGGCGCGTGCGGACTTCGAAGCGATGGTCGCGCGCATCGTCGAGTACATCTACGCCGGTGACGCCTTCCAGGTCGTTCCCTCGCAGCGCTTCTCAGCGCCGGTGCCGGTCGCGGCGTTCTCCATCTACCGCGGCCTGCGTGCCGTCAACCCCAGCCCGTACATGTACTTCCTGGACTTCGGCGACTTCCAGATCGCCGGCGCGAGCCCCGAGCCACTGCTGACCGTCACCGGGCGCCGCGTGAACACCAAGCCGATCGCCGGCACCCGTCCCCGCGGCGCCACCCCGGAGGACGATCGGCGCATCGAAGGCGAGCTGCTCGCCGACGAGAAGGAGCGCGCAGAGCACGTGATGCTCGTGGACCTCGGACGCAACGACCTCGGACGCGTGTGCGAGTACGGCAGCGTGCACGTCGACGAGCTGATGGAGATCGAGTCCTACAGCCACGTCATGCACATCGTCTCCTCCGTGTCCGGCACCCTGCGCGCGGACGTCGGCGCGATGGACGCGCTGCGCTCGGTGCTGCCGGCGGGCACGCTCTCGGGCGCGCCGAAGGTGCGCGCGATGCAGATCATCGACGAGCTCGAGCCGATCAAGCGCGGCGGCTACGGCGGCGCCGTCGGCTACCTCAGCTACGCCGGCGACCTCGACACCGCCATCCACATCCGCACCGTCGTCGTCAAGGACGGCGTCGCGCACGTGCAGGCCGGCGGCGGCACCGTCGCCGACGCCAAGCCCGCGTACGAGTACGAGGAGTCGGTCGCCAAGACCAAGGCCGTCATCCGCGCCGTCGAGCTGGCGTGCCAGCAGCCCGACTGGTCATGAGGGTCCTCGTCCTCGACAACTACGACTCGTTCACCTACAACCTCGTCCAGTACCTGGGGGAGCTGGACGCGGAGGTGGACACGGTGCGCAACGACCGCGCGAGCGTCGATCAGCTGCTCGCGGGCGAATACGAACGCTGCGTCGTCTCGCCGGGGCCATGCACCCCCGAGCAGGCCGGGATCACGCTCGAGCTCGTGCGCCGGATGCCCGAAGCGGGCGTGCCCACGCTCGGCGTGTGTCTCGGCCACCAGGCGCTCGCGCAGGCGTTCGGCGGGCGCTGGAAGCTGCACGCGCCGGTGCACGGCAAGGCCACGAGCATCGAGCACGACGGCCGGACGATCTTCACCGGGCTCTCCTCGCCGCTGAAAGTTGGGCGCTACCACTCGCTGGTGGTCGACGCCGAGCTGCCCGACTGCCTGGAAGCGTCCGCGCGCGGCGACGGCGTGCTGATGGGCGTGCGCCACCGCGAGCTGCCCGCCGAGGGCGTTCAGTTCCATCCCGAGTCGGTGCTCACCGAGCAAGGCCACGAGCTGCTGCGCAACTTCCTCGAGCGCTAAAGGCAAGCATGCCCAACGCGATCCTCACCCAGGCCATCGACACGCTCGCGTCCAAGCGCGACCTGAGCGAGGAGCAGGCGGCGCAGGTGCTCGCGGAGATCATGCACGGCGAGGTCTCAGAGACGCAGATCGCCGGCTTTTTGATCGCGCTGCGCACCAAGGGCGAGACCGTCGCCGAGCTCGCGGGACTCGCGCGCACGATGCGCGCGCTCGCCGCCCACGTGCCCACCGCCCGCGACGACCTGCTCGACACCGCCGGCACCGGCGGCGGGCGCAGCAGCTTCAACGTGTCCACCACCGCCGCGCTGATCGCCGCCGGCGCCGGGTGCGCGGTGGCCAAGCACGGCAACCGCTCGGCCACCAGCCGCTCCGGATCGGCCGACCTGCTGGAGGCGCTCGGGGCGCGCATCGACCTCGCGCCGCAGGCGGTCGCCGCGTGCATCGAGGACGCCGGCTTCGGCTTCATGTTCGCCCCCGCGCACCACCAGGCCACGCGCTTTGTCGTGCCCGTGCGCCGCGAGCTCGCGGTGCGCACGATCTTCAACCTGCTCGGCCCGCTCACCAACCCCGCCGGCGCGCGCCGGCAGCTGATCGGCGTTTCCGACGCGAGCTTTTTGGAGACGATCGCCGGGGCGCTCGCCCGCCTGGGCGTCGAGCGTGCGTTGGTGGTCGCCGGCGAGGACGGGCTGGACGAGGTTTCCGCGAGCACGGCCACACGGGTGGTGGAGGTCAACGGCGAGGAGCTCACGCGTTATGTCATCACTCCCCAGCAGGCCGGCATCGAGCCGAGCGCCACGCGCCCGCCGGCGCCCGCCGGCGGCACGCCCGCCGAGAACGCGGCCGTCACGCGCGCGATCCTGCGCAGCGAACGCTGGAGCGAGGGCGCGAGCGCCGAGCCACCGGAGCTCGCCGTGGCCGGCGAAGCGCTCGCGCTGATCAACGCCGGCGCAGCCATCTACGCGGCCGGCGGCGCCGAGTCGATCGCCGAGGGTGTCGAGGCGGCGCGCACGGCGATCGACGAGGGGCACGCGGCGAGCGCGCTCGAGCGCTACCTGCAGGCCACCCACGCCCACGCGCAGGTGCCGGCGGGGGACGGCGTGTGAGCCTGCCGGCGACGAGCGTGCTCGCGCGCATCCTCTCCGAAACGCGCGCGGAGGTCGAGCGACGCAAGCGCGCGCGTCCGCTGCCTGCCCAGCCGCCCGCGGCTGCCGACGCGCCCACCGACGTGCCCGCCGACGCGCGCCCCTTCCGCGATGCCCTCGCCGGCGAGCAGATGAGCGTGATCGCCGAGTTCAAGCGCCGCTCGCCGTCCGCCGGCGCGCTCAGCGAGCGCCCGCAGCTGCAGGCGACCGTCCGCGCGTACGCGCGCGGCGGCGCCGCTGCCGTCTCCATCCTCACCGAGGGCCCCAACTTCGACGGCACGCTGGAGGATCTGCTCGCCGCGCGCCAGGCGTGCGCGCTGCCGCTGCTGCGCAAGGACTTCATCATCGACCCCTACCAGCTGCACGAGGCACGTGCCGCGGGCGCCGATGCCGTGCTGCTGATCGTGGCGGCGCTCGCGCCGGCGGCGCTCGCCACGCTGTACACGCAGGCGCGCGCCCTGTCGCTGGACGTGCTCGTCGAGGTGCACGACCGCGACGAGCTGCACGACGCGCTCGCGATCGGCGCGGAGATCGTCGGCATCAACAACCGCGATCTGCGCGACTTCAGCGTCGATGTCTCGCGCACCGAGGCGCTGATGGACGACATCCCCAACGGGACGATTGCGGTCTCGGAGTCGGGCATCGCCGACGCCCGGCAGGTGCGTCGCCTGCGCGATCGCGGCGTGAGCGCGGTGCTGGTGGGCGAGTCGTTGATGCGCGCCGCAGACCCGGCGGCGGCGGTGAGAGCGCTCGTGGCTGGCGCGCCATGAGATGATTTAGCGGCTCGCTCGCCGGGCTTTAGATCTGCTTGATCGCGCCCGTTCATCCTCTTCTGCAATGAAACGCACGTTCCTGATCCCGTTCGTGTCCGCCCTGCTCGGCGGCGGCATCGTCGTCGCCGTGCTGGCCGCCGCCGGCGACCTCGGCAGCAAAAACACCAAGACGGTCGTCACCACCGTCGAAGCCGCGGCGCCGGCCGCGCCGTCCAACGCCTCCCAGCGGACCGTCGGCCTGAGCCCCCACGAAGCCTACGTCCGCGACGCGCCGGGCGTGGCGTTCGTGACCTCCACCGTCGTGCAGAAGACCGAATCGCCGTTCAACATCTTCGGCGAAGAAACCCAGCGCCAGGGCACGGACACCGGCTCGGGCATCGTGATCAACGCCAACGGCACGATCCTCACCAACTACCACGTGATCGAGAACGCGGTCAAGGTCACTGTCAGCTTCGAAAAAGGCCAGTCCGTCGAAGCTCAGGTGGTCGGCAAGGACCCCTCCGACGACCTCGCGATCCTGCACATCTCGCCCGACGGGCTGACGTTGCATCCGTTGAAGCTCGGCGACTCCAGCGCCGTGCAGGTCGGCGATCCGGTGTACGCGATCGGCAACCCGTTCGATCTCGAACGCACGCTCACCACCGGCGTGATCTCGGCGCTGCAGCGCGAGATCACCGCGCCCAACGGCTTCACGATCACCAACGTGCTGCAGACCGACGCGCCGATCAACCCCGGCAACTCCGGCGGGCCGCTGCTGAACACGCAGGGTGAAGTGATCGGCATCAACTCACAGATCGAGACCGGCGGCAGCGGCGACGACGGCAGCGTCGGCATCGGCTTCTCGATCCCGATCAACACCGCCAAGGCCAAGATCAGCCAGCTGGAGAAAGGCGGGACCGTGCGCGGCGCCTACCTGGGCCTCACCTCGCTGACAGTCGACGGGTCGCTCTCGGCGCTGAACCTGCCGGTGAAATACGGCGCACTGGTGCAGAGCGTCGAGCCCGGCACAGCCGCCGCAAAGGCCGGCATCCGCGGCGGCTCGGTGAGCACGACGACGACCGAAGACGGGCAGGTGGCGGTCGGCGGCGACATCATCGTCGGGATCGACGGCAAGAAGGTGAACAGCTCAGAAGAACTGGCCGCCGACATCGGCGAAAAGAAGCCGGGCGACACGATCAGCGTCGAACTGATCCGCGCCGAAGGCGGCGGCAAGTACAAGCACCTCACGCTCAAAGCCACCCTCGGCCAGCGGCCGAACTCGGTCCCCAACCCCAACACGCCCGAAGGCTAGTAGCACGCGCGGGTGCGCGCGGTCCGGCGCACCCGCGGCCCGCTACCGTGGGGGCCATGTCAGACGCGCCCCGCGTGAAGATCTGCGGCATCACCAACCTCGCCGACGCCGAGCTGGCGGTCGAGCTGGGAGCGTGGGCGCTGGGCATGATCTTCTACGAGCGCTCGCCGCGGCGCTGCTCGCCCGAGCAGGCGCTCGCGATCGCCGCGGCGCTGCGCCGTCGCGTGGAGCTGTGCGGGGTGTACGTCAACGCGCCGCTGGAGCAGATCGTGCGCGACGGCGAACAGCTCGGCCTCGGCCTGGTGCAGCTGCACGGTGACGAGGGACCGGCGTTCTGTGGCGAGGTCGCACGCCGCACCGGCGCGCGCGTGATCAAGGCTGTGCAGGTGTCCGGCGCGGGAGACGTGCGCGACCTCGAGCGCTTCCACGTCGATTACCACCTGCTCGACGCGCGCGCCAAGGCGAGCGAGCGGCGCGCCTTGCGCGGCGGCACCGGCGAGAGCTTCGACTGGACGCTGCTGCGCGTACGGCGCTCGAAGGTCCCGCTGATCCTCAGCGGCGGCCTGCGTCCCGAGAACGTCGCCGCCGCGATTGCCACCGCGCATCCGTTCGCCGTCGATGCCGCCAGCGGAACGGAGGCCGCCCCCGGACACAAGGACCCCGAGAAGCTGCGCGCCTTCTTCGCCGCGGTCGCCGCCGGCGCGCAGTCGGCCCCTGGCGCCCCTGGCGCCGCTGACGGCGCAGTCGCCGCGCGGCTGGCGCACGGCGCCGTTCACGGAGCGCACACGTGAGCGCGCCGCCCATCACGGTCGAGCATCGCTTCGGGCCCTACGGCGGGCAGTTCGTGCCCGAGACGTTGATGCCCGCGCTGGCCGAGCTCGAGCAGGCGTGGAGGGACGCGTGCGCCGACCCGCGCTACGCGGCGGAGCTGCACGAGCTGCGGCGCGACTTCGGCGGGCGCCCCACGCCCTCCTACCACGCGCGACGGCTGTCCGAGCGGGTGGGGCATAGCGTGTACCTCAAGCGCGAGGACCTCAACCACACGGGCTCGCACAAGCTCAACAACGCGCTCGGCCAGGCGCTGCTCGCCAGGCGCATGGGCAAGCGGCGGATCATCGCGGAGACCGGCGCCGGCCAGCACGGCGTGGCGACGGCGACCGTGTGCGCGCTGTTGGGCATGGAGTGCGTGGTGTACATGGGCGTCGAGGACACCCGTCGCCAGCGCCCGAACGTGCAGCGCATGCAGCTGTTGGGGGCACGCGTGGAGCCGGTCGATGCGGGCGCGAAAACGCTCAAGGAGGCGACCTCCGCGGCGATCCGCGACTGGGTGACCAACGTGCAGAGCACCCACTACGTGATCGGCTCGGCGGTCGGGCCCGCCCCATATCCCGCGCTGGTGCGCGACCTGCAGCGCGTGATCGGCGATGAGGCCCGCGCGCAGCTGCTCGAGCGCGAGGGCCGGCTGCCCGCGCGCGTGGTCGCGTGCGTCGGCGGCGGCTCCAACGCGATCGGCACGTTCGCCGCGTTCCTCGACGACGAGCACGTGCAGCTCGTGGGCGTGGAGGCCGGCGGCGAGGGCATCGACAGCGGCCGTCACGGCGCGCCGCTGACGGTCGGCGGGCGCGCCGGCATCCTGCACGGCTCGCGCTCGGCGGTGATGCAGGACGAGGAGGGTCAGATCGTGCAGGCGCACTCGATCTCCGCCGGCCTCGACTACCCCGGCGCCGGACCGCAGCACGCCCACCTGCGTGACAGCGGCCGCGCCACGTACGTCGCTGTGAGCGACGCGCAGGCGCTCGCCGCCTTCCGCGAGCTCGCGCGCCTGGAGGGCATCATCCCGGCGCTGGAGACCGCGCACGCGATCGCCTGGCTGCTCGCTCAGGACGACGGTGAGCTCGACCTGGTGTGCCTGTCCGGCCGCGGCGACAAGGACCTCGCCGAGGTGATCGCCCACGGCGAGCCGACCGGCCCCGACGGGGCGGCGGGCGACGGCCGCGGCACAGCCGCCGGCGGCAAGGCCGACGCGGCGTGAGCACGGCGCCGGCCACGAGCACGGGCATCGAGCGCATCGCGCAGGCGTTCGCGCAGGCCCGCGCCAGCGCCGCGCTGATGCCGTACGTGATGGGTGGCTTCCCGACGCTGAGCGAGTCGCTGCGCATCGCGCAGGCGTGCGTGCACGCGGGCGCGGACGTGATCGAGCTCGGCGTGCCCTACTCCGATCCGCTGGCCGACGGCCCGGTGATCCACGCGGCGGCGACGCGCGCGCTCGCCGCCGGCGCGAGCCTGGCGGGCGTGCTGGAGGTCGCACGCGCGGTCTCCGCGGAAGTGCCGGTGGCGCTCATGTGCTACGCCAACATGGTGTTTGCTCCCGGCGTGGAGGCCTTCGTCGAGCGGCTGGAGCGGGCGGGCGTGTGTGGGCTGATCGTCCCCGATCTGCCCTACGGTGAGGCTCCGCAGGTGCTGGAAAGCTGCGACGCGCACGGGCTCGCGTTGATCCCGCTGGTCGCGCCCACGACCACCCCTGCGCGCCTGGCGGCGATCGGCGCGGCGGCGCGCGGCTTCCTGTACACGGTGTCGGTTGTGGGCACCACCGGCGAGCGTCGCGCGCTGGGCGAGGACCTCGTCGAGACCATCGCGCGGGCCAAGGCGGCGACGCGCGTGCCGGTGGCGATCGGCTTTGGCATCAGCACGCCCGAGCAGGCGCTGGCGGCCGCGCAGGCGGGCGCCGACGGCGTGATCGTCGGCACGCGCCTGGTGCGCGCGGCGGCGGAGTCCGAGCGCCCTGCGGAGGCTGTCGGTGCGGTTCTCGGCGAACTCGCTACGGGCCTCACGCCAGCTCGATAGGATTGCGGCGCATGGGCTTCGTTCTCACCCTCACCGGCGGCCTGGTCGTGTGGATCGTGCTGTGGGCGATCACCGGCAGAGGGCTCATCGGCTTCCTGCTCGCCGCAGCGATCATCCTCGCGGGAGCGTCGCTGAAGATCCTCTCCGGCTATCTCCCGAGCCGTCGCAGCTAGCGCGCCAATGCTGGCGCGCGGGCTGGGCCTGGTTGCTCTCGCCGCCGTGCTCCTGGGGGTCGTCGGCTGCGGCGGCGTGAGCGTCTCGGACGTCGCCGAAGCGACCGGCGGCCAGCTGACGGTGTACTCGAGCCTGCCGCTGCAGGGGCCGACGGCGGCGATCTCCGAACAGGTCGTGGACGGCGAGAAGCTCGCGCTGGCAGACGCCGGAGGGCGCGCGGGGCCGTTCAAGATCGAGTACGACTCACTCGACGACGCCAATCCCAAGACGGGACAGTGGGAACCTGGTCTGACCGCCACGGACGCCAAGCTCGCCGCGCAGGACACGAGCACGATCGCCTACCTCGGCGAGCTCGACTCGGCCGCCACGGCGGTGTCGCTGCCGTTCATCAACGCCGCGGGCATCCTGCAGATCAGCCCTACGAGCCCCTACGTGGGGCTCACCTCCTCGCTGGACGCCGGCCAGGACGAACCGGAACGCTTCTATCCCAGCGGCAAGCGCACGTTCGTGCGGCTGGCGCCAGGCGACATCGCGCAGGCCGCGGCACAGGTGCAACTGCTGCGGTCCTTGGGCGTGCACAAGCTGTACGTGCTCGACGACCAAGACGCCTTCCAGGTTCCGCTCGCGGACATCGTGGCCAGCGACGCCGAAAGTGCCGGCATCACGGTGCTCGCGCACGACAGCCTGTCCACCGAAGCCAGCTCGGTGTTCACCGGCGAGGTCGAAAAGATCGTGCACAAGGGCGCGCAGGCGGTGTTCCTGGCCGGCGGCGAAGGCAAGGGCACGGCGAGGCTGTGGCGCGAGCTCTCCAGCGCCTCGCCGCATCTGCTGCTGTTCACCTCCGCCACGACGGTCGATGAAGAATTTGCCTCGCAGATCGGCGCCGCGGCAGCCAACACGTATCTGACCACGCCGATGCTGCCCGTGAGCCTGTACCCGTCGAGCGCCAAGGCGGTGCTGGGTCGCTACCACGGCGCGTTCGGCAGCGAAGGCGGGGCGTACGCGCTGTATGGCTATGAGGCGATGACGCTGGTGCTGGACGCGATCCGCAGCGCCGGCGCCCGCGGCAACGATCGTCAGACGGTGATCGACCACGTGCTGGCCACGCACAACCGCAACTCGGTGATCGGGCGCTACTCGGTGCAGGCCGACGGCGAAACCACGCTCACCCGCTACGGGGTCGAGCGCGTCAGCGACGGGCGGATGGTGTTCGATCGCGCGCTCAGCGGCGCCGGCGCCTAGCGCCGCGGCGCTGCCTACAGGCCGACGGTCACGCGGAAACGCTGCACTTCGCCGCCGAGCTGGCGTCCGCCGCCGGCGACCGTGGTGGCGGTGCGCAGGTAGGGCACGAACTGCGACAGCGGCGGCACTTCCAGCAGCCCGACGCCTTCGAAGAGGCTCAGCAGCGTGGGGACGTCGAGCATCACGCTCGGCTGGATGCCTTCGCCGAGCGCGCCCGCTGCGGCCGTGCGCGCCGCGGCGCTCGCGAGCGTGCTCGGTGGGTTCAATGCGCCCGCGACCGACGCTTCGCCGAGACCGAGCACGAACTTCGTCTGGCCGCTCGAGCTGTGCCCGTTGGCGACGTAGAGCACCAGCGGCAGGCCGCTGAGCCGGGCGGCCACGGCGGCGTCGGTGTCGGGCAGGGATGCAGGGCTGACCGAGCCCCCCAGCTTGCGCAAGGCCGCGGCGAGCTCGCCGACGGCCGCTTGCGAGTGCGCGGGGTCCGTGGAGGAGAAGACGACCGCCGCGCGCAGTTCCAACAGCGAGGCGCCGCTGGCGAAGATCCCGGCCGAGCCCATCCAGCTGGCGAACTCGCGCTTGGCTTGCGCGGTGTTGGCGCCGAGCGCCTGCAGTGGGGTGGTCAGCCCTTCCAGCAGCGAGCTCAGGCCGAAGCCGGAGGTGGGGGCGAGCGGCGTCGTGCTGCCGAGCGTGCCGGTGAGCGACACGAGGCTGTGGATGTCCTGGGCGTCCTTGCTCAGGGTGGCGCCCACATGGCCGAGCCCGATCGCCAGCCACGATTCGCCGGGCAGCTCTTCAAGCGCACGGGCGCTTTCGCTGTCGGCGGACAGCAGCCCGCCGCCTGGCCCGCTCGTTTCGGAGGCGAGCGTGTCCGCGTCGAGCGTCAGCGAGCGCCCGGCGGGCACGAGCGAGACGTTGGCTTCGCGTTCGCCGGTGAGCGCCTGCAGCACCCCCGAGAGCCCTTCTTGGGCGCCCGACGCGGCGATCGGCTTGGCGTACAGGTGCGCGAGCGCTTCCGGCGGCGCCGCCGCGAGCAGCTTCGCATAGCCGCTCGCGTGCGCGAGCGAGCTGGCGCCGGCGGCGGTTTCGATCACGCTGCGCACGGCCGCTTCGCTGCCGATCACCGCGTAGCGGTCGACGAGGGCGAAGGCCACGCCACCGGAGCTCGCCTCATAGTGCACGCCGCGGTAGCTCTGCGCATGCGCGCCCGCGTGCGCGGCCTGGGCGTCGAGGAACGACTGCGCCTTGGGGGCGTTGCTGGTGTCCATCACGAGCGCGCCTTCGGCACCGCCGGCGCCGAACGGGAACGCGCTGCCGGAGCCGCCGCCGAGCAAGCCGTGCTCGAGCAGCGTGGGAAGCGCGTCCGAGGCGTGCAGCGAGGTGAGGAAGATGCCCGCGTGGGGGCCCAGCCAGGGCGCGACGTCGCGCTTGAACTTGAGCGTGGGCGAGCCCGGCGCCTGCAGCGCGGCCAGCAGCCGCAGATACGGGTCGGCCTGGTGGGTGAGCACCTGTCCGAGCGCCAGCGCGTGCTTCTTCAGCGCGCCCGTCGGGCGCACGGTGGCGCCGGCATACAGCACGGCGCTCGCGGGCACCGCGAGCGCCGGGTCGGCGCTGGTGCCGGGCGGCGGGCCGCTCGATCCGCAGCCGCCCAGCAGCCCGCACAGCGCGCCCAGCGTGAGGACACAGGCGAGGCCGGTGCGCACGTGCCGCCGATGGCGCGCCGGCGGCGCGGCGGGCATCCGCGAGTCGCGCGTGCGCCGCGGAGCGAGATGTGGGGGGAGGGCGGATGGGCGCACGGCGTCGTTCGTTTCACGCCGGTCGCGGTGCCGGCGCAGGCGATCGTAGCGCTGCCGGCGGACCGGACGCGCGGGTTCGCGCAGCTGCAACGGGCATCGCAGAACGCGCGGCTGCAGCGCCGGTTGCAGCTGCTGCCGACGCTCGCTGCATCTCTGGAGCCCGTGGGAAAGCGCCTGTTAGCAGGGGTTTTGCCCGCAGCAGCGGCGCTGGGCAGGCAAAGTGGGAGAAGATGTGCAAATGGGGTTGCATTGTGGGAGAAAGTGGGATATGTTCGCGCCAGCGAGCCGGGGTGGAGGGGCTCCTCCCACTCCTCCACCTCGGCTCGGTAATCAACTTTGGGGAGCCTTCAAGTGGTCCCGTTTCGCGGCACCTTCGACCATACGCTCGACGCCAAGAACCGCCTCACGGTTCCTGCGCGCTACCGCGCGGCGCTGTCGGAGGGCGTGGTGCTGGCGATGCCGGTGGACCTGAAGCCGTGTGTCGGCGTGTGGCGTCCGGAGGAGTACGAGCGCTACACGCGCCGCGCGCTCGCCGAGCTGCCGCCGCTGTCGGCGCAGCTGAGCCAGCTCGAGCGCTTCTTCTACGGCAGCTCGCACGACACCGAGCTCGACGCCGCCGGGCGCATCATGGTGCCGAGCTTTCTCGGCGAGCACGCGGCGCTGGTCAAAGAGGTCGTGGTGGTGGGCGTGGGTGATCGTTTGGAGCTGTGGGCGAAGACGTCTTGGGATGAGCATCGATCGACGCTGCTGAGCGGCGTCGCGGAGGTGACCGCACGTGTTGACGCTGCTGCGTGACAGAGACGACATCCACCCGCGCGAAGAGCGCGCGCGCGAGACCCGCGCGCGCGAGACCCGCACGCTCGAGCTGGTCAGACGCCGCGCGGGCACAGGCGGGCGCGCCCGCCGCGCGCAGGGCGCGCGCGAGGACGCGGCACAAGCTGCGCGCGCGCCCGACGCGCACCTGGTGCGGGGCTCGCATACGCCGGTGCTCGCGAGCGAGCTGCTGGCGCTGCTGGACGCGCAGCCCGGCCAGCTGGCGATCGACTGCACCTTCGGCGACGGGGGGCACGCGCGGCTGGTGGCAGAGCGTCTCGGCTCCTCGGGGACGCTCGTGGCGATCGACCGCGACCCGCTGGCCGAGCAGCGCTTTGCGGCGCTCGCGGCCGAGACGGCGTGCTCGCTGCGCTTCATCCGCTCGGGCTACGCGGAGGCGCTGCAGCTGCTCGCGCGGGAGGGTCTGCGGGCCGACATCGTGTACTTCGACCTGGGCATGTCCTCGATGCAGGTGGACACGCGCGAGCGCGGCTTCTCCTACTCGTATGACGCGCCGCTGGACATGCGCATGGACCCGAGCCAGCAGTTGAGCGCACGCCAGATCGTGGCCGAGTGGGACGAGCGGCGCCTGGCGCAGCTGCTGCGCGACTTCGGCGAGGAGCGCCACGCCGGCGCGATCGCGCGCGCGATCGCGGCCCGCCGCGCGAGCGCGCCGATCGAGACGACGCTGGAGCTGGTGGAGACGATCTGCGCGGCGCTCCCCGCGCCGGCGCGCTTCGCCGGTGGGCATCCCGCCAAGCGCGCGTTTCAGGCGCTGCGCATCGCTGTCAACGACGAGCTGGGACAGCTCGACCGCGCCCTCCCGCTGGCGTGGGGGCTGCTGCGTGAGCACGGCGTGCTCGCGGCCATCTCCTTCCAGTCGCTCGAGGATCGGCGCGTCAAGCGCTTCCTCAGCGAGCGCGCCCGCGGCTGCGTGTGCCCGCCCGAGCTGCCCGTGTGCGTGTGCGGGCGTGAGCCGGAGGCGACGCTGCTGACGCGACGCTCGATCGTGCCCGGCGCGGCGGAGCTCGCGAGCAACCCGCGCGCGGGCTCCGCGCGACTGCGCGCCGCGCGCAAGCTTTCCCCGGACGCTCCCGGCGGCGCAGACGCGGCGGCGCACGAGGAGGGGCGCTAGATGGCGCCGCCCGCAGGCGCGACCGCGCCGAGTGCCCGCCCGCTCCCGCGGCCCGCCGCCCGCCCGCGGACGCGCGCCGCGCCGGCGCGCCCGCGACGCGTATCCGGTCCCGTCCACGCTCCCGCCGGCCGGCCCGCGCGCGCGACCCAGCCGCCGCCGGCGCAGGAGGGCCTCGCGCTCGGCGTACTGGGGGCGGCGCGTGTTCTCGCCGGCCATCGTGTGCTCGACCGCCTGATCCGGGGCCGCGCGTGGATCGCCTTGATCGCGTTCGCCTTGATCGGCATCGTGACGCTGCAGCTGCTGGTGCTCGCGCTGAACGCGCGCATCGGTCGCGCGCTCGTGCGCGAGGGGCGCCTGCAGCGCGAGAACGCGGCGCTCAGCATCGAAGGCTCGGAACTGGCGGCGGGCGAACGCGTGGAGGCACAGGCGGCGCGTCTGGGCATGCAGCTCGTGCCGATCGGCTCGCTGCGCTTCCTGACGGCCGATCCAAGCGCCGATCTGGCACGCGCGGCGGCGGCGCTGAACACGCCCGTGCACGGTAGCCCGGATGCGAACGGCGCATCCGCGGCACCGCCGGAAGCCGGCGCCGGTGCCGCGGGCACGGCCACGCAGGAAGCGAACGCCGCGGGCGCGGCGGACGCGGCCGGCGCTGCCACCTCGGAAGCGGCGAGCGCCGGAGCCGCCGGCGAAGGCGCCGGTGCGTCCGCGACCACGGCCACGACACCGACGACGGCGGCGCAGGACGCCACGCAAGCGCAGACGACGCCGACGGGCGCGGCCACGGCACCCTCAACGCCGGCGGCGAGCGCCGGGGCAGGCGCTGCAAGCGCCGGGGCGGCCGCGGCGGGCGGCGAAGACACGCCGGCCAGCTCCGCTGGGGGCGTGGGCGTCCCCGGCGCCGCTCAACCGTCCGGTTCGGGGTAGGGCGTGGCGCTGCTCGAGCGCCGCGTGGGCGTGATCTTCGGCTTGTTCCTCGCGCTGCTGGTGCTGGCAGCGGGGCGCACCGTGTACCTGGGGGTGCTGCGCGGCAGCACGCTGCGCAAGGCGGCCAGCGACCAGCAGCTGAGCTATGAAGCTGTGACGGCGCCGCGGGGCACGATCACCGACCGCAACGGCGTCGCGCTGGCGGTCTCCGAACCGGCTGACGAAATATCCGCGGACCCGCACCTGGTCGAACAGCCGCTGGCGGCGGCGCGGGCGCTCGCGCCGCTGCTCGGCGAGTCGCAGGCGAGCGTGCTGGAAAAGCTCTCTGAGGACAGCGGGTTCGTGTATCTGGCGCGGGCGCTGCCCGCGCGTGCCTCACAGGCGGTGCTGGCGCTGAAGCTCGCCGGTGTGAGCGCCACGCCGACGATGCGCCGCGTGTACCCGCGCGGCACGCTGGCCGCTCAGGTGTTGGGCGAGGTCGGCACCGAAGGCAACGGCCTGTCGGGCTTGGAGTACACGGACAACGCGCTGCTGCGCGGACGCTCGGGTGAACGGCGGGTGGTCAGCGACGCGCTCGGGCAGCCGGTGTCGATCACGGAAACGCGCCGCGAGCAGCCCGGCGATGCGCTGACGTTGACGCTGGACGCGAACATCCAGCAGCGCGCGGAAGACGTGCTGGGCGCGGTGGCGCGCGTGTTTGCGCCCAAAGACGCGACCGCGATCGTGATGGACCCGCGCAGCGGCGCGATCCTCGCGCTGGCGAACTGGCCGCAGGTGGACGCCAACGACCCTGGGCTCTCGCCGGCGGAAGCGATGGAGGACCGGGCGGTGGGGCTCGACTACGAACCGGGCTCGACGTTCAAGATCGTGACGGTGTCGGGCGCGTTGGAAGCCGGCCTGATAACGCCGAGCACGCCGTTCAACATCCCCGACCAGATACAGGTCGCCGAACGCGTCATCCACGACGACGACGAACATCCGGAAGAAACGCTCACCACCGGGCAGATCTTGGCGCGCTCGAGCAACGTGGGGGCGATCACGATCGCGAAACTGGAGGGCACGGAAACGTTCAACCGCTGGGTGCACCGCTACGGCTTCGGCGCGCCAACCGGCGTGGACCTGCCGGGCGAGGAAGCGGGCGTGACGCTCGCGCCGGACGAATACTCGGGCTCCTCGATGGGCAACCTGCCGATCGGCCAGGGCGAGCTGGTGACGCCGATGCAGATGGCCACGGCGTACGCGGCGATCGCCAACGGCGGCATCCTGCGCCCGCCGCACATCGTCGCGGCGATCGACGGGCGCCCGGCGCGCGAGCCCGCCGGTCACCGCATCATCTCGAGCGCCACCGCGGCGGAGCTGCGCCAGATGCTGGAAGGCGTGCTCGGCCCGGAAGGAACCGCCCACGAGGTCTCGATCCCCGGCTACCAGCTGGCGGGCAAGACGGGTACCGCGAACAAGATCAACCCAGAAACAGGGGAATACTCGCAGAGCAAATATGTGGCCTCATTCATCGGCTTTGCGCCGGCCAGCGACCCCAAGCTGTTGTGCGCGGTGGTCGTGGATGAACCGACCGCAGGCTCCATATATGGCGGCACGGTGGCGGCGCCTGCATTTGGGCAGATCATGAGCTTCGCACTGCCTTACTTGGGGATCGCGCCAGAGTGAGAAACACCAATTGCCCCCCGGGGTAGAGATAGTAAGGTACCCGGGTCGCTGCTTCACTCAAATGGGGACAAGTGGCGCACTATATGTGGCGCAACAACTAAAGCTAAGCGCAGTTACCAAGGAGGGAATTGATGAAACGGTTCAATCTGATCGGCGTGGGTGTCTTGACGGCACTGGCGCTGGGCGCTGTTGGTGTCAGCGGCGCCTCCGCATCAAATCTCGTGCTGAAGCACGAAGGAAAAGAAGCAGCAGGGGGATCTCCGGCCGTTGCGTTCGTCGTGATCGGCGGTGCTCCTGAAGAATGCGACGGCGCTTGGGAAGGCACCTTGGGCAAGAACGACAAGTCGAAGGACAAGGCATCGTTCAAAACGAGCGTCTTCAATGCATGCGAAGAATCAGGCTACTCGCTGTCGGGGAATGTGTCAGCAGCCGATATGTCAAGTGCTGGCGTGGCATCATTCAAGGGCGCGCTCACCTACACGACTCCCAAGCCGTGTACGTACACAATCAAGAAGTTCAGCACCACATTTGATCCTTCTGAAGAGTATGTGTTTGGATCTGGCGAAGCGTCTGGCAAGCTCGCCAAGGGGAGCAGCGCTTCATGCGCTAAAACGCTGACCGTCGTCACCGAGGTTGGCCCGGCGCTCTTCGAACCATTCGAAACGGACATCTAAATTCGATTCCGCAGGTTTGTGTGGCACAGGCCGTACCCCCTAATGGTTGTGGGGTGCGGCCGCTGCTACTTTTGAAGCACATCCGCTGCACTGACGACGCTGGATGAAGGAGCTCTTCGAAGCCCGGTATCGCGTTCTCTTTGAGTAGCCCTTCGAAACAGAGCTGCGGGGCTGATCGACTGAGCAGCGTGGCCCGCGCTGTGCTCGGGGACGATCCTGGGCGCACTCGACAGGCGACGCTGTGTCCGTAGACCCGGCGTGCGCCATAGGCCAGACGCCGCACCGATGCGATCGCTGTGCGTGTGCGGATCGCTATGCGTGTGCGGGCGCCACAGCGGGGGGCGGCGGGCTCCTACCCGGTGAGTAGCATCAGCCCAATGCGCCTGGACGGTTTGATCGACTCCAAGCTGGCGGGCGGGGCCGGCGCCGTGGAGATCACCGGCCTGGCCTACGACAGCCGCAGGGTGACGCCCGGCACGCTGTTCTTCTGCGTGCCCGGCTTCAACAGCGACGGCCACGAGTTCGCGCCGCAGGCGGTGCGCGCGGGCGCGGCGGCGCTGGTGGTGGAGCGGGCGCTGGGTCTCGGCGTGCCGGAGGTGGTGGTCCCCTCGGCGCGCGCGGCGATGGCGCCGGTGGCGGCGCGTTTCTACGGCGAGCCGGCGCGCGAGCTGGCGCTGGTTGGGGTGACGGGCACGAACGGCAAGACGACCACCGCGTACCTCGTGCGGGCGCTGGTGGAAGCGACGGGCGTGCAGTGCGGCCTGCTGGGGACGGTCAAGTCGGTGATCGGTGGGCGTGAGCGTGAGGTCACGCGCACGACCCCGGAGGCGATCGACCTGCAGGCGGACCTGCGCGCGATGCTCGACGGCGGCGACCGCGCGTGTGTGATGGAGGTCTCCTCGCACGCGCTGGAGCTCGGGCGCGTGGCGGCGATCGGATTTGCGGCGGCGATCTTCACGAACCTGACGCAGGACCACCTGGACTTCCACGCGAGCATGGAGGACTACTTCCAGGCCAAGCGGCGGCTGTTCGTGGCGGACGGCGGCGAAACGGGAGCCGCGCCAGCAGCGCCCGCGTCGGTGCAGGCGCCGCCCGCGTCGCCTGTGTACGCCATGCCCCCGGCCGTCAGCGCGATCAACGTCGCCGACCCCTACGGGCGGCGGCTGGCCGCGGAGGTGGCCGGTGCGCGCACGTTCGCGGTGGACATGCCGGCGGACTACAGCGCCACGGACGTGCGCTGCGATCTGGGCGGATGCGCGTTCACGCTCACCACGCCGGTGGGCGTGCGCGCGTTGACGTTGCCGATGCCGGGGCAGTTCAACGTCGCCAACGCGCTGGGCGCGCTGGCAACGGTGCACGCGCTGGGCGGCGAGCACGCGGACGCGCGGCGGCTGGATGCGCTGGTGGCGGCGCTCGCGCGCGGCGTGCGCGTGCCGGGGCGCTTTGAGCCGGTGGACGCGGGACAGGACTTCGCGGTGGTGGTCGACTATGCGCACACGCCGGACTCGCTGGAGAACGTCCTGCGGGCGGCGCGCACGCTGGTCGGCGGCGCGGACGGGCAGGGACGTGTGGTGTGCGTGTTCGGCGCGGGTGGCGACCGCGATCGCGGCAAGCGGCCGTTGATGGGCGAGATCGCCTCGCGCTTGGCGGACATCGTGCTCGTGACCTCCGATAACCCGCGCTCGGAGGACCCCGAGCAGATCATTGGGGAGATCCTGGATGGCGTGGTGGCTGCCGGCGGCGAGGCGGACGCGCGTCACGCCGCGGGCACGCAGGCGGGCCGCGGGGCGGAGCATGTGCGTGCGCTTGCGGATCGCGCGGCGGCGATTGACGCGGCGATTGCGTGCGCGCGCGGCGGCGATGTGGTGGTGATCGCGGGCAAGGGCCACGAGCAGGGACAGGAGTTTGCCCACGCCCGCAAGATCCCGTTCGACGACGTGGCGGTCGCGCGCGCTGCGCTGCACGCGCACATGCACGGGGCGGCCACCGTCGGCGACGCGTCCGCCGCGGGCGGGGCTACCGGCACGGATGCAGGCCGAATCAGGGTGGGCGGGCGATGAGGGAGTGGGATGCGCGGCGGATCGCGGCGGGCGCGGGCGCGGTGCTGCTGGCCGAGCCGGCGAGCGCGGACGGCGCGGCTGCGCGCGGGCGCCTGCCTGGCCCGTGCGGCGTGAGCATCGACTCGCGCACGCTCGCACCCGGCGAGCTGTTCGTCGGCCTGCGCGGTGAGCACGCCGACGGTGGCGAATACGCCGCGGCTGCGCTGGCGGCTGGCGCGTGGGGGGTGTTGGTGGACCCCGCGCATGCCGGCGAGCTGGCGGCGGGCGGCGCGCACGGCGAGGCAGCCGACGTGGCCGCCAACGGCGTGGTGCTGGCGCACGAGGATCCGCTGCGGGCGCTGCACGCGCTGGCGCGCGCGTGGCGGCGCGAGCTGGGTGCGCGTGGGGCGCAGGTGATCGCGATCACCGGCTCGACGGGCAAGACGTCGACGAAGGACATCCTCGCGGCGCTGCTGGAGGGCAGCGCGCGGGTGGTGGCCACGCCGGCGAACCTGAACACGGAGATCGGCCTGCCGCTGGTGCTGGCCGGCGCGGGCGCCGATGCGCAGGTGCTGGTGGTGGAGATGGCGATGCGCGGCGCCGGGCAGATCGCGCAGTTGACGGCGATCGCCGAGCCGGACGTGGGCGTGATCGTGAACGTCGGTCCGGCGCACCTGGAGCGGCTGGGGTCGCTGGAGGCGATCGCGGCGGCGAAGGCGGAGCTGATCGCCGGCCTGCGCGCCGGAGCGAGCGTGGTGGTGCCGGCGGGCGAGCCGCTGCTCGAGCGCCACCTGCGCGCCGACCTGCGCACGATCTCCTTCGGTGAGGGCGGCGAGGTGACGCTGTGTGAGCGGCGCGCGGACGGGGCGGTGCTGATCGACCATGCGGGCGAGCAGATCGAGCTGTGGCCGTCGTTCTCGCAGGCGCACAACCTGCGCAACCTGCTGGCGGCGGTGGCAGCGGCGCGTGCCCTCGGGCACACCCTGGGCGGCCCGCTGGACGTGTGCTTCTCGGCGATGCGCGGCCAGCGCGAGCAGCTGCCCGGCGGGGCGGTGCTGATCGATGACTGCTACAACGCCAACCCGATGTCCATGCGCGCAGCGATCGACGAGCTCGCACAGAGCGCCGCGGGCCGGCGCGTGGCGGTCCTCGGCGACATGCTCGAGCTGGGCGCACAGGCGACGCGCATGCACCGCGAGATCGGTGCGTACGCCGATGCTGCGGGGGTGGGGCTGCTCGTGACCGTCGGCCCGCTGGCGGCGGAGAGCGCAGCGGCGTTCGCCGGCGAGAGCCATGTGGCGGCCGACGCACGCGCGGCCGGCGAGCTGCTGGAGGGGCTGCTGCACGAGGGCGACACGGTGCTGGTGAAGGGCTCGCGCGGGGTGGGCCTGGAGCAGGTGACGGAGCGTCTGCGCGCCGGCGCCGGCGCCGGCGCCGGCCGGGGGCCGCGCTGAATGGGCCGCATCCTCATCGGGGGGACGGCCGCGCTGCTGATCTGCATCTTCCTGAGCCCCAAGTTCATCGAGTTCCTGCGCAAGCGCGAGTTCGGCCAGCACATTCGCGAGGACGGCCCGGAGGGTCACCACCAGAAGGCCGGCACGCCGACGATGGGTGGGGTGATCGTGTTCCTGGCGGTGGGCATCTCGTATCTGATCCTCACCGACTACGAATGGCGCTCGCTGGGCGTGTTCGGGGCGGCGATCGCGTGCGCGCTGCTGGGCTTCGCCGACGACTACACGAAGCTGATCCGCCGCCGCTCGCTGGGGCTGCGGGCGCGCACGAAGCTGGGGGTGACGATCGCGATCTCGCTGGGCCTGTGGTACGTGGCGCGCTACAAGGCGAACCTGGCGCCGACGCTGGATCTGTACTTCGTGGACTACCACATCGACCTCGGCCCGTTCTACCCGCTGCTGATCTACCTGGTGGTCGCGGGCACGACCAGCGCGGTCAACCTCACCGACGGCCTCGACGGCCTGGCGGCGGGCTGCGCGGCGATCGTGCTGCTGGCGTACATCGGCATCACGTTCCTGACCGAAGACTTCGACATGGCGATGCTGGCGGGCTGCCTGGTGGGCGCGTGCATCGGCTTTCTGTGGTTCAACGCGTTCCCGGCGACGATCTTCATGGGCGACACCGGCTCGCTCGGGCTGGGCGGCGCGATCGCGGGCCTGGCGGTGATGACCAGGACGGAGGCGCTGCTGGTGCTGCTGGGCGGGATCTTCGTGATCGAGGCGCTGTCGGTGGTGATCCAGGTGATCTCCTTCCAGATGACGCGCAAGCGGGTGTTCTTGATGGCGCCGATCCACCACCATTTCGAGCTGCAGGGGTGGTCGGAGACGAAGATCATCCTGCGCTTTTGGATCGTCGCGTCGATCTGCGGCGCGATCGGCTTCACGATCTATCGTCAGAGCAGGGGGCTGTGAAGAGGCTTCTGCGCGCGCGCGTCGAAGTGTCCACGGATGCCAACAGCGCGAGCACGTTTGGCCACGGCCGGCCGGGGACGGCGCGCGCAAAAGCCGAACGCTCGCCCGAGGGCGAGCGCCGCGCGCCCGGCCGGCCGCCGGGCCGCGGAGCGCACGCTGGAGCACCGCATGTTGATGACCGCCACCATGTGCCTGCTGGCGTTTGGCGCGGTGATGGTCTACAGCGCCTCCTCGGCGACGTCACTGTTGCAGGGCGAAGGCTACGGCGACGGCTACCTGGTGAAGTTCCTCGCGTTCGGTGCGGTGGGGCTGGTGTTGATGCAGCTGCTGGCGCGCGACGGCGTGGCGAAAGTGCACCGCATCACCGCGCCGCTGCTGGCCGTGTCGTTCGTGCTCGTGCTGGCCGTGCACATTCCGCACGTGGGCGTGGCGGTGAACGGCGCGCGGCGCTGGATCGGCCCGAGCTTCGTGCAGTTCGAGCCGGCGGAGCTGATGAAGCTCGCGCTGGTGCTGTACACGGCGACGCTGCTGGCCAAGCGCCCGCACAGCGTGCACGATCTGCGCGAGCTGGCGCGCCCGCTGCTGGCGGTGGTGGGCGCGGCCTGCCTGCTGGTGTTCACCCAGCCGGACCTGGGCACGGCGATGGTGATCGCGTTCACGGTGGCGGCGATGCTGATCGCGGCGGGCATGCCGGCGCGCAAGCTGGCGACGGTCGCGGGGACGGTGCTCGCGCTGGTGCTGATGTATGCGCTCGTGCAGCCGTACGCGCGGGCGCGGCTGACATCGTTCATGGACCCCTGGGCGCACGCCTCCTCGAGCGGCTTTCAGTCGGTGCAGGGACAGATCGCGATCGGCTCGGGCGGGCTGTTTGGCGTCGGGCCGGGGCAGTCGGTGCAGAAGATCTTCTATCTGCCGGAGGCGCCGACGGACTTCATCCTGGCCGTGATCGGCGAGGAGCTCGGCGTGGTGGGCGTGTGCGCGCTGCTGTTCCTCTACGGGCTGATCGCGTACGCGGGGCTGCGCGCGGCGAAGGCGGCGCGCAGCCTGTACAGCGCGCTGATCGCGGTGGGCGTGACCGCGCTGATCGTCTCGCAGGCGGTGCTGAACACGTTCGCCGTGCTGGGCCTCGCGCCGCTGACGGGCGTGCCGCTGCCGCTGGTCTCCTACGGCTCGAGCAGCATGGTGGTGACGCTCGCGGCGATGGGCCTGCTGCTGAACGTGGCGGCGGGCGCGACCGGGCACGTGCGCGCTGTGGCGCCGCCGCGCGGCAGGGTGACGCGCGGCGGGCGGGCGCCGGCGCGCGACACGGACACCCGGCAGGCGCCGCGCCGCGCGCCTGGCTGGCGTCCCGGCGACGCACGCCCGCGCGAAACGGCACGATGGAGCGCTGATGGACAGGCCGCGCAGGATCGTGATAGCCGCGGGCGGGACCGCCGGACACGTGGTGCCGGCGCTCGCGGTGGCGGCCGCGCTGCGGGCTGAGGGCGCGCAGGTCGAGTTCGTGGGCGGCGAGCGCGCCGAGGCACAGCTGGTGCCGGCGGCGGGCTTCCCCCTGCACACCTTGTCGGTGCGTGGCCTGCACCGCTCCAACCCGCTGCTGGCGCTGCAGGCGCTGGCGCTGTCGGCGGCGGCGCTGGCACGCGCGCGGGCGTTGCTCGCGCGCGTAGCGCCGGACGCGGTGATGGGCGGCGGCGGCTATGTGGCCGGCCCGGTGGGGCTGGCGGCGCTCAGCCTGGGCATCCCGCTGGTGCTGACCGAGGCGGACAGCCACCTGGGGCTCACCAACCGGCTGCTCGCGCCGTTCGCGCGCCGCGTGTGCCTGGCGTTCCCGCTGGCGGCCCGCAACGGCACGCGCTACCGGGTGACCGGGCGTCCGATCCAAATGCCAGCGCACGACCGCGCCGCGGCGCGCGAGCGCTTTGCGGTCGACGCGCAGGCGACATGCGTGCTGGTGTTCGGCGGCTCGCTGGGCGCGCGCTCGATCAACCTGGCCGCGATCGAGGCGTTCGCGGGGGCGGACCTCCACGTGCTGCACGTGTGCGGCGTGCGCGACCACGACGAGCTGCGCGCGCGCATGACGGCGGGGGGCTACGACCTACGCGCGACCATGCCGGCGGGCGGCTACGACCTACGCGCGACCATGCCGGCGGGCGGCTACGACCTACGCGCGCCGATGCCGGCGGGTGGCTACGACCTGCGCGCATATCTCGACCGGGAGGCGTTCGCCGACGCGCTGTCGGCGGCCGACCTGGTGGTGGCGCGCGCGGGCGGCTCGGTGTTTGAGATCGCCGCCCACGGGCTGCCCGCGATCCTGGTGCCCTACCCGCACGCGTCAGCCGACCACCAGAGCGAGAACGCGCGCTGGATGGCGCAGGCGGGCGCCGCGGTGACGATCCCGGACAGCGAGTTGACGCCGGCGCGCCTGCGCGCCGAGATCGACGCGTTGCTCGCCGACGGCGAGCGCCTGGCGGAGATGGCGCGCGCGTCTGCCAGCCTCGCTCGCCCGCAGGCCGCGCGCGACGTGGCCGAGGAGCTGTTGGAAGCGGCGAGCGGATGAGCGCGACGGAGCCGCCGTCAGGCGCGGGCAGCGGGTTCGGGCGCCCGCCGAGCGAGCACGGCGCGCTGGAGCGTCCGTGGCGCGGGCGGCGGCTGCACTTCGTGGGCGTGGGCGGCGCGGGCATGAGCGCCTATGCGCGGGCGGCGTACGCGTTGGGGGCAGAGGTCAGCGGCTCGGATCGTGCCGCCTCGCCGTACGCCGAGCGCCTGGCGGCCGACGGCATCCTGCGGGCGCGCATCGGCCACCGCGCGGGGAACGTGCCGGCGGGCGCGGGCGTGGAGCTCGTGTACTCCTCGGCGGTGGCCGCGGACAACGTAGAGCGCGTCGCGGCCCGCGAGCGCGGCATCGCCGAGCACCCGCGTGCGCAGCTGCTGGCGGAGCTGACGGGCATGCGGCGCACGATCGCGGTGGCGGGCACGCACGGCAAGACGACGACCGCGTCGATGCTCGCGCACGCGCTGCGCGCTGCCGGCCTGCAGCCGGGTTGGCTGGTGGGCGCGCCGATCGGCGGCGGCTTGGCGAACGCGGAGTGGGGGGCGGGCGAGTGGCTGGTGGTGGAGGCCGACGAGTCCGACCGCTCGATGCTGAGCCTGAACGTGGAGGTGGCGGTGCTGACGAACGTGGAGCTCGACCACCACGCGACGTTCTCCTCGCTCGCTGAGCTGCGCGAGACGTTTCGCGAGTTCCTCGTGCGCGCCCGCCGCGCGGCGGTCGTGTGGGACCGCCCGGAGCTGCTCGAGCTGACCCGCCGGCCGGGGCGCGCCCAGCCAGAGCGTCCGCTCCCCCAGCACCGGCCACCGCTGGGCAGCGAACCGCCGCCGGGCATCGAGGTCGTCCCCTACGACGTGCCCGACGTGGTGCTCGTGCCCGGTGGCTCGCGCTTTCGCTGGCGCGGTCACGATGTCGCGCTGGCGGTCCCCGGAGCCCACAACGCGCTCGACGCGGCGGCGGCGCTCGAGGTGGTGCGCCTGACGGGAGCAGACGAGCACGTGGCGCTCGCCGCGCTGGCGGACTTTCCCGGCGCCGGCCGGCGCTTTCAGGCGCTGGGGATGACCGGGAGCGGCGCGCGCGTGTATGAGGACTACGCCCACCATCCGACGGAGATCGCCGCCACGCTGGCCGGCGCGCGCACGCTGGCCCCCCGGCGCCTGGTGGCGGTGTTCCAGCCGCACCTGTACTCCCGCACGCAGCTGCTGGCGCGCGAGTTCGGCGTGGCGCTGGCGCACGCGGACGTGACGGTGGTGCTCGACGTGTACCCGGCGCGCGAGCGCGCGGCGGACCATCCCGGCGTGAGCGGGCTGCTCGTGGCGCAGGCCACCGCCGACGCGGCGCGCGGGGCGCCCGTGTACTGGCTGCCATCGTTCGCGGACGCAGAGCCGGTGTTGCGCGGTCTGCTGCGCGACGGCGACGTGTGCGTGGTGATGGGCGCAGGCGACGTCGATGAGCTGGCGCGGGAGCTGGTGCGCTCGTGAGTGCGGCCCCGTCTCGCCCGTCGGCGCTGCGGGCCAACCACGCGCTGGCGCGCCTGACGACCGTGAAGACCGGCGGAGCAGCCGAGTGGTTCGCGCGCGCCGGCAGCGAAGCGGAGCTGGCCGAGCTGCTGGCGTGGGCGGACGCGCAGGCGCTGGCGGTCAACGTCGTGGGCTCGGGCTCCAACCTGCTGGTCGCCGATGACGGTGTGCGGGGCCTGGTGTTGAAGCTGGACGGCGAGCTCGCGGCGATCTCCGTGCAGGGCGAGCGCATCGTGTGCGGCGGCGGCGCGCGGCTGCCGGCGGTGGCCAGCGCGGCGGCACGCGCCGGCCTGTCGGGAATCGAGTTCGGCGTGAACATCCCCGGCACCGTGGGCGGCGCGGTGCGGATGAACGCCAACGCCTACGACGGGCAGCTGGGGCGCGTGCTGGAGTGGGTGCAGATCGTCACCGCCGCGGGCGTCGAGCGTCGTGAGCCGCACGCGCTCGGCTTCGCCTACCGCCGCTCCAACCTCGTGTCCGGCGAGGTCGTGGCGTGCGCGTCGCTGCTGCTGGCGAGGGCGGATGCACAGAGCGTGAAGGCGAGCCTGCAGGAGATGCGCCGCCGCCGCCACGAGGCCCAGCCGCAGGGGATCAAGACGTTCGGCTCGACGTTCAAGAACCCCGAGGATCCCCGCGCCGAAGGTCGCAGCGCGGGGCTGCTGCTGGCGGACGCCGGCTGCAACGGCCTGGCGATCGGCGGCGCGCGCTTCGCGCCCAAGCACGCGAACTTCATCGAGAACACCGGCGCCGCCACCACCGCCGACGTGGTGGCGGTGATGGCCGAGGGCCGCCGCCGCGTGCTGGAGCGCTTCGGCGTGGCGCTCGAGCCGGAGGTGCAGACGCTGGGGGACGTGCGCTTTCCTTGGTAGGGCCAGGTGGCAGGTGCTGGTCGTTAGCATCTGCACGGAGGTCGACTGTGCTGCGTAGGATTGGTCTTTGGCTCAGGCCGGCAGGGTGGCCACCGCTGCCGGACGGCGTATGCCGCCGGACGCTGCTGCTCGCATGGTCCGCGATCGTCGCGCAGGCGATTTTCATCGCTGGCTGGGTGCTCGGCGGCGCGCTCGAAGCCCACTACTCGCCGCTGCGCCAGTACATCAGCGAGCTTGGGCGGCGCGGCGCGGCGCACCCGTGGATCTTCTCCATCTCGGTCGCAATCTGGGGTCTGGGATTCATCGGCCTTGCGATCGCGCTCGCGCCGGCGCTGCGCACGCGACCCTCCGCGAAGGCGATGCCGCTCCTGTTCGTGCTCGCGGGCGCATGCGCGATCGCCGTAGCCCCGCTGCGCATGGACTGCTCGCCGACCGTGAGCCATCTCTGCAGGTTGCGTGAACTCGCGGGCACCCTGTCATGGCATCACTACGCGCACGAGTGGGCGAGCCTGGGAATCAACGCGTTCCTGTTGCTGACGCCGTTTGCGATCGCGCGCTCCGCTTGGCCGGGGCGGCTCGCGCGACTGACCCTCGGCGGCGGCCTCGCGGTGCTGGCCGTGTGGGTCGTCACCTCCTACGGGCTGCACGACCACATCGCCGGCTATCAAGGCCTCGAAGAGCGCCTGTGGGCGCTGGTGGCGCAGGTGTGGACCGTGTTGTGCGCGACGGCGTTGATCCTCGAGGCGACGCTCGATCCCGACGCCGTGCACCCTGCGCCCCAGCCGCGGGAGCTTTGGCCCCTCACCGCGACCGCGAGCGCCGATCCGAGCTGAGGCGGATGAGGTGACGGAGACCTGCTCGCCGTGGTGGGCGCAGGTGCGTGACATGTGGCGCTTGGGCAGGCCGTCCGCGGAAGCGCTGCGGCGTGCATCTCGAGCATGTTCTTCGTCGATCGCCGCGGTCGCGCGCTGCTCTACTACGTGTACTGACCGGAGGGGCGCTGAGGAGTTGTAGGGGTTCACGCGGCGAGGTCGAAGACCCCGTGAATGAGCCGCTCGCTCGCAGCCGCGCCCACGCGTCATGGTCGCGGCGCGCCCGTCTCGCGGCGCGCCGGACGCCGGCCGCCGGCGCCGGCGATGGGCGTGCCGCGTCCGCTGGCCGCCGCGGCGAGCCTGTTGCCCACGGCGGCGGCCTGGCTCGCGCGGCACCGGCGGCTGCGCATGGCGCTGCTTACGCTCACGCTCGTCCTGGCGCTGCTGGCGGGCGGCTGGCTGTGGTTTCGCCAGTCGTCGTTCGTCGCCATCCAGCGTGTGCGCATCAGCGGCGTGCACGGCCAGGACGCGGCGGCGGTGGAAGCGGCGCTCACGCAGGCCGCGCGCGGCATGAGCACGCTGGACGTGAGCGATGGCACGCTGCGTGCGGCGGTGGCGCCGCTGCGCGTGGTGCGCGAAGTACGCGCGATCCCGAGCTTCCCGCACGCGCTGCGCATCGAAGTGCTCGAGCAGCTCCCCGTGGCAAGCCTGAGCGTGGGCGGCGTGCGCACAGCGGTGGCGGCCGACGGCGACGTGCTCGGCCCGGCGCTGCTGTCGAGCTCGCTGCCGAGCATCAGCGGCTCGCCTTCCGGCGCCGCCGCCGCAACCGGGAAGCATGCCGCAGACAGTTTCGGGGAGGATGCCGCAGACGATGCGGCCGCGCCTGCCGCCGGACAGCGCGTCGGCGGCGCCACCCTGCTGGCTGAGCTGACCGTGCTCGGCGCTGCCCCCGCACTGCTCGCGAGGCACGTAGAACGGGTGTTCACCGGTGCGGAGGGTCTCACGGTGGCGATGCGCAACGGGCTGCTCGTGTACTTCGGCGACGACGTGCGCCCGCACGCCAAGTGGCTGTCGCTCGCACGCGTGCTCGCCGACCAGAGCTCCGCCGGCGCCTCCTACATCGACGTGCGCGTGCCCTCCCATCCGGCCGCCGGCTTCCCCGCAGGCGTGAGCCCGCCGGACGCCAGCACGTCCGCCGGCGCAGGCTCCGCCGGCGAACAGCCGGGTGGCACGGAATCGACCGTCGCCGCGCTCGCCGCCGACCTGGCGAGCAGCGGCGAAGTGTCCTCGCCTGCGAGCGCCAGCGAACCCAGCGCCGCATCGCCGCCAGCCGCAGAAACGACCGCCGCGTCGCCCTCCGAAGCGGCCTCCAGCTCTCAGGCGCCCCCACCGGCAGGCGCCGAAACAAGCCCCGCCCCGCCAGCCGAAGGCACGGCATCCGCCGGGACTTCAGCCGGCGGCTAGAACACTCATGCTTCAGTCGAGACTTAGGCCATTATCCAGAGAACTCTCAGCCAGTAGTTGAGACTTGCGTAACATGCAACGTTCGTTGCGAGAGTGGACGCCTTCGTTGACAGGGCGAAGTTCCCTGCATAACGTGCACATCCCTCGGGTCGGGCGAAGAGTATGCTGCGAACCCTTAATTCCTACTGAAGGCTTCGGACACCATCATGGAGAGCGGCGGAAGCTATCTGGCGGTCATCAAGGTCGTGGGCGTCGGCGGCGGCGGCACGAACGCGGTCAGCCGCATGGTCGACGCGGGACTGCGCGGCGTGGAGTTCATCGCCGCCAACACCGACGCGCAGGCGCTCGCCATGTGCGACGCGGACGTCAAGCTGAACATCGGGCACGAGTCCACCAAGGGCCTCGGCGCGGGCGCCAACCCGGACGTCGGGCTGGCTGCTGCCTCGGAGTCGCGCGATGACATCAAGGAGGCGCTCAAGGGCGCTGACATGGTGTTCGTGACCGCCGGCGAGGGCGGCGGCACGGGCACGGGCGCCGCGCCGGTGATCGCGGAGATCGCCAAGAACGAGATCGGCGCGCTGACCGTCGGTGTGGTCACGCGCCCGTTCGAGTTCGAGGGCTCCCAGCGCGCGCGCCAGGCGATCGAGGGCATCGAGCGGCTGCGCGAGGTCGTGGACACGTTGATCGTGATCCCCAACGAGAAGCTGCTCGCGGTGGTCGAGCGGCGCACCTCGATGCTCGACGCGTTCCGCGAGGCCGACAACGTGCTGCGCCAGGGCGTGCAGGGGATCACCGACCTGATCACCATCCCCGGCCTCATCAACCTCGACTTCGCCGACGTGCGCACGATCATGCAGGACGCCGGCTCCGCGCTGATGGGCATCGGCACCGGCAGCGGCGAGAGCCGCAGCGCCGACGCCGCCCGGGCCGCCATCTCCTCGCCGCTGCTGGAAGAGTCGATCGACGGCGCCACCGGCATCCTGCTGAACATCACCGGCGGCAAGGACCTCGGCCTGTTCGAGGTCAACGACGCCGCCGAGATCATCCAGCACGCCGCCGACTCGGGCGCCAACATCATCTTCGGCGCGGTCATCGACGAGGGCATGTCCGACGACGTGCGCGTGACCGTCATCGGCACCGGCTTCGACCACCGCGCCGGACGCGGCGCCCGCCGCGAGACGCGCACCACGCGCCCCGACCGCGGCCCGCGCATCTCCGACCGCCAGCGCTCCTCGCTGGAGATCTCCGACGACGACATCGACGTCCCGCCGTTCCTCAGGTAGTTCCAAGTCGTGCATCCGCGGTAGCTGCCAGACTCGCGCCGATGGGCCGTCTGGTGACATTGGGGGTGACGGTGAGCGCGGTGCTCGTGGCGTGGCTCTTGGCGCCGGTGGCGCTCGCGCAGGTGAGCGCGGACAACGCGGCCGCGACGGCGAGCTACCTGCACGAGGACTACGCCACCACGCGCGCCGAGGTCAAGCAGATTCCGGCGGCGATCGCGGCGATTGAAGCACTCGCCACGCGGCTTCACGCGGAATGTCCGGGTGTGCTCGCGAACAGGCCGAGACCGGCCCCCGGCGTGCCACTGAGCGCCAGCGGGCTGGAGATCGCCGACGAGGAGGCCGACGCTGCGTTTGGGGTTGCAGAACACGTCGAATACGGCCGTGACCGTGCATTCGCGCGGGCGGTTTCGCACCTGCATTGGAGCGATCGCGCCCTGACTCGGCTGGTGCACTCTGGCACCGCCGACGCGGTCCAGCAAGCCGCGCTGGCGACCCCCGACCTGTGTGCGGACGCGCGGGCGTGGGTGAGCAGCGGCTACCAGACCGTCTCCGCCGCGACGGCGTCCTACGTGCACCGCTGCGCGACGCTCTCGGGCGCGACGGAAGGGGTCGAAGCGAAGATCATGCACGAGCTCACGCGCTACGAGAACCAATCCGACAAGCACATCGCGCGGCAGATCGCCCACCTCGAAAAGTCAGCGCTCTCCAGTGATCTGGCCAAGGTCCTCGCGGCCCTCGGCAAGGTCGGCGAAGCGCTGGAAGGCGGCTCGACGGCTCCCGCGGCCTAAGCCGGCTGGTCGTTGGCCTGACGCTAGCCTGGGGCCATGTCCCCGATCGCCTCGCCGCCGCTGCGTCGCACGCCGCTGTATGAGTGTCACCGCGCCGCCGGCGCCCGCCTCGTGGAGTTCGCCGGCTGGGAGATGCCCGTCCAATATCAGGGCGTGCGCCAGGAGCACATGGCGGTGCGCCAGGCGTGCGGCGTGTTCGACGTCTCGCACATGGGCCAGATCGAAACCAGCGGGCCGGGCGCCGCGCAGCTGCTGCAACGGCTGCTGTCCAACGACCTCGGCAAGCTCGGCGTCGACGGTGCGCAGTACAGCGTGCTGTGCCGCGAGGACGGCGGCGTGCTCGACGACCTGTTCACCTACCGGCTGGACGTCGAGCGTTACCTCACCGTCACCAACGCCGCCAACCACCTGCGCGATCTCGCGTGGTTCTGTGCCCGTGCGGACGAGCGCGACGACGTGCGCGTCGAGGATCGCATCGAGGACTGGGCGATGCTCGCCGTGCAAGGGCCGCTCGCGCGCGAGCTCGTACAGGCGATCTCCGACCAGCCGCTGCCGGCGCGCATGAGCGCCGCGCCGCGCCGCCTCGCCGGTGCCGAGGCGATCGTGTGCGGCACCGGCTACACGGGCGAGGAAGGCGTCGAGCTGCTGTGCGAGGCGGAGGACGCCCCCGCGCTGTGGGACGAGCTCGTGCGGCGCGGCGCCACACCCGCGGGGCTCGGCGCGCGCGACACGCTGCGCCTGGAGGTGTGCTTTCACCTGTACGGCCACGACCTGTCCGTCGAGCGTGGGCCGATCGAGGCGGGGCTCGGCTGGTGCTGCAAGGAGGACACTGCTTTCATCGGCTCCGAGGCCGTGCGCGAGACGCGGCGCAAGGGCCCGGCCGAACGGCTCGTGGCGTTCACGGTGGACGGAGGCATCGCCCGCCAGGGCAACCCCGTGCGCGGCGGCGGCGTGGTCACCAGCGGCACCTTCTCCCCGTGCCTGCAGACCGGCATCGGGCTCGCCTACGTCCCCGCCGCGCGTGCCGAGACGGGTGGCGAGCTGGAGATAGACGTTCGTGGCAAGATGCGCCGCGCCGTGGTCAAGGACAAGCCGCTCTACAGAAGGGACGCGTAAATGGCCCAGGGCACCTACCCCGCCGAGCTGCTCTACCACCCCGAGCACGACTGGGCGCGCATCAGCGACGAGGACCCCGCGCTCGCCACGTTCGGCATCACCTGGTACGCGCAGGATGCGCTCGGGGAGGTCGTGTTCTTCGAGGCGCCCGCCCCCGGCAGCGCGCTCAGCAAGGACACGCCGTACACGGAGGTCGAGTCCGTGAAGGCCGTCTCAGACGTCGTCGCGCCGCTGTCCGGGGAGGTCGTCGAGGTCAACCAGGCGGTCGCCGAGAACCCAAACATCATCAACGAGGACCCCTACGGCGAGGGCTGGCTGGTGAAGGTGCGCCTGTCCGACCCCGCCGAGTGCGAGGCGCTGCTCGACGCCGGCGCCTACATGGCCACGCTGGGCGGCAGTTGAGCCGCTACACCGCCATCACGCCCGCCGACCTGCAGGCGATGCTCGCCGCGATCGGCGTGGGCTCCGCGCAGGAGCTCTTCGCGCGCCAGATCCCCGCCGCCGTGCGCCTGCAGCGCGAGCTCGAGCTGCCCGACGCGCTGCCAGAGCAGGACGTCTACGAGCACCTGCGCGCGCTCGCCGCGCGCAACGTCAGCGTCGAAGACCAGCTGAGCTTCCTCGGCGCCGGCATGTACGACCACTACGTGCCCGCGCTCATCGACATGCTCATGGAGCGCTCCGAGTTCCTCACGCCGTACACCCCCTACCAGCCAGAGATCTCCCAGGGCGGCCTGCAGGTGATGTTCGAGTACCAAACCGCCATCTGCGAGCTCACCGCGCTGCCCGTCGCCAACGCCTCCGTCTACGAGGGGCCCTCCGCGGTCGCCGCCGCCGCCTACCTGGCCAAGCTGCACAACGGCCGCCCGCGGATCGTCGTCAGCGCGGGACTTCACCCGCACTCCACGCAAACGCTGCGCACGTACGCGCACGGCTACGGCATGGACGTGATCGAGGTGCCATTGCGCGAGAGCGTCACCGACCCCGACGCGTGGGCGCAGGCGATCGCCGCCGCCGGCAGCGAGCTCAGCGCCGCGATCTTCGCCCAGCCCAACTTCTACGGCGCCGTCGAGGACGCCGCTGCGCTCAGCGAGTCCGCGCGCCAGGCCGGAGCGCGAGAGGACGCCGCCGGCCAGGCGCCGGGCGGTGGGGCGCCGGGCGGTGGGGCGCCGGGCGGTGGGGCGCCGGGCGGTGGGGCGCCGGGCGGTGGGGCGTCGGGCGGTGGGGCGCCGGGCGAGTCCGCGCGCGACGTCGGGCCGGTGGTGATCGCCCAGGTCGACCCGATCACGCTCGGCGTGCTCGCCGCGCCCGGCGAATGCGGCGTCGACGTGGCCGTCGGCGAGGGCCAGCCGCTCGGCAACCGCCTGGACTTCGGCGGCCCGTCGTTCGGGCTGTTCGCCGCGCGCGAGCCCTACCTGCGGCGGATGCCGGGGCGGATCGCCGGGGAGACCACCGACGTGGACGGCCGCCGCGGCTTCGTGCTCACGCTGCAGACGCGCGAGCAGCACATTCGCCGTGAGAAAGCCACCTCCAACATCTGCACCGCGCAGGCGCTCAACGCGCTCGGCGGCGTCGTGTACCTCAGCTGGCTGGGGCGCCGCGGGATCGTCGAGCTCGGCGAGCTGCTCATCAAGCGCGCCCACTACGCGCGCCAGACGCTCGCCGCCATCCCTGGCATGGAGCCGTTCCACGACCAGCCCGTCGTGCGCGAGTTCGCGCTGCGCCTCGACGCCGACGTCCCCGCCGTGCGCGCCCGCTGTCTGGCGGAGGGCGTCAACCCCGGCGTCGACCTGCAAGCGCTCACCGCGCGCGAGGAGGACCGCGGCGGGCTGCTCGTGGCGATCACCGAGCGCCGCACGCGCGCGGACATCGACCGGCTCGCCGCGGTGCTCGGCGCGGCCGTCAAGGCGGAGCGGCGGACGGCGGTGGCGGCGTGAGCGCCAACGCGGGCGGCGGCGTGAGCGCCAACTCGGGCCGTGGCGGCGTGAGCGCCATCGCGAGGACCGAGCTGCCGCTGCAGCGCGAGCCGGTGCGCACGATCTTCCAGAAGGGCGCGCCCGGCCGGCGCGCGTTCACCTGCCCGGCCACCGACGTGCCCGACGTCGACGTCTCGCAGCTGTTGCCCGCGCGCTTTCGCCGCGCGCACGCGCCGCGCCTGCCGGAAGTCTCGGAGCCGGAGATCGTGCGCCACTACGTCGGCATCTCCAAGCGCAACTTCGACCTCGACTCCGGCTTCTACCCGCTGGGCTCGTGCACGATGAAGCACAACCCGCGCCTGCACGAGCGCGTCGCCGCGCTCGCCGGCCATGCGCGACTGCACCCGCTGCAGGACGCCGCGCACGCGCAGGGCGCGCTCGAGCTGATGTGGAACCTGCAGGGCGCGCTCGCCGAGATCTCCGGGCTGCCGCACGTCTCGCTGCAGCCCTCCGCCGGCTCCCACGGCGAGCTCGCCGGCGTGCTGCTCACGCGCGCCTACCACGAGGATCGCGGCGAGCGCCGCCACAAGGTGCTCGCACCGGACACCGCGCACGGGACCAACCCGGCGACCGTCACCATGGCCGGATATGAGCTCGTCAAGCTCGCCACCGGCGCCGACGGCGGGATCGACATCGACGACCTGCGCGCCAAGGCCGACGGCGACGTCGCCTGCCTGATGCTCACCAACCCCAACACGCTCGGCCTGTTCGACCGGAACATCGTGGAGATCGCGCAGATCGTGCACGACGTCGGCGCCACCCTGTACTACGACGGCGCCAACCTCAACGCCGTCATGGGCCTCTCGCGGCCCGGCGACATGGGCTTCGACATCGTGCACTTCAACCTGCACAAGTCCTTCACCCAGCCGCACGGCGGCGGCGGGCCCGGCTCCGGGCCGATCGCCGTCTCCGCGCGCATCGAGCCGTTCCTGCCGGTGCCCGTGATCGTACGCGGGCAGGACGGCACGTTCGCGTTCGACTACCAGCGCGAAAAGACGATCGGGCGCCTACGCGGCTTCCACGGCAACTACGGCTGCTTCGTGCGCGCCTACGCCTACATCCGCTCGCTCGGCGCCGACGGCCTGAAGGACGTCTCCGAAACGGCCGTGCTGAACGCCAACTACCTGCTCGCGCGCCTGCGCCAGCTCGGGGTCGCAGAGCACCTGCCGCTCGCCTTCCCGCCGCCGGGCGCGGGCGAGCAGCTGTGCATGCACGAGTTCGTGCTCTCCGGTGGCCCGATGAAGCGCGAGCTGAAGCTCAAGACGCTCGACCTCGCCAAGCGCCTGCTCGACTTCGGCTTTCACCCGCCCACCGTGTACTTCCCGCTGCTCGTCGACGAGGCGCTGATGGTCGAGCCCACCGAGACAGAGACCCGCGAGACGCTCGACGCGTTCGCGCAGGCGCTCGCCGCGATCCTGCGCGAGGCCGCCGAGGACCCCACGATCGCCCAGAACGCCCCCTACACCACGCCCGTGCGCCGCCTCGACGAGGTCGCCGCCGCCAAGCGGCCGGTGATCCGCGAGGCGCTCGACTGAGATGGCGGCTTCGCTCTAGGCTGGCCTGCAGGTGGCGATCGAGCAGCGCAAACTCGGCAGCACCGGCATCAGCGTCAGCCCACTGTGCCTCGGCGCGATGATGTTCGGCGCGTGGGGCAACACCGACCACGAGGACTGCGTGCGCATCATCCACCACGCGCTCGACGCCGGCATCAACTTCATCGACACCGCCGACGTGTACTCGCGCGGCGAGTCCGAGGAGATCGTCGGCCAGGCGCTCGCAGGCCGCCGCGAGCAGGTCGTGCTCGCCACCAAGGTCCACGGCAAGATGCACGACACCGATCCCAACCAGTTCGGCAACTCGCGCCGCTGGATCACCCAGGAGGTCGAGAACAGCCTCCGCCGGCTGAAAACCGACTGGATCGACCTGTACCAGATCCACCGCCCCGAGCCCGACACCGACATCGACGACACGCTCGGCGCGCTCAGCGACCTCGTGCGCGCCGGCAAGGTGCGCGCGATCGGCAGCTCCACGTTCCCCGCGCACATGATCGTCCAGGCCCAGTGGGCGGCCGAGCGGCGCGCGCGCGAGCGCTTCGTGTGCGAGCAGCCGCCCTACTCCATGCTCATCCGCCGTGTCGAGGCCGACGTGCTGCCCGTGTGCCAGCAGTACGGCATGGGCGTCATCCCCTGGAGCCCGCTCGCCGGCGGCTGGCTGTCCGGCCGCTACCGCAGGGGCGGCGACTCGCCCGCCGACAGTCGCCGCGCGCAGATGCTCCCCTCGCGCTACGACATGTCGATACCCGCCAACCAGGCGAAGCTCGAGGCGGCGTACGCCCTCAGCGACCTCGCCGACGACGCCGGGCTGACGCTGATCGAGATGGCGCTCGCGTTCGTCACCAGCCACCCCGCCGTCAGCGCCGCGATCATCGGCCCGCGCACCATGGAGCAGCTCGACAGCCAGCTGCCCGCGCTCGAGCGCACGCTCAGCGCGGACGTGCTCGACCGCATCGACGAGATCGTCGCCCCCGGCGTCAACGTCAACCCCGCCGACACCGGCTGGGACCCGCCCTGGATCACCGACAGCGCCCTGCGCCGACGCCGCCGGCAGGCGGCGCATTAAAGATCAATCAGTGCGCATCTTCTCCGGCATCCAGCCCACCGGGCGCAAGCACCTCGGCAACTTCATCGGCGCGATCGCCCAGTACGTCTCCAGCCAGGAGCGCGGCGAGGGCATCTTCTGCATCGTCGACCTGCACGCCATCACCGTCGCCTACCAGCCGGCGGAGCTGCGCGAACGGCTGTACGACACCACCGCCATCCTGCTCGCCGCCGGCCTCGACCCGCAGCGCTGCATCCTCTTTCGCCAGTCAGACGTGCCCGAGCACACCGAGCTGACCTGGCTGTTGTGCAGCGTCACCGAGCTCGGTCGCCTGCAGCGCATGCACCAGTTCCGCGACAAGTCGCTCGCCCAGCGCGAGCTCGTCTCCGCCGGCCTCTTGCTCTACCCGGTGCTGCAGGCCGCCGACGTGCTCGCCTACCGCGCGCAGGAGGTCCCCGTCGGCGAGGACCAGCGCGAGCACCTCGAGCTGATGCGCGACATCGCGCGGCGCTTCAACGCGCGCTTCGGCGACGGGCGCGAGGTGCTCGTGGTGCCCGAGCACCGCATCCCCGAGGTCGGCGCGCGGATCATGGACCTGCAGGACCCCACCAGCAAGATGTCCACCACCAGCCCGAGCCCGAACGGCACCGTGTACGTGCTCGACGAGCCGCGCGCGATCGAGCAGAAGATCAAGGGCGCCGTCACCGACTCCGGTCACGAGATCACGCGCGCCGCAGACAAGCCGGGGGTGTCCAACCTGATCGAGATCCTCGCCGTCACCCGCGCGAGCACGCCCGCGGCGATCGAAGCGGAGCTCGCCGACGCGCGCGGCTACGGCGAGCTGAAGGCGGCGGTCGCCGCCGCGGTGGTCGATTACCTCGCGCCCGTGCGCGAGCGCTACGCCGAGCTGCGCGCGGACGAGGCCGCGCTCGAGGCGATCCTCGCCGACGGGTCGGCGCGCGCGCACGCGATCGCCGCGCACACCCTCGCCGACGTGCGCACGTGCATGGCCATCGGCCCGCCGGCGGGCAGCACGCGCGCGGCGCCGGCCGGTGCGCGTTCATCGTCCGCGGGCAGTACCGTGAGCGGATGAGCATCGCCGCCCTCGAGCTCGACCTCGACGTCTTCAGCGGGCCGTTCGACCTGCTGCTCACGCTCATCCTGCGCGAAGAGATCGATCTGCGCGAGCTGGCGCTCGCCGACGTCGTGCTCGCCTACCTCGACCATCTCGAACGCCGCGGCGAGCTCGACCTCGAGACCGCCACCGAATTCATCGTGCTGGTGGCCGCGCTGCTGGAGCTCAAGTCGCGGCTGCTGCTCAGCGGCGAGGAGCAGGAGCTGCTGGAGATCGAGCCCGAACAGGCCGCCGAGGAGCTGCTCGCACGGATGCTCGACGCCCGCCGCTACCGCGCGGCAGCCGGCCACCTGGCGCAGCTCTTCGCCGGCGAGCACGGCGTGCGCTTCCGCCTCGTGCCGCCACCGCCCAGCCTGCGCCGCGCGATCGTGCACCAGGCCGACGGCTCCGCCGGGGGTGGGAGGGACGCGAATCAGCTGGGCGAGGCGATCGGGCGGCTGCTGTTGCTGCCGCCGACCATCAGCCTGCGCCACATCGCCATGCACCGCGTGAGCGTCGCCGAGCGCCTGGCCCACCTGCGGCGGCTGCTGCGCCGCGGCAGCTTCAGCTTCGATGAGGCCGTGCGCGACGCCGACCGCATGACCGTCGCCGTCACCCTGTTCGCGCTGCTCGACCTCTACAAACGCGGCGAGGTCGACTGGGAGCAGCCCGAGAGCTTCGGCGAGATCGCGATTCATCCCAGCGCGCACCAGCTGGCGCCCACGGCGCTCGCACGGGGCGCCGCACACGCGGAGGCGATCGCCGGATGAGCGAGCTCGCGCAGGTGAACGCCGAAGCCCCGGCCACACCGCATGCAGCGCAGCCGCCCAGTGCACAGCACGAGGCGCAGCTGCCCGCCGCCGAGCACGAAGCCGAGCAGGAGGTCCCGGCGCTGGCGCGCACCGTCGAGGCGCTGCTGTTCCTGTCATCCGAGCCGCTCGGCGCGGGCGAGCTCGCCGAAGCCACACAGGCGGGGGAGGGAGCCGTGCGCGCAGCCCTGGCGGTGCTCGCCGAGCAGTACGCCCCCGGGCGGCGCGGAATCACCCTGCGCGAGCTCGGCGGCGGCTGGACGCTGGCGAGCGACCCCTCCACCGAGGACGCCGCGCGACGCCTGTTCTCCCGCCCGCGTGCCGCCACCCTGTCACCCGCGCAGGCGGAGACGCTCGCGATCGTCGCCTACCTGCAGCCGGTGTCGCGACCCGAGATCACCCGCATCCGCGGCGTCAGCGCCGACTCAGCCGCCGCCACGCTGCTCGACCGCGGCCTGATCGAGGAGGCCGGCCACTCCCAGTTCGGGGCCGTGCTCTACCGCACGACCACGCAGTTCCTGAAGCTGTTCGGTTTGCGCGACCTCGATCAGCTCCCCGACATCGCCCGCTGGGACCCCACGCCCGAGGAGCAGGCCGAGCTGCGCGAACGCCTGCTGCGCGCCGGCGAGGCGCGCGGGGGCGCCGGCGCAGCCGACAGCTGAGCGCCGGTCCCCGCGCGAGACGTGGGGGTACGTCCGCCGCGAAGGTGATGATGGCCGGCATGGCCGACGTGTTGGAGCGTGGTTCCGGCCACGGCGATCCCATGATCTGGGCGCTTTTGCCCGGCGAGACGATCGAACGCACGATCCTGCAGGAACGCTACGGCGGGCGCAGGCAAGGCGGAATCGGCCCGTCGAGCAGTTCGCCCAACGTCTTGATCTTCTCCGACCCCGCGGCCGGCGAGCCGCACGGCTGCTTCGACGGCTGGCGCGCCGACGGCTGCTTTCACTACACCGGCGAAGGTCAGCGCGGCGACCAGCAGATGAAGTCGGGCAACGCCGCCATCCTGCACCACCGCCGCGAGGGACGCGCGCTCAGGCTGTTCCTGGGCGCCCGCGGCCGTGTCACGTATGAAGGCGAGTTCGAGCTCGCAGCCGAGCGGCCCTTCTACACCACCGACGCCCCCGAAACAGGCAACGGCCCGGTGCGCAGCGTGATCGTGTTTCGCCTGCAGCCCCGCGACACACGCTCGAAGCCGAGCGCCTCGCAGCTCGACCGTGTAGCCACACCGGGGGTCGAGTACGTGCCCGTCGAGCAGCAGTGGAGCGAGCGGACGTTCGTCGCCCCGGCCAGCAAGGAGCACGAGGCCGAACGCCGCGAGCAGGCGCTCGTGCTCGCCTACCGCGACCAGCTGGTCAAGCAGGGGCACGAGGTCGTGCGCCTGAAGATCGTGCCGCCCGGCGAGGCAAAGCCGCTGTTCTCCGACTTGTACGATCACGCCACCAACACGCTGATCGAGGCCAAGGGAACGGTCGAGCGGGGCGCGATCCGCATGGCCATCGGCCAGCTGCTCGACTACAGCCGCTTCCTCGATCCACGCCCGCGCCTGGCCGTGTTGCTGCCCTCCGAGCCGCGCAGCGACCTGCGCGAGCTGCTGCAGGGAGCGGGCGTGGAGATCGTGTGGCGCGAGGGCAAGAAGTTCCTGCGCGCACAGGCGCAGGGTCCGGCGCAAGCGCCTCCAGCCACGCACATGCGCTCCGCTACGCCGGCAGTCTGAGCCGCGACGACTGGGGCGTGGCTTGGCGGGCGGCGAGCGTCTCGGTCCGGTATCCGCCTCCCGGCCAGCCCGCGCGCCGCCCGACGCCCGCGAACCCGCGGAGCGCGATCCCGGCAATGCCGGATTCCGCGCCGGGCTCGCTGGTGCGGCCGCGAAGCATGTTTTCGACGGCGTGCCAACCCGGCTTGCTGAGCAGCGCGGCGAGCGCGAGCCGGGGGGCGCGGTCCAGCGCGAGCTTGGCGTCCCACGCGAACGCAGTCATCAGCCCGAGCTCGCGGATGACCGCGTCGGCGTAGCCCTGCAGTCCCGTGGCGTGGCCCGCGAGGAGCTCCATGGCGGCGCCGGCCGCGAGCCTGGAGCTGAGGAACGCCGCGTAGATGCCGTCCCCCCATAGCGGGTCTAGGAGTCCCGCTGCATCGCCGACGAGGAGCGCTGCGCCGCGAGCGAGCGGGGCGCCCGGAGCTCGCGCCGGCAGGCGGTAGCCCCGCAGGTCCGTGAGCTTGGAGTAGTCGAGCCCCCGGCGCACGCACAGCGCCTGCAAATGTCCACGCAACGTCGGGCCGGCGCTTTCCCAGCCGCCGACGCCGACGTTGACGTGGTCGCCCTTGGGGAATATCCAGCAGTAGCCGCCGGGGATCGTGCCGAGCTCGATCACCACCCTGCTGCGCCAGCGCTCGGGGTCGAGGAGCTCGTGGGCGAGATTGCCCTCGAGCGCGACGCCGTAGACACGCTCGCCGGCGAGCCCCAGCGAGCGCGCCGTGGGGCCGTTGGCGCCGTCCGCTCCGATGAGCAGCCTGCACGCGACGCGCTTTCCGTTCACGCAGGCGCCGCGTTCGGAGATCTCGCTCACGCGCGCCCCGTCTTGGAGCTCGGCGCCTGCATGCAGCGCTTGCTCGAGGAGGAAGTGGTCGAGCCTGTGGCGCTGTGTCAGCGATGCCAGCGTGCGCCGCCCTCCACGCAGGTAGGGCCGGCGCCCGCGGTAGCTCAGCTCCATGGTGTCCGCGACGTGCTCGACGACCGCGTGCGGGTCGAGCGGCAGCTCGCGCATCGCCCGGGCGGAGATCGCCCCCCCACAGGGCTTCTCGCGCGGAAACCGTGCCCGGTCGACGACCAGCACACGCGCGCCTGCGCCCGCCAAGCGATATGCGGTCATCGAGCCCGCGGGGCCTGCGCCGACAACGAGAGCGTCGAAATCCTCCACCGAGCACCCATGCTATGAAGTCGCGTGCAGCAGCGGGGTTCCACCGAGTCCCGGGTTTCGTTACGATTCGAAACATGGGGGAGCAGGCAAAGAGGGAGCAGTCGATGCGCTCGCCGGTCAACTGGACCGTGCTGGGGCTGGTGATCGAACGCCCGAGCTACGGGTGGGAGCTGTGGACGCGCTTTGAGCGCTTGTACGGCGACGTCTTGCCGGTAGGCGGGGAATCCCACATCTATCGTGCGCTCGAAGCGCTGCGCAGCAAGGGGCTGATCGAGGAGCTGGATGAGCCGCGCACGGGCGCCGGAACCAGCCGTCAGCCGAAGCCGCATTATCAGGCCACGATGGAGGGCTTGGAGCGCTACGCCGAGTGGGTGATGGCGCAGGTGCGTGAGCACAACCGTCGCGCGCTGTTGTTCGCGCGTCAGCTGGGGGCGCTCGCTGCCGAGCCAGAGACAGCGCTGGCGATCCTTGGCCGCTATGAGCAGGCATGGCTGGACGACAAGGGCGCGCGCATCCCGACCGCGAGCGAGTTTCCCGCATGCTCGGTTCCCGGGCTCGCGGATCGTCTCGCGTCCTCTTACGGTCGCGACGTGAAGGCCGCGACGCTTGGGTGGATCGAGTACGCCCGGCGCGAGTTCGTGGCGCTCGCGAGCAAGAAGCCGCAGCCGCTGTGAGCTTGCTCGAGCTCAGGCATGTGCACAGGCATCGTGCGCGTGGTTCACGTCGCGTCGAGGTTCTGCGCGACGTCTCGCTGGAGGTCGACGCAGGCGAACTGGTGGCTGTGTGGGGCTTGCGGCGTTCGGGGCGTTCGACGCTGCTCGCGGTGGCCGCCGGCGTCGAGCCGCCGGATGGCGGCGTGGTGCTGTTCGCGGGGGAGGATCTGAACGCGCGCGGCGTGCGCATGCTGGGCGACGGCGTCGGCTACTGCGCTCAGGGCGTGGGCGTCGCAAGTCGGCGCAAGGTGATCGACAACGTGCGTGCGGGCTTGCTCGCGCGTGGCATGCACGCGCCGGTCGCCTACGCGCGCGCTCACGCCGTGCTCCAGCGTGTCGGCGTCGAGCGCTTCAACGGCCTTGCGATGGGTGATCTGGACGCGGCCGAGGCGGTCCGGGTCGCGATCGCGTGCGCGCTCGTGCACGGGCCGCGCGTGCTGGTGATCGACGAGCCGACGAAGGGCGTCGACCTGCTCGAGCGCGACAAGATCGTGCTGCTGTTGCGCTCGCTTGCCGACGAAGGCATCGCGGTGCTGGTCAGCGATGGGGACGGCAGTGGGCTCTCAGACGCCGATCGGGCGCTGACGTTGGCGGAAGGCGAGCTGCGCGGCAGATGCAGCCCGGAGATGGGCATGGTCCTGCCGCTGCGTCCGGCCGGGAACAGCAGCGCGGTGTGATGGGTGTCCCGAGCGCCGGGGTGCCGGAGGGGGACGTGGGCAGGCTGGAGCTCGAAGGGGTCGTCAAGCACTACCCTGGCGCGGCTGAGGAGGTGCGCGCCGTCGACGGCGTGAGCGTGAGCGTCATGCGCGGCGAGATGGTCTCGCTGCTGGGGCCGAGCGGTTCGGGCAAGACGACGTTGCTGTTGCTGATGGCGGCTCTGCTGCGCCCCGAAGCCGGAGCGATCCGCTACGGCGAGCGTGATCTGCTGTCGCTGTCGGAGCGCGAGATATCCGGCTACCTGATGTACGAGGTCGGCTTCATCTTTCAGCGCAGCCATCTGTGGCCGCGCAGCTCGGCGATCAGGAACGCCGCGGAGAAGCTGGTCGCGAGCGGCGTCGGGGTCGGCGATGCGCGGGAGCGCGTGATCCCGTGGCTCGAGCGTGTGGGGCTCGGTGATCGCCTCGAGCACCCTGCTGCGCAGCTCTCGGGGGGCGAGCGCCAGCGCGTGGCGATCGCGCGAGTGCTGGCGTGCGAGCCGCGGTTGATCCTCGCTGACGAGCCGACCGGCAGCCTCGACAGCGCCCGCAGCCGGGAGGTCGTCGAGCTGCTGCGCGGGATCGCGCACGATCGCGGCGCGATGGTCGTGCTCGTCACCCATGACAGCACCGTCGCGGCGCTCGCAGACCGCTGCTACACGCTGCGCGACGGCAAGCTCACCTCGGATGAGAGCCCCACTAGCGAGCGACACGCCTCAGCGACCCAGGACTGAGCGTCGTGTCGCGCTTCGAAAGCGTCGCGGCCCGACCTTTCATGGGCATCTCAGGGTTGCTGTTCTTCTACCGGGAGCGGCTTCGCCAGCAGGCGGTCGAGGAGCTGCTCGCCGGGTTCGGGATCGCGGTCGCGGTTGCCCTGCTGTTCGCCGTCACCGTAGCCAGCCAGAGCGTCGCCAGCTCCGCTGAAGAAGTGAACCGCGCGCTGGTTGGGCCCGCCAACCTGCAGCTGCGCGCGCGTGGGCCTGAAGGACTCTCTGAGGCCTTGCTCGGCCGCGTCGAAGCCCTCAAGGGAGTCGCGCACGCCGCGCCGCTGCTGGAAGAGAACGCGACGATCCGCGCCGGGAGCGGCGCGAGCGTGTCGGTGAATCTCGCCGGCGCCGACGTCAGCGTCGCGGCGCTCGACGGGCTCATCCACACGCTGCCGATCGCGACGCTGGAAGGCGGTGGCGTGGGTCTCAGCCGGGCCAGCGCCGAAGCGCTCGGCCTTGCACGCACGCACGGTGATTTGCCCGATCCGGCGGTGTCGCTCGCGCTGCGGGGACAGACGACCCAGCTGCGGGTCAACGCCGTGCTTGGGCCCGAAAGCTTCGGTGCGCTCTCGCAGGCGCGTGTGGCGGTCATGCCCCTTGAACGCCTCCAGGCGCTCGCCGGCTTGCACGGCCGGCTGAGCAGAATCCTCGTTCAGAGCGCGCCAGGAGCGGAAATACGAGCGCGCTCGGAGCTCGAGCGGCTCGCCGCCGGGCGGCTCACGGTGGCGCCGGCCAACCAGGATGTGCAGCTCCTGCACGAGGCTCTGCACCCAAGCGAACAAGCGAGTCTGTTCTTTGCCGCGATCAGCGCGCTGCTCGGCTTCCTGCTCACGTTCAACGCCTATCTGCTCACCGTGCCAGAGCGTCGCCGCGCGATCGCCGACCTGCGGCTGCGCGGCGTTCGCTCCACCGCGATCATGCAGATGGTCCTCTTCCAGGCCTTTTGCCTCGGCGTGATCGCGACAGTGGTGGGGTTGCTGGTGGGGTACGGGCTGTCGGTCGACGTGTTCGCCCAGAAACCCAGCTACCTCACCAACGGATTCACCCTTGGCACCAGCACGGTCGTCGGTACGACGCCACTGCTCGTCGCGGGCGTCGGCGGCGTGCTAGCGACATGCCTGGCTTCGGGCGTCCTGCTGCTCGACCTGCGCCGTGGGCGCGCGGCAAACGCCATGTATCTCGAAGACGGCGAGCCGGGCAACGCGCTGGGGAGCCGCCCGGCGATCACGCTCGCAGTGATCGCCGGCGCGCTGGTCATCATCCGGGCCGAGGCGAACTCGTTGTGGCCCAGTCTCGCGCTGGCCTGGAGCGCGATGCTCGCCCTCGCCGCGGTGCTCTGTGTGCCGCTCCTGTTCGCATGCGTCCTGGGTCTCGGCGAGGGCCTCGTCCAGCGCTTCCACGCTCGTCTCAGGCTGCTGCCGCTGGCGCTGGAATCGCTCAGGGAAACTACGCTTCGCGCGCTCGCGCTGGTGGCCACAGGCGCCGCCGCGCTGTTCGGTGCCGTGGCCCTCGGCGGCGCACGCGACGATCTGCTGCGCGGGATCGGCGGGTTCGCGACTCACTACGCCCGCGAAGGCGACATCTGGGTGTTCACTCCCCACGACAACCAGGCGGTGCTCGCATTTCCCCCGCAGCGCCAGCAGCAGCTGATCGCCCGTCTGCCTGGCGTGCGAACGATCACGACCGCAAGCGGCGGCCTGTTCGACGTCGGGACCCGTCGGGTGTGGCTGCTGGCGTGGCCGTCAAACAGCCCGCTGTCATTTCTCGACGGGCAGATCATCGATGGGCAGCACTCCACCGTGCTCGCGCGACTGCGCAGCGGCGACTGGGCCACCGTCTCCCAGCAGCTTGCCGGCGAACACCACGTCGGCGTGGGCGACCAAATCACGCTCCCAACGCCCTCAGGCGCGGTCGCGTTCAGGATCGCCGCGCTCACGACCAACTTCGGATGGAGCCCAGGGGCGATCGTGCTGGGCAGCGCCGAGTACGCGCGCGCGTGGCAGACAACGCAGGCCACGGCCCTCGCCGTCGGCCTGCAGCCGGGGGCCGACCCGGAACGCGTGCGCCGCGAGGTTGCGCGCGCGCTCGGCTCGCACAATGGGCTCGAAGTGCTGCTCGCCAGCTCGCGGGAAGCGAACATGATCGGGTCCGCACACGAAGGGCTCAGCCAGCTCGGGACGATCTCGACGCTTTTGGTGCTCGCATCGATCCTGGCGATGGCCGCCGCGCTCGCCTCCGCGATCTGGCAGCGCCGCAGGTCCCTTGCGGTCCTGAGGCTCTCGGGGGTCAGATCATCCCGGCTGCGCAGCCTGCTGTTGTTGGAATCATCCCTCATGCTGGGCGTTGGCGCGGTGGCCGGCGCAGGCTGGGGCCTGTACGGCCAGGTCGCCCTCGACGGCTATCTCACCTCCACGACGGGTTTCCCGGTCGAGCGCCTCGGTGCCAGCCTGCGTCCGCTCGAGGTGCTGGTCGTGGTGTTCGTCGTGTCGCTCGCCGTTGCCGCGATCCCAGCCTGGTTGACCTCGCGCGTATCACCGCGCGTGGCGCTCGAGGAGTAGCCTCCGCGCGCGTGGCCGTTTGCTTTTGGCTACCCAATCCGGGGTACGTTCGCGAGCGAGCGCAATGACTGACATCGGTGAACGACGGCTCATGGCACGCGCCATGTGGGCGCTCGCGCGCGCAAACGCACGCTACTGGTTGCGCGTGGCCCCCATCGTGCGCAAGCAACTGCGTACGTGGGAGATGCGCGCCAGCGCGATTCCCGATCCAGGTCTCGCGCAGCTGGCCGCCGGCAAGCTGGCACACGAGCGCTTCAACGTGGAGGTAGCCGCGATGATCGCGACCACAGCTCCCGCGCGGTCGCGCGAGCGTGCCGTTGAAGCGATCGTGGCGTTGCAGGTGATGTATGACTACCTGGATGCGCTATTGGAGCAACCAGTGCCCGATCCGCTGCGCACCGGGCTGCGGTGCGCCCAGGCGTTCATCGACGCGGTCCGCGTTGGTGCGCAGCCCGCGGAGGGTTATTACGCCCGCTACCCGGCCGGGCCTGGTGACGGCGGCTATCTTGCGGAGATGGCGCTCACGGTGCGTAGCGCGCTCGCTGAGCTGCCTGCGGCACCGGCGATTGCCGAGGTCCTCCCCTTGACGGCCGCTCGTGTCGCCGAGGCACAGGTGCGCATACACGCCGCACCGCACACGGGCAGAGCGCAGCTCGAGCGTTGGGCCAGCCAGCAGGCAGCCGGTACACGCTTGCAATGGCGTGAGTGGCTGTTCGGAGCGATGGGCTCGGTGGTTGGCGCCCATGCGCTGATCGCATTGGCAGCCGACGAGCACGCGACACGCGAGCAGGCACGCACGCTCGATGACACCTACCTGGAGCTGTGCGTGCTCACGACCGCACTCGATCATCTCGTGGACTATGAAAGCGACACCCACACCGGACAGCCAAGCTACATCCAGCTGTACGCGACACGTGAAGAGCTCACCCAACAGATCGCGCTCATCGTCAATCGGGTGAAGCAACGCGCCCTCACCCTCCCCAACGGCGCACACCATCTGATGATCCTCTCGGGCGTGGTGGCGTACTACACCTCGCAGCCAAGCGCGATGGGTGATTTTGCACGACCGGCAAGCGAACTCGTGCGCGCTCAGCTGCGGCCGGTGATCACCCCTACGCTCGCGACGATGTACGCATGGCGTGTGGGCAAGCGGCTGGGCCGCGACAACGTCAAGGGTGCGCGCGGTGATGTGCGCCTGGACAGGGAACGGTGGTGCGAGCGGTCACAGTGCTTCCACCTACGAAAGTGAAGTGGGCCTGGACTGGGAAGCCTCCTCGCGGGCAGGTGGGGGGGAGCAGCAGCCCGCGCGGGGAGTAGGCGACGCGATGCCCGCGCACCGAGCGGTAGTAAACGAAATGGTCGGGACCGGCCGGCGTCGTCCCGAACGCCATCTGAAAGTGTGAGACCGCCACATCGGGTCCGCCGGGCACCGTTGGGACCAGCGGGACGTTCGTGTCGATTCCCTCACTGTAGGGGAGCGGAGCTGGAACTATCGTTGCGGGAAACACGAGTTCAGCTAGGACCGGCGATTTGGCATTGACGAACACCATCAGCGCCAAACGCCCATTCTGTACACGAGCGGAGAAGACTTCCACCTGTGCGCTCTGCACCACAAGTTCGTTGGCGAATGGAATTTCGGCGCTCGCAACCCCGCGGCCCATCAGCGAGTCGGCTGGGCAACCCGCAGGCCCTAGTTCTTCCAATCGCGTCAGCATGCAGTTTTCGAGCCCCAGGCCGCTTGTCGCGAGTCCGATTTCGTTTGGCAGGAGCACGCTCACGTTCGTCAACGCCAGCTGTTCCCAGGCGGGGATGCTCGAGATGTGAAACCCGACGAACACAGTCGCGTACGCTCCCAGGCGGTCAGGGCTGAACGACGCGCGCAGGGTGACGATTTGCCTTGCCATCGCGGCTTGGCATGTGCCCGCCGCGAGCAACACCGCGACCGGGAGGGCACGGAGTACGCTCGCAGCCCGCAAGTCTGGGCCCCAGTCCTGTCGCTAGTACGACAGCGTGCCGGTGGTCTGTATTTCGACCCCGAGCGTCTTGCGGTCATAGACGCCGTAGAGTCCCCCGCCGCCGCGAGCGTGCGCATAGCGACCGGTGCCGCCGAGCACCGTCACGGTGCCGCCGAAGCTCGCGTAGGTCCCGGATTCATGCAGCTTCCCGGAGCCGCTGCCGCTGATCGACCCATCCCGCGGGTAGAACGTGAAGGAGCCGGCGATGGTCGCCGTGATCTTGATCTGGGCCTTGACGAGCCCGGCGAGAGGGCCGGAGGCCCGGCCTTCCTCGATCAAGTACGACCCCCTGGCATTCACGTAATGCAGATGAGCGTCGACCATTAGGCGTTCCGTGCGCGCCGGGCGCGCCAGCACCCGAGAGCTCGCGCTGCCGGCCAACAGCAAGGCGAGGGCCAGCGGCAACGCGACCGTTGCGCCAAGCAATGCGCTCCGCTGAGCGCGTAGTCGCACCAGAATTCGCATCATGGGGAAGATTCTACTGCTCGCTTGCCAGCAACCTCGCTCCGACGCGCAGCACGCGCTTTCCAGCCCATGGCCCACCCTCAAGAACTTGAACCCTCACGTTTCGCATTATAACGGCCGGCCATGCCTGGCACGCTGCTGTAATGCCGTTGCCCAACTGTGCCCGCGTCAGCCAACTCTGCACACGACCCAGCGCTCAGCGTCGTCTCGCCGGACGCAACACAGCTCGAGCTGAACGCCCTATGGAAGAACGTCGATGAGCAGGTGCAGTCGATTCGCGGCCACGCGCGGCACGTGCTCGGAGCGTGTGCGGCTGCGTGCGCGCTCCGTGCACGCGCGCAAACCAAGCACCGTTGCGGACTCGCGGCGCCTGAACGGTGAGCTCGCCAACAGGGAGGAGCTGAGGGATCGCCCGTTGAGCAGGGGCTCGCGCGCCGTGGATGGCTGCTCGCTTCAAGTGCTGCGCAAGCGAGGACTCTGATTGGTGTATGCGTTGCCACTCAGCCACGCGCGCCAACGAACCGCCGGAGAGGCGCGCAGAACTGGACGTGGCCGGCTACGACGGTCCGCCGTCTCGGCTGTGCTAGCTGCGGGGCGGCCGGATCGACCGGCTGGAGCCTGTGTGCGTCCAGCGCGTCGCGGGCGGGTCGAGAAGCATCACGGTTGCCCCCTCCGTTGCTCTCGGCTCGCCCCGACGCCATTGCAACGCCGCGCGGCGAGCTCCACCGGCACCTCACGGCTGGAAGCGGTCGGTCTGACAGACCGGGAGCTCACGACGCTGCGCCACAGGCTCGCCGCGTGAGTTGGGGGCGGCGGGATGGTGGACGGATGAGCCATGTGCGTCGAGGACGCCCGCCACGCGGTCTGCCACCCTCGCTGGCATTGCGTCCCGCGCTGAGACGGCCGCGGGGCCTTTCACTCGAGGGCGCGCCAGCCGTGGAGGGACACCGGCGGGCGCGGGCGGGGCTGGGCGATGCGCTGGCTGGTCGCGTGCTGCCGGATGTGACGCTTGCGTGTCATCTGGGCGAGCCGGTGCGGTTGGCGCTGGTGGCTGAGCGGCCGCTCGTGATCTACACGTTCCCAGGTGTGGCCCGCCCACCGGTGGTCGCGGCCGGGGATGCTGCACTGCATGAGGCGTTTGACCGTCACGCGGAGGACCTAGACGCGCACATGCTGCGCGCGGTGGGTCTCAGCAGCGAGCCTGCGCGGGCGCTGCAGTTGAGGGCTGCGCGCTACCGCGTGCTGCACGAGCTGTGGAGCGACCCCGGCATGCTGCTCGCTCGCGCGCTCGGGCTGCCAACCCATAGCGATGGCAGCGCGCGTTGCTATCAGCGGCTGGTCCTGGTCACCCGTGGCGGGGTGGTCGGCAAGGTGTTCTACCCGATTGCCAGCCCGCAGCATGTCGCTGCCCAGGTGATTACGTGGCTACGGGCCACTGGCCGCTGATGGCGACGCCCACGGCTCACAGGAAGGCTCGTGTGGGAGGGCGCCCGCGTGTGGGTGGCGCGCGCTCGCGCGAGCGCTCGGGGACGACGCAACACCGAGCGCGGCGAGACTCCAGTGAGGGCTTCGCTGGATGGAGTGAGAGCCTCACGCAGCGACTCATCGCGATGCGCAAAGCCGGGCTGTCAAACAGCGAGATCGCTGCCGCGCTCGGCGTGCCACTCGACGCCCTTCAGACCCAGATCGGCAGACTGATCAGGCAAGGAGTCATCGCGTCACGTCGTGGGCTTTTGTCGTCGCACCCCGATGCCTGGAAAGCCGGCCACGAGCGCACTCGTCGAGACGTCGCAGCTGACGTCGAACGGCTCTACCGCCAGGGCGACTCACACAAGCGGATTGCCTGCGCGCTCAACCTCACCACAGACCAGGTGCACAACCTGCTGACCATGCTGTTCGCCGCCGGTCTGCCCAAGCGACCCCGGCGGCAGCTGGGCGACGAGCAAGTCCGCGCGATCCACGCGGCCTACCTCGGGGGAGGTTCGATCGCGCAGCTCTCCGCGGACATCGGGTTCACCAGCACGGCCGTACGCAACCGCATGAAGCAGCTCGGGCTGCCCCTCAACCCACGGGACTAGCCGTTCAGCTGGGTGCGCCCCGCCGCCAGCTGTCCGCACGCCGCATCGATGTCGCGTCCGCGCGTCAGGCGCACCGTCGTGGGGACTCCGCGCGACTCGAGCACCGCGCGGAACGCCGCGATCGACTCACGCCCGGAACCCCGGTAGGCGCCCGTGGCGGTCGGGTTGTACGGGATCAGGTTGACCTTGAAGATCGAGCGTCCGTGCTCGGCGCCCGCGCCGAGCACGCGCGCCAGGGCGAGCGCCTGCTCGTGGCGGTCGTTGACGCCCGCGAGCATCACGTACTCCACGAACACGCGCCGGCGCTTGCGGGCGTAGAAGCCGCGGCACGCCTCGATCACCTCGCGCAGCGGGTAGCGTTCGTTGACGGGCATCAGCTCCGAGCGCAGCGCTTCCTCGGCGGCGTGCAGCGACAGCGCCAGTCGCAGCGGCAGCGCGCTGCCCGCCAGCGCTTCGATGCCCGGAATCCAGCCGACCGTGGAGATCGTCGTGCGCCGGTGGGCGATGCCCAGGTCGGGCAGGCGCTCGCACGCGCCGAGGACGTTCTCGAGGTTCAGCAGCGGCTCGCCCATGCCCATGAACACGCAGTGGTCGATCGCTTCGATGCGGCGAAAGTGAAGCGCCTGATCGAGGATCTCCGAGACCGTCAGGTTGCGCGCGAAACGCATCTGCCCGGTCGCACAGAAGGTGCACGTCAGCGGGCAGCCGGACTGCGAGGAGACGCAGATCGAGCGCCGGCCGCGCGTCTGCACGGGTGCTGCGTGGTGCGGCCCACGACGCGGGACTGCCCGTGCGGGGCGCTCTCGGTAGCGCATCAGCACGGCCTCCAGCGGCCGGCCGTCGGCGGTCGCAAACAGCGCCTTGACGGTGCCGTCGCGCGCATGGCGCTGCTCGCGCAGCTCGAGGCTCGAGAACGGCAGCTCCGCCGTGAGCTGCTCGCGCAGCGCGCGCGGCAGGTTGGTCATCTGCTGATAGCCCTGCGCGCCCGCCGCCGTCCACGCCCACACCTGGCGCGCGCGAAAGCGCGGCTGCCCGGCGGCGGCGAGCGTGCGTTCCAGCTGCTGCAGGTCCACGGCCCCTATGGTGGCAGGAGATGCGTCTCGCCAAGTACCTCGCGCACGCCGGCGTCGCCTCCAGGCGCGCCGCCGAGACGCTGATCGCCGCCGGACGGGTGAGCGTGGGGGAGGAGATCGTCACCGACCCCGCGCGCGAGGTCAGCGACGACAGCCGCGTGGCGCTCGACGGCCGGCCGCTGCGCAGCGCCCAGCCGCGCGTCCTCTACGCCTTGAACAAGCCCGTCGGCGTGGTCTCCACGGCGCGCGACACGCACGGGCGACGCACGGTCGTCGAGCTCGTGCGCGCGCCCGGGCTGCGCCTGTATCCCGTCGGGCGGCTCGACATCGACAGCTCGGGCCTGATCCTGCTGACCAACGACGGCGAGCTCGCCAACCTGTTGACGCACCCGCGCCACCAGGTCCCCAAGACCTACCGCGCGCGTCTCGCCGGCGAGCCGATCGCCGACGCTGCGCTGCGCCGGCTGCGCACCGGCGTGCAGCTCGAGGACGGGATCACCGCCCCCGCGCGCGTACGCCGTCTCGGTGCGAATGAGATCGAGCTGACCATCCGCGAGGGCCGCAACCGCCAGGTGCGCAGGATGTGCCAGGCGGTGGGGCATCCCGTGCTCGAGCTGGTGCGCACGCGCTTCGGCGCGCTCGCGCTGGATGGGCTCGCGCCCGGCGCCCACCGCCGTCTCAGCGAGACGGAGCTCACGCGCCTGCGCGCGCTCGCCGGCACACCCGCGCTCGCCGGCTCATCCGCGCTCGCCGGCTCATCCGCGCTCGCCGGCTCATCCGCGCCGGCTGGCGCCGCGGCGCGGCCACGGCGGCGTGCGCGCGGCCAGGGGATCGCGTCGCAGGAGGATGCGCTTTGACACAATCGCCCGCCATGCGCTTGTTCGCCCTGCGCGGCGCCACCCGCGTCGAGCACAACGACGCTCAGGAGATCCTCGACCGCACCACCGAGCTGATGCGCGAGGTGATGGCCCGCAACGAGCTGCAGCCAAGCGACTTCGTCAGCTGCATCTTCACCGTCACCGACGATCTGGACGCCGAGTTCCCCGCCAAGGCGGCGCGCGCCGACGGCTTTGCCCAGGTGCCTCTGCTGTGCGCGCGGGAGATACCGGTGCCGGGGTCCATGCCGCACGTCATCCGCGTGCTCGCCCACTACTACGCCGCCGACGGGCACGTGCCCGACCCGCCGTACCTACATGGCACCGACAGGCTGCGCGACGATCTGCAGGCGCCGGAATAGTCCGGCCGGCGCGCAGCGCCGTCACGGGCGAACTCGTCAGAATGTGTCCATGCCAATCGAGTTCGCGGAGCGCATCAGGCGCATCCCCAGCTATCCGGCCGCCGGGGGCTACGCCTCGCAGGAGCAGCTCGTGCGCCTGGCCAGCAACGAGAGCCCGTATCCGCCGCTGGCTGCGGTGCGCGAAGCGGTGCAGCGCGAGCTCGGCTCGCTCAACCGCTACCCCGACCCCTCCAACGCGCTGCTGCGCGCCACGCTCAGCGAGCGCTACGGGGTGCCCGCCGCGCGGATCGCAATCGGCAACGGCTCCTGCGACATCCTGCTGGCGGCCGGCGAGGCGTTGCTGGAGCCGGGCGCCGAGCTCGTGCATGCGTGGCCGTCGTTCTCGGTCTACCCCCACCTCAGCGCGTCATCCGGCGCGCGCGCGATCACGGTGGCGCTCGACGAGCACGAACGCCACGATCTGCCGGCGATGCTGCGCGAGATCACCGTCGCCACGCGGCTGGTGCTGGTGTGCAACCCCAACAACCCCACCAGCACGGCCGTCCCGCTCGCGGACGTCGCCGCCTTCCTGGACGAGGTTCCGCGCCACGCGTGCGTGATCGTCGACGAGGCCTACTGCGAGTTCAACACGCTCGACGACGCCGAAGGCTCGCTGGAGCTGCTCGAGCGTCATCCCAACCTGATCCTCCTGCGCACCTTCTCCAAGGTGCACGGCCTGTGCGGCCTGCGCGTCGGCTTCGCGCTGTGCGGCTCCGAGGAGCTGCCCCGCGCGCTCGACCAGGTACGCCAGCCGTTCTTCTGCAACGCGCTCGCGCAGGCCGCCGCAGTCGAGGCGCTAGCCCACCAGGACGCCGTCGAGGATCGCGTCATCCGCACCGTTGCCGAGCGGATCTCGGTCGCCGAGCGCCTGCGCGCACTCGGCCTGCACGTCGCCGACTCGCAGGCCAACTTCTGCTGGCTCGGGCTCGGCGCCGAGCCCGACACCCCGAAGGGCACGCGCGAGCGGCAGGTGATCGACGGGCTGCGCGAGCGCGGCGTGCTCGTACGCAGCGGCGCCGCGCTCGGCAGCGACGTGCCCGCGCTGCGCGTCACCTACGGGCTGCCGGAGGAGAACGCCCGTTTCCTCGACGCGCTCGCCGAGGTGCTGGCGCTCACCTGAGCGGGCCGTCTCTCACTGCTGGACTGCGGGCGTCGCGTCTGCTACAAACACATGCAGACAGTCATGACCGCACCGAGCCGTACATCCGCTTGCGCCGCACGCTCCGCGTGGCTGTCTCCCTGCGTGCGCCCTTCAGGGTGCGCCTATTTCGCCTGGCGATTTATCTAGGCGCTTCGGCGTGCGCCCGTCCGTGAGCGGGCGTCCACAGCCGCATCGGGGGCCCCTCTGGTGGGCCGAGCGCCACCCACACGGGCGCGCAAGCGTCCAACTCACGGCAGGTGAGGCGTTGCGCAGAACGCCTCTAACATGCCCAGGCGTCAGTGAAAGGATGAGCAGATGATGATCGTGATGAAGGAGACCGCGACCCAAGAGGAGGTCGAAGCGGTTGTCGAGAAAATCGAGCGAGCCGGCGCACGCGCGCATCGCAGCTCCGGCGCGCGTGTGACGGTAATCGGGGCAATCGGCGACGTCGAGCAGGACGTCAGCGTCGAAAGCCTCGGCCTCGAGGGCCAGCCCGGAGTGGATCGCGTGGTGGCGATCCTCAAGCCGTACAAGCTCGCCTCACTGCAGATGACCCACGGTGAGCGCACGGTGCTCGACATCGACGGGCGCAAGGTCGGTGGGGAGCATTTCGCGCTGATCGCCGGACCGTGCACCGTCGAGTCGCGCGAGCAGACGCTGCAGACCGCCCACGCCGTGCACGACGCCGGTGCGGCGCTGTTGCGCGGCGGCGCCTACAAGCCGCGCACCTCCCCGTACGCCTTCCAAGGCCTCGGCCTGGAGGGGCTGCGGCTGCTCGCCGAGGCCAAGGCCGAGACGGGCCTGCCGATCGTCACCGAGTTGATGGACATCCGTGACCTCGACGCCGTGCTCGAGGTCGCCGACGTGATCCAGGTCGGCGCGCGCAACATGCAGAACTACCCGCTGCTCGCCGAGGTCGGCCGCTCGGGGCGCGCGGCGCTGCTCAAGCGCGGGCTGTCCTCCACCTTGGACGAGCTGCTGATGGCCGCCGAGTACATCCTCAAGGAAGGCAACCCCAACGTGATGCTGTGCGAACGCGGCATCCGCACGTTCGAGACCGCCTACCGCTTCACGCTCGACCTGATGGCCGTGCCGGTGCTCAAGGAGCTCTCGCACCTGCCGGTGATCGTCGATCCAAGCCACGCGGCGGGGCGGCGCGATCTTGTCACGCCCCTGTCGCTGGCGGCGGCGGCGGTCGGCGCCGACGGCATCATCGTCGAGGTGCACCCCAACCCCGACGAGGCCATCTGCGACGGGCCGCAGGCGTTGCGCGCCGACGACTTCGCCGCTTACGCCCAGGCGGTCGAGCGCGCGGCGGTGCTCGCGGGCAAGGCGCTGAGCGCTGCCGTTGGCGGCGGTGCCACCGGCTGATGCCACAGGCCATGGGACACGCTCCTTGAGGGTGGCGGTTCTTGGCGTGGGGCTCATCGGCGGCTCGATCGGCCTGGCCGCGCGCTCCCGTGCAGGCGCCGAAGTGTGCGGCTATGACCCGGACGCGCGCGTGCGCGCGCGAGCGCTCGCCCTGGGTGCGCTCGACGCCGAGGCGCCTGACGTGCCCAGCGCGGTGAGCGGCGCCGACGTGGTCTTCGCGGCTGCGCCGGTGGGGGCGCTCGCACAGACGGTGTCCCTCGCGCTGGCGCATGCGCCGGCGAGCTGCGTGGTCAGCGACGTGGGCTCGACCAAGCGCCTGCTCGCCCAGGCCGCCGACGACCAGCGCTTCATCGGCGGACACCCGCTGGCGGGCGCCGAGACCGCCGGGGTGGAGCACGCGCGCGCCGAGCTGTTCGACGGCGCCACCTGGTACTTGACGCCGGCCAAAGCCAGCACCTCCGGGCTGCTGTATGAGCGGCTTTACTCGCTGCTACGCAACTTCGGCGCGCGACCGGTGGCGATCGACGCGACCACCCACGATCGGCTGATGGCCAACGTGTCGCACCTGCCGCACGTGCTCGCCAACCTGCTCGTCGCGCAAGCCGACGGCACGCTGGAAGGGCCGGAGGAGCGCATCCCCGCGGTCGGGCCGAGCTTCCGCGACGCCACCCGTGTGGCCGGCGCCAACAGCGCGATCTGGACTGACATCTACACGTCCAACCGCGATGCGCTCAGCTCCGCGATCGACGAGCTGAGCGCCCGCCTGCAGGAGCTGCGCGGGTGGCTCGCGACGGGTGACGCGGCGGCGCTCAGCGAGTGGAACGAGCGCGCGCGGGCCGCGCGCGAGCGGCTGCTCGGCGTCGGGCTCGCCGGCGGCAGCGACGGGGAGGCCCCGCACGAGCTACGCGTGTCGGTGCCCAACCGTCCCGGCGTGATCGCCGAGATCGCGCTCGCGCTCGGCGACGCCGGCGTGAACATCCTCGACCTGGTGCTGTCCCCCTCGCAGGACAACAGCCAGGGTACCGTCGCGCTGTGGATCGCCGGCGACACCCACGCCAGCCGGGCCAGCGAGCTGATCGCCGGCCTCGGCTTCCCGGTGCTGCGCGCGTGAGAGGCCGCGCATGAACGCTCGCTTCGCCCCCGCGCACGCCCTCTCCGGCGAGGCGCGCGCGCCCGCCGACAAGTCGATCTCCCATCGCGCCGCGCTGCTCAGCGCGATGGCCGCCGAGCCGGTGCGGATCGAGAACTACCTGCACGCCGCCGACACCACCTCGACGCTCGACGCCGTGCGCGCGCTCGGCGCGCTCGTCGAGGTCGACGGCGCGAACGTCGTCGTGCGTGGCCCCGGCCTGCGCGAGGCGCTGCAGCCGGACGGCCCGATCGACGTCGGCAACGCCGGCACGCTGCTGCGGCTGCTCCCCGGCTGGCTGGCCGCGCAGGAGGGGTGTGAGTTCACGCTCGACGGCGACGCGTCGATTCGCCGACGGCCCGTCGATCGGGTGATCGACCCACTGCGCAGGATGGGCGCGCAGCTGTCCGCGCGCGAGGGGCGCTTCCCGCCGCTGCACGTCCGCGGCACGCGCCTGCGGGCCATCTCCTACGAGCTGCCGGTCGCAAGCGCTCAGGTCAAGTCGTGCTTGCTGCTCGCCGCGCTCACCGCCGACGGTGCGAGCACCGTCGGCGAGCCCGCGCGCAGCCGCGACCACACCGAGCGCATGCTGGCGCGCGCCGGCGTCACGATCCACCGCAACGGCCTGCGCGTGACCGTCGTGAACACCGATGAGCTGTTGCTGGACGCCGTGACCGTCCCCGGAGACCCCAGCTCGGCGGCGTTCCTGATCGCCGCCGGCGTGCTCGTTCCCGGCTCGCGCCTTTTGATCCGCGACGTCGGCGTCAACTGGACGCGCACCGGCTTCCTGCGCATCGTGCGTCGCATGCGGGGCATCGTGCTGGGTGATCTCGAGGAAGAGGGCGGCGAGCTCACGACCGACGAGCCGGTCAGCGACCTCGACGTCGCGCACGGAGCATTGGAGGGGACGGTCGTGGCGCCCGAGGAGGTGCCGCTGGCGATCGACGAGCTGCCGCTGGTCGCGCTGCTGGGCTGCTTCGCCGAAGGGGAGACGATCGTGCGCGGCGCGCAGGAGCTGCGCGTGAAGGAGTCCGACCGCATCGCCGGCGTCGTCGAGGGACTGCGCGGCCTCGGCGCCGAGATCGAGGCGACCGATGACGGCTTCGCGGTGCGCGGGAGCGGTGGCCTGCGCGGCGGGGTGATCGACGCGCGCGGCGATCACCGCATGGCGATGATGGGCGCCGTCGCCGGGCTCGCCTCCAGGGACGGCGTGCAGGTGATCGGGATGGATGCTGCCCAAGTGTCCTACCCAGGTTTCGTCGCCGAGCTCGAGCGGCTGTGGTCATAGCGATCGACGGGCCGGCCGGCGCGGGCAAGTCGACCGTCGCGCGCGCACTGGCGCGCGAGCTCGGCTTCGCCTACCTGGACACCGGCGCCATGTACCGCTGCGTGGCGCTCGCCGCGCTTGCACAGGGCGCTGGCACGCTGCCGGAGCGCGGCGCCCTCGGCGATCTGGCGCGCGGTGCGCGTATCGAGCTGCGGGCACGCGTGCCGGAAGAGCTCTCCTGCGTCCTCTTGGACGGCCGGGACGTCAGCCACGCGATCCGCACGCCCGAGGTCGCCGAGGCCGCCTCTGCGGTGGCGGCCGACCCGCAGGTGAGGGAGGCGCTGGTGGCCAAGCAGCGCCAGCTGCTCGCCCGCGGCGACTGGGTGGCGGAGGGTCGCGACATCGGCACCGTCGTCGCTCCCGACGCCGAGCTGAAGGTCTTCCTCACAGCCGACGCGCACGAGCGCGCCCGCCGTCGCGCCGCGGAGCTCGACGCCGAGCCGGCGAGGGTGCTCGCCGAGCAGACGATCCGCGACCAGCGCGACAGCACGCGCGAGCACAGTCCACTGGCTCCGTCTGCGGGCGCGCTCACTCTCGACACCACCGGCTCGAGCGTCGCAGAGGTGACACACCAGATCGCCGAGCTCGCTCGGCGCGCACGCCCCCAGAGCGAGCGCCGTTGACCGCCAACGTGGCGCCTACTTGCCGACGTACGTGACGTAGCCCTTGCTGTTGTGGATCGTGACGAGAAATGGCGTCTGGATCTTCTTGTGCGGCTTCTTGGCGGAGTAGGTCGTGGCGATGCACGCGAAGCTGCTCGGCTTCTGGGGTACCCGTGTCGGGCACACCACAGTGGACGCGAGGTGGCGCTGGGCCGTGATGCTGCGTTGGATCGAGCGCTCCACGCGCGCAACGTCGAGATAGGTCGCGGTAGTCGACGAGCCGCCTGATCCGCACGCACCGATCGAAGCAGCGCACGCCACGGCAACGACAGCCGTACCGATAAGCCGACGTACCCGGCCCGCTCCCGCGAGCCTCGGACTGCAGGCGGATTGACCCACGAGCGGGGAATGATACTTGCAGCCAACTAAGTCCCGTCGACGCGCCGCCCGGCCGGGTTGTCTGTCAGTCCAAGCAGCCCGTGAAAGCAGAACAGAGCGGCGTGGGCGACACGGCCTGAAGGCGGCCCGACACGCATGACTAGACGCGACCAGCATGCTTATGCTAGCGTCCACCCTCATTGTGGCAGTGGTGGCTATTTGGGCCACGACGACTGCCTGGAGGCAGTGGGGGAAATCCGACGCACAAACGACATGGAGGGGAATGAATGCGTCAGCATCGGCGGACCCGCCGGGATGGGTGGGTCAGGCATAGCGTGCAGTTCAAGCGCCTAGCGGGACGGACCGGCTTTCTCGCGAGCGCGCTAAGCGTCCTTGTGCTCCTCAGCAGCGCACAGGCCGCCTCGGCGAGCAATTTCGAAGTTACGAAGATCTCGCCGACCTCCGGATGTCCCGGAACGGTCATCAAAATCATCGGCAAACATTTCGAGCCCAGCGGCTTCCACTACCCCGGCACGTCCGGGCTCTTCTGGATGGACGGTTCGGTAGGAACCGAAAGCGGGTCGGTCACCATCGTCAGCGAAACGGAAGCCACTGCCGTGGTTCCGACGGTGTTGCAGACGGTAGGCAACGGCTCGGGTAAGGTCGCCTGGGAGGGCTGGGACGGAAGCGTGTGGGAGCCGACGTTCACATACACAAACCTCCTCGTCTGCCTCGAAGGCAAAGAAGGCAAAGAAGGGAAAGAAGGCAAAGAAGGGAAAGAAGGGAAAGAAGGGAAGCAGGGCGCCGAAGGCAAAGAAGGAAAAGAAGGCGCTGAAGGCAAGGAAGGGGCTGAAGGCAAGGAAGGCGCCGAAGGCAAAGAAGGCAAGGAAGGCAAAGAAGGCGCCGAAGGCAAAGAAGGAAAAGAAGGTAAAGAAGGCGCTGAAGGCAAAGAAGGCAAAGAAGGCTCCGAAGGCAAAACGGGGATCGAAGGCCTAGAAGGGAAAGAAGGCAAAGAAGGGAAAGAAGGCAAAGAAGGCAAAGAAGGCAAAGAAGGGAAAGAAGGCAAAGAAGGCGCCGCTGGCGTGACTGGCGCGACGGGCGCTGAAGGCAAGGAAGGGAAAGAAGGCAAAGAAGGGAAAGAAGGCAAAGAAGGAAGAGAAGGCAAAGAAGGCAAAGAAGGCAAAGAAGGCGTCATTGGCGTAGCTGGTGGGACTGGCGCCGAAGGCAAAGAAGGGAAAGAAGGCAAAGAAGGGTCGGCCGGAACGGACGGCAAAGAAGGCAAGCAAGGGCCTGCCGGGCCGGAAGGCAAGGAAGGCAAGGAAGGGCCTGCCGGGCCGGAAGGCAAAGAAGGCAAAGCGGGAGCCGAAGGCAAAGCGGGAGCCGAAGGCCAGGAAGGCAAGCAGGGCCCCGCAGGAGCGGAAGGCAAGGAAGGCAAGGAAGGACCCGCTGGACCGGAAGGCAAAGAAGGCAAAGAAGGCAAAGGCTTCTCGGTCGGCTCGTACGGCCCGAGAACGGAACGGTCGGTGGGCACGCTCTACGAACCGTCCGCGACAGAACCGGTCGAGGTCATTCTCGAAGTGAAATCGGCCAAGACCAAAGAAACGACGGTCAACGTCCAGGTTGGCGGTGGCCCCGGTTCGGATATCGTCGACGTTGTGAAAGCGAATGTCGCGCACGAAGGTGATGTGTACACATTCATCGTGCCGGCAGGTAAAAAGTGGGAGGTCGAAGCGAACTCCGAAATAGAATCGGTGTTCACCCTGTATCTACCGCTCGGGTAGGGGGAATGGAGAGGCCTGGGAGCTGACACGGCTGAGGAGGACCGTGCAGGCAGCTGGGTGAGGGATGCCGTTGAGGCACCCTCGCCCACTGCCTGGCCCCAGGGAGTGTGTCGATGTGTTGAGAGGTCACGATCGTGGCGTACTACCACGAGCGGTGGGTGGACAAGAATCGGTACGAAAGGGAGTGGCAGAGAAGATGACACGGACGGGGATTTGTGGGATGAGTCTCGCGGCTGTCGTTGTGCTCGGCGTGATGGTTGCGCCCGGTGCGCAGGCGGCAGAAGTCACAAGCTGCGTCAAGGTGGCGAAGGTCGAGATCAAATACGAAAAGAAGAGCAGGGAGCGGGAAAAGGCGGTCGCTGAGGGCGGATATGTGAACAAGGGCTGCACGGAAGCGGCGCCTGAAAACACCGGGAGGTACCCTGGATATGCTGGCCCGGAAGGCAAGTACGAACGCGGCGCCGTTGGATCGAGGTTCTCCACGAAGAGCGGAAAGTTGCTGAAGCGGCCGAAGTTCGAAATGGCGAATGGACAGGTCGTGCAGTGCGCGGCAAGCGCCGGCAATGGCGAATGGACCGGGCCGAAAAGCGGGACGCAGACGGTGATCTTCACAGGGTGCGTGCTCGTCACCGACGACGTGAGCGGCGAAAGCTGCACTAGCGCGGGCATGGCCACCGGGGAAGTCGAGAGCGCCCCGCTCGAGCTCGCCCTGATCAGCTACCCCGAAGAACTCGTGCAAGAGTACTTCGGCCCGAACAACGAACTGCTGGGGTCCGAACAGTTCGAATATGAACGGGGCAAAGTGTTCGTGGAGTCGACGCCGCAGGCTGGGCATGCGTACGAGGCCGAATTCGAATGTGGCCCCGCCGCCAGCTTCCGCATCATCGGCACCGTGGCCGGTCACGTGAAGTCGCAATTCAACGTGATGGAGAAGAGGATGGAATGGTACGTCGGTCCCGGCGAGGGGGTGCAGGACCTGCGCGCGGAATACTCCGCAGACGGAGGCGTGAGCTATATGCCGTATGGGGCGACGCACGAGTCCTACGAAGCGGCGGCCAAGGACGGCGGCGGGCTGGAGGTGCTCGAACCGCTTGTCGAATAGCGCAGCCCACGATTGGGCCAACAGGGCGTGCGGAGTCGCCGAGCGGCTCCGCACGCGCTCGCTCGCTCGACTTCCGCGCTGGCGTGCGCGGCGTCGTCGCTCGGCGGGGAGCGGCGACGAGAGCGGCATACTGGGCGCATGAAGGTCGCCGTCGTCGGCTATCCAAACGTGGGCAAGAGCTCGCTCATCAACCGCCTCACAGGCACCCGTGAGGCGGTCGTTCACGAGCGCCCTGGGGTGACGCGCGACCGCAAGGAGCTCGACTGCGAGTGGAACGGGCGCAGCTTCACGCTGATCGACACCGGTGGCGTGGACTTCCGCGACGAGGACCCGCTCGCGGGCTCGATCCGCGATCAGGCACGCGCTGGGCTGGCTGACGCGCAGGTGGCGGTGCTGGTGGTCGATGCGCGCGCCGGCGTGCGCCCCGGCGACGAGGAGATGGCGGATCTGCTGCGCCGTTCGCCGCTGCCGAGCATCGTCGCCGCCAACAAGTGCGACAGCGTCGCCGAGCTCCCGCTCGCGGCGGAGTTCCATCGCCTCGGGCTCGGCGAGCCGCTGGCGGTGTCCGCTGCGCAGGGGCTCGGCTCCGGCGACCTGCTCGACCGGATCGTCGAGCTGCTCGATCTGAACCCGCCCACCGAGCCGCAGGCGCAGGACGACGCCATTCGCCTGGCTGTGATCGGCCGGCCCAACGTCGGCAAGTCCTCGCTGGTCAATCGCTTTCTCGGCGAGGAGCGCGTGATCGTGTCCGAGCTCGCCGGCACCACGCGCGACGCGATCGACACCCCGCTTGTGCTCGGCGATCGCCACCTGGTCCTCGTCGACACCGCCGGGATGCGCCGCCAGGCGAAGGTGGCGGACTCGGTCGAGTATTACACCGCGTTGCGCTCCCAGCGCGCGGCCGAGCGCGCGGACGTGGCGCTCGTGGTGTGCGACGCGAGCGACGGCGTCACCGCCCAGGATCTGCGCATCGCCGAGCTGGCGATGAAGGCGGGCTGTGCGACGGTGATCGCGCTGAACAAGTGGGATCTGCAGGGCGCGCGCGCAGCGGATGGCGCGGATGGCGCGGGCGACCTCGTGGACGAGGAGGTGCGACTCGACCTCGAGCACGAACGCGCGCGCGTGGCCGAAAAGCTGCGCCTGCGGCCACGCGTGCTGACGGTCAGCGCCAAGAGTGGACGCCACGTCGAGCGTCTGCTCAGCGAGGCGATCGCACTGGGGGACCGCACGCGCGGGCGCATCCCCACCGCCGAGCTCAACCGCTTCCTCGCCGAGTCGGTGCAGGCGCGCCAGCCGCCGACCGGCGTGCGCCGCGGCGGGGCCGGTCATCGCCTGAAGCTGCTGTACATGACCCAGATCGGCGAGCGCCCGCCGCGCTTCGCAATCCAGGTCAACTCGCGTGCGCGCGTAACCAGGGACTACGCCTACTTCCTGGAGAACCGCCTGCGCGCCCGCTATGGCATGGACGGCGTGCCGTTGATCATCGACTTCGTCGAGCGGGGACAGCGCGGACGTGCGCGCGCCGCATAGACTGCCTGTGCCCTTCAGGGTGCGACGCTTCCTACCCTGCTTTAGACGAAACAACGACCCTGCACGGCCTGCGGGCATCTGGAGCTGACAACACAAGCTATGACTGAGCATTCCGACAGCGAGTTCCTGTTCACCTCCGAGTCGGTCACGGAGGGCCACCCCGACAAGATCGCCGACCAGATCTCAGACGGCGTGCTGGACGCGGTCCTGACCGACGAACCGTACGGGCGCGTGGCGTGCGAGACGCTCGTGAACACGGGCCTGGTGGTCGTCTCCGGGGAGATCTCCACCGAAACCTACGTCGACATCCAGGAGATCGCGCGCGAGACGATCCGCAAGATCGGCTACAACGACGCCGACCTCGGCTTCTCCGCGGACTCGTGCGCGGTGCTCAACGCGATCGACAAGCAGTCGCCCGACATCGCGCAGGGCGTCGACCGGGCGTATGAGGCGCGCACGGACGCCAGCGACGACGACGAGCTCGACATCGCCGGCGCCGGCGACCAGGGCATGATGTTCGGCTACGCGACCAACGAGACCGACGCGCTGATGCCGCTGCCGATCTCGCTCGCCCACCGTCTCGCCGAGCGCCTGGCCGCGGTCCGCAAGGCGGGCACGCTGGTCTACCTGCGCCCCGACGGCAAGACGCAGGTCAGCGTGCGCTACGAGCACGCCAGGCCCGTGGAGATCGAGAAGCTCTTGATCTCCACCCAGCACAACGAAGGCGCCGAGCGGCTGATTCCAGACGACCTGTGGGAGCACGTGGTCGAGCCGATCCTGCCCAAAGACCTCTACGATCCGCACAAGCTGCGCAGGAACTTCCTCGTCAACCCCACCGGTCGCTTCGTGATCGGCGGCCCGGTGGGCGACTGCGGGCTGACGGGGCGCAAGATCATCGTCGACACCTACGGCGGCATGGCCCGCCACGGCGGCGGCGCGTTCTCCGGCAAGGACCCCTCGAAGGTCGATCGCTCGGCTGCCTACGCGGCGCGCTGGGTGGCCAAGAACATCGTCGCCGCCGGCCTGGCAGAGCGCGCGGAGGTGCAGGTCGCCTACGCGATCGGCGTCGCGCACCCGGTGTCGGTGATGGTCGAGACGTTCGGCACCGAGCGCGAGGGTCTCAGCCGCGCGCAGATCGCGCGGGCGGTGGACGAGGTCTTCGACCTGCGGCCGGGCTCCTTCCGTGAGGAGCTCAAACTGCATCGCCCGATCTACCAGAAGACGGCCGCGTACGGTCACTTCGGGCGCGAGGACCACGACTTCACGTGGGAGAAGACCGACAAGGCCGCCGCGCTGCGGGCCGCCGTCGGCCTCTGACCGGGGCGGGCTATACGGTCCTTGGCGGTGTCGAGCATCGCCCTCGTTGAGCCGATGACGAGCACCCGCGCGCTGCGCGGGCCGTTCGACTACAGGCTGCCCGAGGAGCTGCGCGGCGGCATCGACGTCGGCTCGATGCTGGTCGTGCCGTTCAGCGGGCGCAAGCTCCTGGGGGTGGTCGTCGGCCTGGCCGACTCGAGTGAGGTCTCCGCGGAGAAGCTGCTGGCGCCGCTGCGCGCGCTGGACGAGGGCGCGCCCGCGCTCAGCCCCGAGCTGGTGGCGCTGGCCGAATGGATCGCCGCCGAGTACTGCTCGACGATGCCCCGCGCGCTCAGCCTGGTGCTGCCGCCGCAGGCCACGCGCAGGCTGAGCGGGCGCAAACGCAGGGCCGTGGCGCGCCCGCGCCACCTGCCGGTGGGGGTGCGCAGGGCGCAGGCGCCGCAGCTGACATCCGAGCAGCGTGCGGCGCTGGGGCCGATCGTCGAGGCCCTGCACGCCCGTCGCTGCGAGCAGCTGCTGCTACGTGGCGTGACCGGCTCGGGCAAGACGGAGGTGTACCTGCGCGCCGCCGCCGCCGCCCTGGAGCAGGGTCGCGGCGCGATCGTGCTCGTGCCCGAGATCGCGCTCACCCCGCAGATCGTCTCGCGCTTCGTCGCGCGCTTCGGCGACACCGTCGCCGTGCTGCACTCGCGCCTGACGCCCGGCCAGCGCTACGCGGAGTGGCGGCGCCTGCGCGACGGCGACGCGCGCGTGTGCGTGGGGCCGCGCTCCGCGGTGTTCGCGCCGCTCGACGGGCTCGGGCTGATCGTGGTCGACGAGGAGCACGACGCCTCCTACAAGCACGAAGGCGACCCGCGCTACGACGCACGCGAGGTCGCCGCCGAGCGCGCGCGCCGCAGCGACGCGGTGCTGCTGGCCGGCAGCGCGACGCCCCGCCCGGAGAGCGTCGCGTCGCTGAAGGCGTGCGCGCTATCGCGCCGCGTCGACGGCCGGCCGCTGCCGGACGTGGACGTGCTCGACATGCGCGGGCACACGCACGGGCTGCACCCACTCACCGCCCACGCGCTGGCGGAGGTGCGCGCGGCGCGCGGCAAGGCGATCGTGCTGCTCAACCGCCGCGGCTGGTCGAACTTCCTCTCCTGCCGCTCCTGCGGGCTGGTGTGGAGCTGCCCTGAATGCGACGTGGCGCTCGTGCTGCACCGCGCAGGGGGCTTTCTCGCCTGTCATCACTGCGGGCACCGCGAGGCCGTGCCCGCGCGCTGCAGCCAGTGCGCGTCGAGCTCGATCGCGCGCCACGGCGCCGGCACCGAGCGCCTGCAGCACGAGCTGGCGAGCGTGTTCGACGACGGGCGCTTCCCCGTGTTCCGCCTCGACGCGGACACCGTCGGCGCGGGTGACGCGCACGGCGCGGACGGCAGATCCCGGCTCGTGGTCGGTCGTCCCGCACGTGTGGGGGATCGCGACGATGCGCACGTGGGTGCGCTGCTGCGGCGCTTCGAGGCGGCCGCATGCGGCGTGCTGATCGGCACGCAGATGGTCGCCAAGGGCCACGACTTCGCGGACGTGAGCCTGGGCGTGGTGCTCGACGCGGACGCCACGCTGCGCTTCCCCGACTTCCGCGCGGAGGAGCGCACGTTCGCGCTGATCGCCCAGCTCGCCGGTCGCGCCGGACGTGGCGGGCACGGGCGCGTGCTCGTGCAGACGATCGCGCCCGACGCGCGCGCCATCGCCTACGCCGCGCGCCACGACAGCGAGGGTTTCATCGCCGGCGAGCTCGAACGCCGGCGCGCGCTGCGCTACCCGCCGTACTCACACCTGATGAGGGTCGTGTGCGCGGCTGACAGCTCAGCGAAGACCCGCGCAGCGGCATTCGCGGTGCGTGACGCGCTGGTGGCGCGCCTGGGCGTAGACGGGGCGCGCACAAACACAGTTCCGCCGGCACGCGCCGATGTCGACGCGCACGCTCGGGGTGTCATATGCGCGGACGAGCAGCCGACGGTTCTCGGTCCCGCCACGCTGTTTCGCCTGCGCGGACGCGAGCGTGCGCTGCTCGAGGTGAAGGCCAGCGAACGACGCACAGCCGTCACGGCCGTGGGGGAGGCGGTGCAGGCGGTGGCCGGCACGCGCGAGCACACGGGTGTGAGCTTCAGCGTGGACGTCGATCCGCAGTAGGACCCTGGAGTGGGCTGAGGTCTGCGACGGCGGCGGTACGCTGTTGTCACACTCGCTAATTTGGTCCTACGTTCTGGCATGTGGTACCTTGCCCTGCGTTTCGCGGGCGACCAACATGGAGGATGGGTACAGGTGACGGCTATCGGATGGTCTAGGAGTCACGGCAACGGCAACGGGACAGCGCTCGGCCGCGCATGGCTGCTGCCAAGTGTGCTGGCAGGAGCGCTCGGCTTGTACCTAGCTTTTGTTCAAGGCGCCGCGGCGGCTCCCGAGCCGTTTACCTGGAGTGGAGAAGCAAGTAGCCCGAGCTACCAGTGGTCGCTGAGCAGCAACTGGGCAGGCGACGTGGCGCCAGGTAACGCAGGGGAAATCTCAACGCTCACGTTCCCCCGACTCGAACGCCCAGCGTGCGAGGCGGCGAAGCCGAGCGAGGCGTGCTATGTAAGCGAAAATGTCGTGGGCGGCCTGAACGTCGGCAAGATGCAGCTCGACGACGGTGACCGCTACCTGATCTTCGGTGAAGAAATCACGCTCGCAGACGGGGGGCTAGTTGCAGCGCCCGCCAATGGAAGCTCAGGTCCAGGTGGCGCGCTCCTAGCCACGCCCATCGATCTCAGCACGCCACAGAGGTGGTCCATCTCGCAGCGAAGCGGCGGCGGTTATGGTGAAGACGAAGTGGTGCTGTTCGGTGACGTGCTCGGCAGTCCGCTCGCCGTCGAAATGAGCAACGGGCCGTTTCTCGTGCTCGTCGACGACATCGAGGTGGGCAAGCTGGAGTTCAACGGCGCCAGCCTCGCGGGCAAGCGGCTGGCGAACGGAGATGTCTTTCTGGAAGAAGCCGAGCTCAACGCCGAAGATGACGAACCTGTTGAAGTGAGCCACGTCGTTGTCCAGGGCAGCGGCGCCACCGGGCCGCTGCAGACCAACGATGCTGCCGTGAACGTGGGCAGTGGCTTCTCGCCGGCTGGGGGCATCACCGCAGCCAGCGTGAAGCTCGACGGCGCGAGCCAGCTGAACTTCGCGATCACGAACTCCGGGGCCGTCGCCCAGGAAGACTACTCGCAGCTAGTGGTTCGTCTGTGAAGTTCGTGGGTTATGCCTCGAGGACCTTGCCGGTGTAGGTCCACTTGAATGGTTTGGCGGTCTGGTTGTAGGTCTCGATAAACGCGAGCATTTGCTCGGCGAGGTCT
>Ga0335074_10000191_pt1 | contig 96737 bp, 98 predicted proteins | sample Lox_Sample_23_FD_206715 | JGI IMG/M metagenome (GOLD analysis project Ga0335074, IMG submission 206715) | Soil microbial communities from Loxahatchee National Wildlife Refuge, Florida, United States - Lox_Sample_2.3 | ecosystem: Environmental > Terrestrial > Soil > Wetlands | place: USA... | reverse complement strand
TCCGCCGCTCGAGCGCGAGATTCGCGACAAGAAAGAGCGCCGTGGGCAGATGGCGCAGCGCGCACTGCGATCGATCGATGGATTCAAACGCGAGTTGCGTCTGCAGCCCGCGTGACGACTACTTGATTGCGTAGGTGATCGTGACGCTGGCGTAAACCGGGACGGTGACGTAGTCCTGGGGCGCCTGAGGGACGTCGTTGTTACCGGTGAAACCGTTGACGTTGTATTGCCATCCACACGATCCGTCAGGCGAAGTCTGTTCAACTGACTGCACGTTGAGCACGCTTCCAACATGCACACCGAGGTCTTTGGCGATGGATTCCGCTTTGGCGCGCGCGTTCGATCGCTTGACTCCGTACGCTATCGAGCGCGTCGGCGCAGTGCTGCGCCAGCAGCGCCACCATCGCGCCGTTGAGCATCAGGTCCTTGGCGGAGGCAATACTTGTCCCAACGGTAAGAATTCCGCTTTGCATCATTGCAGCGGTGGGGTGTGCGACGGTTGCCGAGATCCACGCGACGTTCGATTTTCCGGGCGCGCTCAGGTTGGGCGGAAGCTGCACGCTCGAGGGATCGGCACCGGCTTTGATCAGCGCATCGACGACGGGTTGAAGCGATTGTGCGTCGAGCGAAAGGGAGCGATCGGCACTCGAGATATTCAGTGTAATGCGCGCGGACGTAGCCGGAATGCGCGAGGAGCCGGAACCAGTGACCGTAATGCCGTGCGGCGACTGCGAAAGCGGAGCGCTGACGGCGCGGAACCCGGCAGGCGGAGATACCTGCGCGCCGGCGGCTAACGGCAGGAGGAGCAAGGCTGCTACAAGGATCGCAGTGCGCGTCATGAAACCACCAGTGCCCGCAATGGGTAGAACGGTGACGATATGAGGATTCGCTCGACCACCATCCTAGCCGTTCGCCGCAATGGCACGCTGGCCATTGCCGGCGACGGTCAAGTGACGTTGGACAAGACCATCGTCAAGCACAGCGCGCGCAAAGTTCGTAAGATTGCTGGGGGCAAAGTCGTGGCCGGATTCGCCGGCTCGGCCGCCGACGGCATCACCTTGCTCGAGAAGTTCGAGAACAAGTTCGCCGAGTACAAAGACGTCACGCGCGCCGCGGTCGAGTTGGCCAAAGACTGGCGTCAGGACCGCGCGCTGCGGCGGCTGGAGGCGCTGCTGATCGTCGGCACGCCCGAACATCTCTTCGTCCTTTCCGGGACCGGCGACGTGATCGAGCCCGACGAAGGCATCGCCGCGATCGGCAGCGGCGGTCCCTATGCCCAAGCGGCGGCCGCCGCGCTGGTTCGCAACAGCGATCTGGGCGCCGCGGATATCGCGCGAAAGGCGCTGGAGATCGCGGGCGAAATCTGTATCTACACCAACGACGACATCACGGTAGAAACACTTCCATGAGCGCAATGCTAACCGACAACGCCGGACTCACACCGCGTCAGATCGCAGTCGAACTCGATAAGTACATCGTCGGCCAAGGCAAGGCCAAGCGCGCGGTCGCGATCGCGCTGCGCAATCGCTATCGCCGCAACCGCGTGCGCGAGGATCTGCGCGACGAGATCACACCCAAGAACATTCTGATGATCGGCCCGACCGGCGTCGGCAAAACCGAGATTGCGCGCCGCCTGGCCGGGTTGGTCGGCGCACCCTTCGTCAAGGTCGAAGCGACGAAGTACACCGAGGTCGGCTACGTCGGACGCGACGTCGAGTCGATGGTACGCGATTTAGTCGAAGCGGCGATTCGCATGGTGACCGAAGAGCGGCGCGGCGAAGTGGAGGAGTTGGCGGAGAAAGCCGCGGTCGAGCGGCTGATCGACGCGCTCAATCCGGAGACTGCAACGCGCCAAAACCAGCCGGGCAATCCATTTGCCGCGACGCTCGGATCGATTTTCGGCAACACCGCGCCGCAACCGCAACCGCAACCGCCGCCTGCCCCGCCTAGCGACGCTGCCCGCATTCGCGATCAGGTGCGCGGTGAAATCGAGCGTGGCTTTTACGACGTGCGCTTGATCGAGATCGAGGTAGAAGAGACGCCGAGCGTACCGATCGGCATGATCGGCGGGATGGACCAAGGCGCCGACTTGGGAGAAATGCTCGGCGGTCTGATGCCCAAGCGCAAGACGCGCAAGCGGGTCACCGTTGCCGAGGCGCGCCGGATCTTCGCCCAGGAGGAAGCAGCGAAGCTCATCGACATGGATGCCGTCAAGCGCGAAGCGCTGCGCCGCGCAGGCGAAGACGGTATCATCTTCATCGACGAAATCGATAAGGTTGCCGGACGCGAAGGCGCACGCGGCGGACCCGACGTGTCACGCGAAGGCGTGCAGCGCGACATTCTCCCGATCGTCGAAGGCAGCACGGTGACGACCAAGCACGGAACGCTGAAAACGGATCACGTGCTCTTCATCGCAGCCGGAGCATTTCACATCAGCAAGCCCGCGGACCTCATTCCGGAATTACAGGGCCGTTTTCCGATTCGTGTCGAGCTGGACTCGTTGACCGCTGAGGATTTCAAAACGATTCTCACCCAGCCCAAGAACGCGCTGATCGAACAGTACCGCGCGCTATTAGCGACTGAGGGCGTGACGCTCACGTTTACCGAGGATGCAATCGAGCAGTTGGCCAGCTTTGCGATGCAAGTCAACGAGCAGAGCGAGAACATCGGCGCGCGCCGGCTGCACACCGTGCTCGAGCGGCTGCTCGAGGACGTGAGCTACGCGGCGCCCGAAGAGCGCGGCGAGGTCACGATCGACGCGGCGTACGTGCGCGAGCGACTCAAAGACGTGGTTGAAAACGCCGACCTTTCGGGTTATATTCTCTAGCGATTCTCATCCTCGCCCCAGGAAGTTTTCGTTAGGATAGTGCCATGCTGACTCTGCGCAACCTTTCCATTGGTTTCGGTCTCGCGCTCTGCGCGCTTGCCTTTGCGGCTTGCGGCGGCAGCGGGAACACCTTCACGAACCCAACGCCCGGCCCGACGTGCTCGCCGAATACGACGGTGCAGTTGATCTATCCGATCCCCGGCGCGACCGGTGTGCCCGACAGCCCGCAACAGATTGTGTTTGCCGTCGGTACGCCGCTGCCGAGCGTTTGGGATGCGTACCTAGCCCCTTCGAGCAGCGGCAACAACGGCGGCTACACCTCGGGACTCCAAACGATCACGGCGTCGCAGATCCCATCGCCTCACGCGACGCCGTCGTTTGCAAACCCGGTGTACCAAAGTGTCACACTTGGCGGAAGTCTGGCACCGCCGACCGGCGCGACGTGGTACGTCTGGATCAACGACACCGGCGGCAACTGTGCTCCGCTCGGCCCGCTTGGAAGCTTTACTATTCAGTAAGAATGGACCCTGGGGGCCTGGGTCGTAGAATAGCGGCCCATGCCCTATATCCGCGAGATCATCACGGACGGTCACCCCACGCTTCGTAAGGTCGCCAAGAAGGTCGATCCCAAAGAGCTTGACGACCCGCTCTTCCAACAGCTCATCGACGATATGTTCGAAACGATGTATGCAGCGCCGGGCGTCGGCCTTGCGGCGCCGCAAGTCAACGTGTCGAAGCGCTTCTTCGTGATCGACGTGCAAGACGACGAGCACGACCCGGCCGTCGTCATCAATCCGAAGATCGAACTCGCAGAAGAGGAAGTCGAGCTGACCGAAGGCTGCCTTTCCGTACCGGGCTACGTTGGTGAGATCACGCGGTTTGCTCGGGTGGCGGTGAGCGGTCTCGATCGCAACGGCGAAAAAATCCGGCTCGAAGGCGCGGGATTGTTCGCGCAGTGTCTTCAGCACGAGATCGATCACCTCAACGGCGTGCTCTACATCGACAAAGCCAAGAACGTTCGCCTGCCGCAAACCGACGAAGAACGCGAGATCGCCGAAACGGCCGAAGCCTAGTGCAGTAAGTGCGTACGCTATTCTTCGGAACGAGCGCGTTTGCCGTTCCGAGCCTGCACGTCATCGCGGAGAAGACCGATCTCGCCGGCGTGGTGACGCAACCCGATCGCCCGGCCGGCCGAGGACACAAGCTACAGCCTACGGCCGTCAAGAGTGCCGCACTCGAACTGGGCCTGCGCGTCTACGAACCGCAATCCCTCAAAGCGCTCGCCGAAGAGCTCGCGGGGTCGCGCTTTCTGCTCTTCGCACTGGCATCGTATGGCAAGATTTTGCCGCAGGCGATACTCGATTTGCCGATGCTCGGGGCGCTCAACGTGCATCCGTCGTTGCTGCCGAAATATCGCGGCGCTACGCCGATACAGAGCGCGCTCCTGGCTGGCGAATCGGAGACCGGCGTCTCGATCATGCTCATGGACAAGGGGATGGACACCGGCGACATCGTGTTGCAAGAGCGCATCCGCATCGACGCCACCGACGACTACGGCCAACTCCACGATCGGCTGGCGTTCTTCGGCGCCGATCTGCTTGGTGATGCGATCGATCTTGCGGTGCGCGGCCCGTTACCGCGCCGGCCGCAGCGCGGCGAGCCCAGCGTGACGCGACCGCTGCGCAAAGAGGACCTCGAGATCGACTGGTCGTGGACGCCGCAACGAATCGTCAACGCCGTGCGCGCATTTTCACCCTCTCCTGGCGCGCGCGCCGTCATCGACGGCGAAACCGTCAAGATTCTACGTGCCCACGTGGACGGCGAGCGCGTGGCGATCGACGAACTCATCGCACCCAACCGCGGGAAGATGAGCGGCGAGAGCTACGAGCGCTCGCGTAACGATCGCGGTCAAGCATGAATGCGCGCGAGGTCGCCCTCCAGACCGTACGCGACGTTTTCGTTGCGCCGGGTGGCGGCACCGAACGCAGCGCGCAGGAGGCTCTCGACTATCGCGCGCGCAAGGCGGCGCTCTCCTCGCGCGATCGCGCCTTTGCTACCGAGCTTGCCTACGGCTCGATCAAGATGCGCCGCGCGCTCGACTGGTATTTGGAGCCATTCATCGGCGAGCGACGCAAAGATCTTCCGCCGGTTATCGCCGAGATCTTGCGTTTGGCCGCATACGAACTCGTCTACACGCGCGCGGATACGCATGCTACGGTATTCGAATTCGTGAACCTGGCCAAACGCTACGGACATCGCGGTGTGGCGAATCTCGTCAACGCCGTGCTGCGGTCGTTCTTGCGCGACCGTCCGCACGATCCGAGCCGCGACGACTTCGAGACCGACGACGACTACCTCGGCACGCGTTACTCGCTCCCGACCTGGCTGGTTCGTCAATGGCGCGCGACCTTCGGCGAGCAAACCGAAGCAATTTGCGCGGCGGTGAACGAGCCCGCGCGCACCGCGGTAACGGTCAATACGCTGCGCACGACCGGTCCCGAGGCGATCGAGGGCTTTGCAGCCGAGGGCATCGCGGTCACGCCGTCGGCGTTCGTGCCCGAATCGCTGCTGGTCGCCGACGCGGCGGCCGTGGTAGCGGGGGAAGCGCGCGCGGCGGGCGCCTGGTGGGTGCAATCCGAGAGTTCGGCAATGCCGGTCGCGGTGCTCAACCCGCAGCCCGAAGAGGCCATCCTCGACGTCTGTAGCGGGCGGGGCAACAAGGCGCTGCAGATCGGCGCCCGGCTGGGCGGGACGGGCAGCGAGCTGTGCATCGAGCGCGAGGCGCGCAAGGCCAAGGTCTTAGAGGCGCGGCTCGAGGCGGCCGGAATCGCAGCCGGGATCGTCATCGGCGACGCTACGGCCCCTCTGCTGGGGCCGTCCCAGCGATTCGATCGGGGGCTGATCGACGCCCCGTGTTCGGGCGTTGGAGTCGTCGGCCGCCATCCGGAGGCCCGCTGGAAGAAGCAGCCGGGCGACGGCGAACGCCTAGCCCTAACGCAGCGGGTTTTGCTCGAGGCGCTGGCTCCATCGATCCACGAGGGCGGTGCCCTCGTCTACGCGGTGTGCTCGACCGATCGCCGGGAAACGGTCGAGGTCGTTGAGTGGTTCCGGAGCCGAGCCAACTTCGAACGCGGGCTAATCCCTGCGGCGTTCGAGCCGTTCATTACCGAGGAGGGCGACGTACTCGTTCCGCCCGGAATTGACGGCCGAGACGGATTCTTTATTGCAAGACTGGAGCACCGGTAACCCCGCATTGCCATGAGTTGGTTTGCACGGATCGAGCAGGCGTGCGCCGCGTTTATCGAGCGTACGTTTGCCAAGACCTTTCCGAGCGATCTCGAGCCTGCTCAGATCGCGCGCAAGCTCGTCACGACGATGGAGACGCGCACCCGCGGCGATGACGGTCACATGCTTGCTCCCGGATCGTATCTCGTGTACGTCAATCCGGACGACTTTGCGCGGCTCGCCGAACATCGTGCGTATCTCGAGCGCGAGTGGGCGGAGCTGCTGCGTGATATGGCCGCGCGCGTCGGCGTCTACTTTTTCGATGGAGGACCGAACGTCGAGATGGTATCGCGTGAAAGCATTCCCCCAGGGCTAGCCGACGTCGCCGTCGCGAGCGACGTGACGATTTCAATTCCGAACGCGCCGGCGATTACGCCGCCAAAACGTTACCATCTGCGGATGATGAAAGGCGTGCCCGCGTACGGCGTGTATTTCATCGATAAAACAGCGACAATCGGCCGCAGCGAAGAGAGCGATATTTTCCTGGTCGACCCGAGTGTTTCGCGCAATCATGCCGTCTTGGAGATTGCCCCGGGCTCCGTCGAAGTGGAAGATCTCAACTCTACCAACGGCACCTTCGTCAATGGCGAACGCATAACGGGCAAGCGCCGCGTCGTTTCGGGAGACGTCCTTACCTTCGGGAACACGCAGATGCGGCTCGAGGCGCGCGAGTGAATTTTACCGCGCACATGCGCATCGGGACCCTCGAAATTACGGCCGTCCTCGCGCTCGCCGCGGTCGTAGCGGCGCGTCCGCGCCGCGGCAATCCGGTGGAGATCGCAAGCCTCGTACCGGTCAAGGCCGTGCTCCGCGTGATCGAATTGGGCCGCGAGCGCCTTTTCGAGGGCATGTGCCCGCTGACCATCGGCCGCGACCGCGATTGCGACCTCGCGCTTGCCGATGCGGAAGTCAGCCGGCGCCACGCGCGACTCGAGACGCAGGGCGGCATCGTTTTCGTGCGCGATCTCGAAAGCAGTAACGGCACCTTCCTCAACGGCCGGCGGTTGGAGAACGCGGTCGAAACGCGCGAAGGTGACGAGATCGACGTGGGGACGACGAGATTGATCGTGGAGCAACTGCAGCCTTGGACGTAGCGATACGGGGCGATCGTGCCTCTTGTCTCTCGTTGCAACTCGGGCCGCGCTCGTGGCTTTTCGCCGTGGCGCGCGGCTTTGGTACCGTCGATGGCATGGGCGCTGCGCCCGCGACGCTCGAGCGCTTGCGCGCCGAATGCGAACGCCGGCTGCGCACCGAACGCTTTCGGCGCGCCGTCGATCGCGTTCCCGCGGCGCCGACCGCGGTACTCGGTGCGCTCGCGCGCGTCAACGGCGACCTCTTTGCGCGCAGTGCGTCGCACGCCGACTACGTGACTGCGGGATGCTCGATTACGATCGCCGTGATCGTTCGTGGCTATGCGTGTGTGATCCACACCGGAGGTACGGCTGCGTACCTCGCGCATCGCGGCGAGATCAGCGTGCTTACCGGCGACGATACGCTCAGCGAGGCGACGCGCGAACTGCTCGGTCGCGCCCTCGGCGCTAGCTCCTCGCTCGACGTGTCCGTCTCCAGTGTGACGTTCGATGCCGGCGACGTGATGATCTTGTTGGGCCACCGCGTTCGCGGTGAGGTCGACCGGCGCGCACTGGTTTCGCATGTCGAACGCTCCGGCGAGAGCGAACATCTTTTGGTCATTCGATTTGACGAAAGCGACCGTGCAATTGAGGAACTCGGCACGCGCGAGGTGCCCGAGGTCGTCTATCGTCGCAATCCGATCGCTCGCGTAGCGCTCGTTGCGGCCTCGTTGGCCGTGGGACTCGCGCTCCTGACCGCGTGGGCGCAATAGCCACACACGTCCGCCGAGTCATTCCCATGCTCGTTGCGCTTGCGGCAACAGCGTTGATGCTGGCGTACGCGCCGCTGGGTTCAATCGGACCGCCGTGGCTGCTGGCGATGCTGGCGGTGCTCGCGCTCGCGTGGGTCGCATGGCAGCCCACGACCACCCGTCGCGACGACCTTTTACCGGCACTCGCCGTGCTGCTCGCGGGTCTGGGTTTGTTGCTCGTTGCGCGACTGGCACCGGACCTTGCGCAAAAGCAGCAATGGTGGCTGTTGGTCTCGTTGCTGCTGGCTATTGCCGCGGGTCCGGCGTTTTCGCGCTTTCGGCGCTTCGCGAGCTACAAGTATTTGTGGGTCGTCGGGTCGCTCGTGCTCTTCGTCTTGCTGTTGATCTTCGGCCAGGAGGTCAACGGTGCTCGACTGTGGATCAAACTCGGGCCGGTGCAATACGAGCCGATCGAACTCATCAAGCTGTTCATCGTGTTCTTCCTCGCCGCGTATCTCGGCGAAACCGCCGACGTTATCGCGCAGGCACGGCCGTGGTCGGTGCGCGCCAACCTGCGCTACCTTGGGCCGCTGTTCATTGGTTGGGGCGCGTCGATGGCGATTCTGGTGGTGCAGCGCGACTTGGGGATGGCAACGCTGCTACTTGCGACCTTCGCGGCGATGCTCTACGTTGCGACGCGGCGCGTCGACATCGTCATTGGCGGTATCGCGATCTTCGCGCTGGCCGTGTTCTGGGCGATGCATCACTATCCATACGTGCAAACGCGTATTGCCGTCTGGCGCAATCCGTTCAGCGATCCGCTGGGTGCCGGATACCAATCCTCGCAGGCATACTATGGGCTGGCAGCGGGCGGTCTGTTCGGCACGGGGCTCAATCTAGGTCATCCCGGCTTCATTCCGGACGTTGCGACCGACTATGTGTTTGCTGCGTTTTCCGAAGAGTTCGGGTTGGTCGGCGCACTGGCGGTCATCGCCGTCTTCGTCGTGCTGGTGCGCCGAATGTTCGCCGCTTCCACCGATCAGCCGGATCTCTATGCGAAGTTGCTCGGTGTCGGCATGGCGGCGACACTTGGATTTCAGGTCTTCATCATCATCGGGGGCGTCATCGGGCTCTTTCCGCTTACCGGCATCACGTTGCCGTTCATCTCGTACGGCGGCAGTTCGCTCGTCGCCAACTTCTTGCTCGTCGCACTGGTCTGGGCGATGAGTTCACGCGTGTGCGTTCCCAAGCATTCTGGCTCGGCGTCATCGCCCTAGCCCTCGCGGCGATCGCCGGCGGCTACTTCAGCGGGCGAGCCGCGGCCCCGCCGCCACAGATGCGCGTGCAGTCGCGCGTTGCACCGAGCGTGCATCCCGTACTGCACGATCCCTCGGATTCGTACGTCGACGATGCGTTTTCCGATGACGACGTCGTCGTCGATCGCGCGCGAACGGTCTCGACGCACTGGCTGGAGCCGCAGCTCGCGGTCGTCATCGGTCTGTGCGGCCGTTCGGCGGCAACCGACGCGGCATTTATTCAGCTCGGTGTACCGCTCACGGTCGATCTGGACCCGGGCGCGCCGCAAGCCAGCGACGTTGCGGAACTCGCCCACGAAGCCGGTGACCTCGTGGTTTTGCACCTCGATACAGCGCCGACGCAAGCGCAACTTGCACGGCTGCGAAAACGGTTCGGCGATTTCTCGGGAATCGCGTCGCGTTCGATCGGCGGCTTCGTGCAATCGCTCGACGGCACCGGGTTGCTTTTTTTCGACGAACGCGGCGACGCCGACGCGCAAGAATTCACCGAGGTTGGCATCCCGATCGCGCAACGCGATGCGACCGTTGACGATCGCACTGCGCGTACGTACATTCGTTTCATGCTGGATCGCACGGTGCAGCGTTCGCGGCGCGAAGGGCGCATGGTCGTGCTGATGCGCCCGCTTGTCCATTCGGTGGATGCGCTCAAGGCGCTCGCGGCGACGAGGACTGTCCAATTCGTGACGCTAACGCAGCGCTGATGGAACGCTCACGAATGGCACGACTGGCCGCCGTAGCGCTGATCGGCATCCTGGCCGCGTGCGCAAAAAACAATAACAACGGCGCTCAATCTGCCAGTCCCTCCGCCGCGGCTTCGGTCGCAGTGGCGCAAAACGGCGCGGCCGCAAACGATGGCGCGAAAATCTACGTGCAGAATTGCTCGAGCTGTCATCAAGCTGCGGGCCAAGGCGTGCCGGGGATGTTCCCACCGCTCGCCGGCAATCCGACGGTGACGGGCGATCCCACCGCGGTCATTCGCATCGTCAAATATGGAATGAACGGCGCGATCAACGTCGCCGGCACGAGTTACAACGGCATGATGCCCGCATGGGGACAGTCGCTTTCCAACGCCGATATCGCGTCGGCAGTCACCTACATTCGTTCGGCCTGGGGCAACAAGGCGAGCGCGGTGACCGAGTCAGCGGTCGCTGCCGTCTCGCAATAGATCCGACACACCGAGCTGCTGGTCTTTCCAACGGACGGTGGTGCCGAAGAGCCCCGCTGCCCAGATGCCCAAACCAATGCAGTCGCGCAACGGGAGAAGCCACGGCGGCGGCGCGCTCGTTAGCGCGAACGCACGGCGCATCGCACCGTCCATCGCAAGACGTACGCAAAGCGTTGCGCCCAGTGCTATCCAGGCCGCAACCGTTGCCGGAGAAAGCAGTGTCCACACCAGCGCAAATGGCAGCGGAAAGGTGACGAACGAGCAGACATATCCGAGTGTCTGGACCGAGCGGATCGTTCGCGCCCAGCGCAGCTCGTGCTGCAGTAGCGCGCGTATCCCGGGTTCGGCAACGACGTTGCGAACGACGTAGCGCGAAAGTGCCACGCGATAGCCATGCGCGTGGACCAGCGCGCCCAGCATGTAATCATCGGCGAGGTACCCCGCTAGTGCGGCAAACCCGCCGATCGCTTCGAGGGCACTACGGCGAACCGCCATCGTCGAGCCGAGGCAGAAGCGCGGGTCACCGGCGAGGGTTGCAACCAACACCGACGGCGCGAATTGATCGTTGAGTTGCAGCGCCGCGAGCCGTGACGCGAAAGCGCCGCGTGCAATGCCGGCGTACAGACATGTCGCTGCGCCCACGCGCTCGTCGGCGAATTCCGCGGCAAGCGCGCGCAGATAGCTGCGCTCGACGCGCATATCGGCATCGGCGATCAGCAGTAAATCGTACTTTGCGAGCGCGAACATGCTTTGGAGGTTCGCCACCTTGGGGTTGCCGGTGGCCGGACGATCGCCCACGACCAGCGTGAGATCGTGGTTCGGAAATCGCTCCATCACGCGATGGATCACCTCGACGGCCGGATCGTCCGCCCGAGCGACGCCGAAGATCACCTCAAACGTTTGCGCGTCTTGGTCGCAAAACGAACACAAATTCTCAAAGAGTTCGGCTTCGAGCCCCGCAATCGGCTTGAGTATGGTTGCGCCGCGAACGTCGTTGGCAAGGACGGTGGCGCGTCGGGTGAAGCGAATGATGGCGACGAGCGCAATCGCGCAATACAGTAGCCCCGCCAGGCAAACGATCAACAAGTGCGCAGATCCGAGTAGGCTCGCGGATCGACGCCGATCGCTGCGAGCTTCGCGCTGACCTCGGGACTGACGAGCGCGTCGAGTTCGCCGGAAAAGTCATAGGCTGCAATTTGCGGATCGATCCCGGGCCACGGCCCGGTTGCGGGATGGAAATACATTTCGGAAATTCCCGGCGGTAGCGTATCGAGCAGCTCCAACACGCGCGCGCGCGTCATGTGACCGGAATCGCGGATGCCAAGCACGGCGTCGTTTGTCGCAATGCCTGCGCGATGCAGTCGAGCGCGCATCAGGGCGAGCCACGGCGTCAAGAACGCCGCGCCGCCGGGCTCACGCGGAACGCGAACCGCGCGCATACCGTAGGCGGCTCCGACCTTGATGATGATGCCGAGAACGGTCGGATGAACGTGCATGTGGTTCTGCGCATTGACGTGATCGAGCGGAAGGCCGGTGCGAGCGAAGGCGTCGAACTGCGCGCGGATCTCTGCCTCGAGCGCGCGCCGCGCGCGCGGATCGAAAAAGTAGCGTATCCCGGCGGCCGCCAGATCGGTTGGGAAGTTCCCGTCGTCATCAACGAGCGGGCGTACGCGATCGGGCGGCAAAAGGGGCCGCCCGTTGACGACGACGACGTGCAAACCCACGCGTAGGGTCGGCAGCGCTCGCGCGCGTCGAATTGCATCCTGCGCGGCAGGTGCTGCAACCATCAGGCTCGCGGCTCGCAGAATGCCGTCGCGATGAGCGCGCTCGACCGCCTCGTTGACTTCCGCCGATAAACCGTAATCGTCGGCGGAGACAATCAGCTGCTTGGTCATTTGGAGGGCTATAGAGTACCGTAGCGAACGCAACGTTCCTTCGCGCGAACGATGTAAATCATGGGAGACTTCGAAGCCTTGGAATTGCCTCTTCTACGCGAGCGGCAGGCGCGTACGATGGACTATCTGCAGAGTGCGGACGTGCAATTCAGCGCGGTATTCGAACGGATCATGCGCCACACGTTCGCCTACGCCGACCCCCTGTGCGCGAGCCTCGTGCTTTGGGCTTGCGATGCCTGCGGCGGCGATTCCGAGACGGCGGTTCCCGTGGCTGCGTCGGTCGAATGCCTCTATCGCTTTTCCGTCCTGCACGACGAATTGCAAATGGCGCCGACGCTCTCGTTCGAACGTGAATCGACCTCATCGATTTGGGGTTTGGCGCAAACGCTCAATGCCGGCGATGCGTTTCATGCACTCGGATTGGGCCTCCTCGCGAAAGACGCCGTGCATAGCGATCGCGTATTGGACGTCGGACTGGTCCTCGCGCATGGCGTACTGCATGGCGTCGAACAGCGCAATCGTCTGATTCGGGCGAGCGCGCGTGTGGGGGGCGAGCGCCGCCTACGTGTCGCCTATGCCGGGACGCACTCATCCATGCTGGCGCTGAGCCTGCGTGTGGGGGGCATGATGGCCGGGGCCTCGCCCCAATTGGCCGACGTCCTCGCGCGTGCCGGACGTCTGCTCGGGGCCATTATGCAGCTCGCGAGTCAAGCACGAGGTGCTTCGAGCCCGGCCGCGGCTCGCTATGCAGCGAAAGCCGTGACGCTCGTGGAAGGGTCATCCCTGGACCCGATTTATATAGCAGAATTCAAGGAGATTGCCTACGAGCTTGCAGCAGGGCGCTGACCGCACCCAGCCGGGTGATGGCAGCACGTCGAGAAAAGCCGAGCATCTTCGCATCAATATCGAACAGGATGTCCGCGCCAAGGGCGTTAGCTCCGGCTTCGAGCGCTATCGTTTTGCGCACTGCGCGCTTCCCGAGATCGCGCTCGACGACGTCGATCTGAGCGTTACCCACTTTGGTCGCACCATGCGCGCACCAATCCTGATCTCGTGCATGACCGGCGGTACACCCGAAGCGACCGGCGTGAATCGCACGCTCGCGCGTGTCGCCCAGGAATTCGGCTTTGCGATGGGACTTGGTTCGGGGCGCGTGCTGCTCGAGCAACCGGAGACGCTCGAAAGCTTCGACGTGCGTTCGGTCGCGCCGGAGGTACTGCTCTTTGCAAACCTCGGTGCCTCCCAACTGAACAAGGGCTACGGGGTTCCGCAGTGCCGGCACCTGGTCAAGCTCGTCAGTGCCGACGCGCTCGTGCTGCATCTCAATCCACTGCAAGAAGCGTTACAGCCGGAAGGTGATACGGATTTTCGTGGGCTGCTCGATCGCATCGGGGAATTGAGCAGCGGATTGAACGTGCCGGTGCTGGTCAAAGAAGTCGGCTGGGGACTTAGCGCGCAAGTGGTACGCGCGCTTCTCGACGTTGGCGTCGCCGGCGTCGACGTTGCCGGAGCCGGTGGCACGTCATGGAGTGAAGTCGAACGGTATCGCACGCACGAATCGTGGCGCATCCGTGTCGCCGCGCAGTTTGCGGCGTGGGGTATCCCTACTGCCGAGTGCGTTCGCGGCGCGCGCGCGGTGGCACCGGAAGGATTCATCATCGCAAGCGGCGGCATCCGCGATGGCCTCGATACCGCGAAAGCCATCGCGCTCGGCGCCGATATGGTCGGGATCGCCGGACCGTTCTTGCGCGCGGCTTCGCAAGGCTACGAGCATGTGCAGGACCTTGCCCGCGAGATCGTCGAGGTGCTGCGCGTGGCGATGTTTGCGCTCGGCGTTCGCTCGGTCGACGAACTCAAAGAGACCGATCTGCTGGTACCGTCGTGACCGTTACCCTGGACGCTGCGGACGCTTATTGCCGCGAACTTACCAAACGGCACTACGAAAACTTCATCGTCGCGTCGGGTCTGGTGAGTACCGGCATACGCCTCGATCTCGCGCGCATCTATGCGTTCTGCCGTACGACCGATGATTTGGGTGACGAAAGCGGTTCGCCGGACGAAGCGCTCGAGCGGCTCGACCGCTGGCGCGCGGATCTGCACGCGATGTTTGCCGGCAAGCTGCCGGTACATCCGGTGCTGCTGGCATTGCGCGAGACGGTAGCGCGCACGGCGATAACGCCCGAGCCGTTCTTCGATTTGATTGAAGCCAATCGCCTCGACCAGCGGGTACCCACGTATGAAACGTGGCCGCAGCTGGAAGCCTACTGCCGGCTCTCGGCGGCCCCGGTCGGACGCATGGTATTGGCGGTTTTCGGCGTCGGCGGGGTGGATGCGCAGATGCTTTCCGACGACGTCTGCATCGGATTGCAGCTCGCCAATCACGCGCAGGACGTCAAGCGAGACGGAGCGATCGGACGCCGCTACATCCTCGGCGAGGACTTGGCGAATTCCAACACGGCTGCGGCCGTGTCGAAACTAGTGGAACGGGCGCGGCGATTGCTCGATTCCGGCCGCGTGCTGGAAACGATGGTACCGCTGGCGCTGCGCATGCAACTGGCGCTGTATCGATTGGGCGGCCTGGCAATCTGCGATGCCATCGAGCGCATAGGATTTCGCACCGACGTGGAGCGGCCCGTGGTCACCGGTCGCGACAAGGTGTCAATACTGATCCGCGCCATCGGCGGATCGCTGCGCTCCGGTAGAAGCGGGAGATATGTCGGCAGTACTTAGTCTCGCGGACGCCGAGCGGTATTGTCACGACATGGCGCGCCGCGAAGCGAAAAATTTTTACTGGGGATTCATCTCGCTTCCGAAGGAACAGCGCAACGCGATCTACGCGCTCTATGATTTCGCGCGTCAGGTCGACGACGAAGCGGACGCCGTTGCGCATGCGCCCGATTTGCCTGGCCGATTGCAGCGCCACCGTGAACGAATCGCCCGATGCGTGCGCGGCGAGTATGCCGATGACGATGCGGTGATGCAAGTGCTGGCAGTTGCCGTGGCGCGGTTTGCGATCCCCGAGCGCGAACTGCAGATGCTCATCGATGGCGTCGAGATGGATGGAAGCAAGGTCCGGTACGCGAGTTGGGACGAGTTGCGCTCGTACTGTAACCTGGTAGCGTCCGTGGTCGGCCGCATGTGCGTACGTATTTTTGGCTTCAATGACGACGCCGCGCTCGAGCGCGCCGACGACCTAGGCATCGCGCTGCAGCTTACCAATATTCTGCGCGACGTGCGCGAAGACGTTGGCCTCGGCCGCATCTATTTGCCGCTGGACGATTTGCATCGCTTTGAGATTTCCGAAGCCGATCTGTTCGACGGGCGCCCCACGCCGCAATGGCAGGCCATGGTGGCCTTTGAAGCTGCGCGTGCGCGCGAGCATTTTGCGTTGGGATACGAGGTGTTGAACTACATCGATCGGCGGCCGGCCGCGTGCGTGCGAACGATGGCCGGCATTTACGAACGCATCCTCGAGAAGATCGAGCGCGATCCGTCCCTGCCGCTCCATGCGCGCGCCGGCTTGTCGCGCACCGAGAAGATCGGCGCGATGGTGCGGGCGTGGTTAGGGCTATAGCGGGGCGTATCGCGGTCGTCGGAGCCGGGCTTGCGGGACTTAGTGCAGCGCTCGAGCTGCAAGAGCGCGGTTACCACGTCGAGATCTTCGAGCGCTCGCGCCTGCTCGGCGGCCGTGCTACCTCGTTTGAAGTTGGTGGTCGCGAAATCGACAACGGTCAGCACGTGTTCTTGCACTGTTGCGATCGTTTCATCGGCTTCGTCGAGCGTGTCGGCATGGGTCACGCGCTGCGCGAACAGCCGCGCTTCGAGGCACTCGTCCTCGCGCGGGACGGAACGCGCAGCCGGTTGCGCGCCGCGCCGCTGCCGGCGCCCCTTCATCTGCTCGCGTCCTTTGCCGGCTACGCGCACCTGGACGTCGGCGGGCGGCTGCGCGTGGCGCGCGCGCTCGCAAGCGCTGCGCTTATCCGTCGCACCGATTCGCAGCTCACCTTCGCTCAATGGCTCGAGCGCAACGGTCAGGACGACGCGACGCGACGCGCGTTTTGGGATCCGTTTTTCATTCCGGCGCTCAATGCGTCATTCGATCGCGTCAGCGCGGCCGACGCGCTCTTCGTTATCTCAACCGCATTTCTACGCGATGCCTCGGCGGCGCGCTTCGGCTTTTCGACCGTGCCGCTCGCGCACGTTGCCGCCGCGGCCGCGCGGCGGATCGGCACGGTGCACCTTTCGACCGCCGTGCTCGCGATGGAAGTGGACGATCGCGGCGTGGAATTGCGTTTGCCCGATGACCGCCGCGCGCGTTTCGACGGCGTGGTGCTCGCAGTGTCGCCGCGAGCGACGGAGAAGCTTCTAGCGTCACCGCAGCAGTTCGGAGTGAACGCGCTCGAGACGTACGATCCCTATCCGATCGTCGACGTGCACCTGTGGCACGATCGCGGTGCGCTCGGATTCGATTTCGCCGCCGTGCTCGATTCGCCGCTGCAATGGATTTTCGAGAAGGACGAAGGCTACGTGTGCTGCAGCATTAGCGCCGCAGGCGACGTGTTGACCGTACCGACCGCGGAGTTGGAGCGACTTGCGTGGCAAGAACTCTGCGCGTTCCTTCCTGCCTTGCAAGACGGGAAGGTGGTGCGCGCTGCCGCGACGCGCAATCCGGAAGCCACCTATCTCCCGCGGCCCGGCGCGCCGCGTACACGACAGCGAACGTCGTCGCCGCGCGTCGCAATCGCCGGTTCGTGGACCGACACCGGCTGGCCCGATACCATGGAGGCCGCGGTACGCAGCGGCGCGGCCGCGGCGGAGGCGATTCATGCCTAACGATGCGCTCGAGTCCAGCATCGAGTGGCTGCTCGCGCGGCAAGCGCCGCAGGGCTGGTGGACCGGCGAACTCGAGACCAACGTGACGATGACTGCCGAGCAGATTCTGCTCTACCGCTTTCTTGGGGTCGACCTGGCGCCGATCCGCGACGGAGCGATCCGGCACATCCTCGGATGTCAGCGCGAGGACGGCTCGTGGGCGCTCTACTTCGACGGGCCGGCCGATCTGAGCACGACGATCGAGGCCTACGTCGCGCTAAAAGTGCTGGGCTACGATGTAGCCGGTGACGAGATGCAACGCGCGCTGCGCGTCATCACCCGAATGGGCGGCCTAGCGCAAGCGCGCGTGTTCACCAAGATCTGGCTTGCGCTCTTCGGCGTCTATCCGTGGGACGGCATCCCGTCGCTGCCGCCGGAGATGATCTACTTTCCGCGCTGGATGCCGTTCAACGTCTACGATTTTGCGTGTTGGGCGCGCGGCACGGTCGCGCCGTTGACCATCGTCGTCTCGAAGCGGCCGGTGCGTCCGCTCGGGGTCGATGTCGGCGAGGTAATCGTTCCCGGAACGCAGGCGTCAATGCACCACGTGCCGGGTTCGGGCTGGATGTGGTGGCTTGACGGCGTGCTGAAGTTCTACGATCGTTTCGCCGGCAATCCGCTGCGCGCGGCGGCGATGCGCAAGATGACCGAGTGGATCGTCGCGCGTCAGGAAGCCGACGGCAGTTGGGGCGGCATTCAGCCGCCGTGGGTCTATTCGCTGATCGCGCTGGATCTGATGGGCTATGGTCTCGATCATCCGGTCGTGCGCAAGGGGCTTGGCGGGTTCGATCGCTTCGTCATCGACGATGCCCAGGGTTGGCGCGTGCAAGCCTGCATGTCGCCGGTCTGGGATACTGCCTGGGCGCTGCGCGCGCTGGCGCTCGCGGGTTTTAGGCACGACCATCCGGTGATGCAGCGCGCAGTGCAGTGGCTGCTGCGCGAACAGATTCCAAACGACGCGCCGGGCGATTGGCGCGAGCGCTCCGATTTTCACGCGGGCAACGGCTGGGCGTTCGAGTTCGACAACGACGCCTATCCCGACATCGATGATACCGCGGTTGTGATCTTGGCGTTGATCGACGCCGGCGAGCCGGCGACCGTGCGCGAAGCGATTGCAAGCGGAACGGCATGGACGCTTGCGATGCGCTCGCGCAACGGCGGGTGGGCAGCCTTCGACAAGGACAACACGCGCGAGCTGCTCTATCGCATGCCCTTTGCCGATTTCGGCGCGCTGATCGACCCGCCGACCGAAGACGTGACCGCGCACGTCGGCGAGCTGCTGGCGTTTCTGGGCCGCGATATCGGCGACAACGACGTCGCGAGCGTGGTGCGGTATCTGCGCGCGACGCAACGCAGTGACGGCTCCTGGTGGGGACGCTGGGGCGTCAACTTCATCTACGGCACCTGGTGCGCGATCTCGGCGCTCGGCGCGCAGCGGACCGGCCACGATATGATCGAACGCGGGGCTGCCTGGTTGATCGCGAAACAGAATGCCGATGGCGGGTGGGGCGAAACCTGCCATTCCTACGTCGACGAATCGTTTGCCGGCGTGGGCCGGAGCACGGCCTCACAGACCGCGTGGGCGGTTAATGCGCTGCAAATCGCCGGCCTGAGCAACCATACGGCGACGCGGCGCGGTCTTGCGTTTCTCAAGGAGACTCAAACGGTCGATGGAACCTGGGAAGAGCCCTACTTTACCGGGACTGGGTTCCCCCGGGATTTCTACCTCAACTACCATCTATATCGCCACGTTTTCCCCATGATGGCGCTGGCGACCGAGAAGCGAGATTCGATTGAGTTCGTTGCAAGAGAAACTGACGGTCGGGAGCTACATCTTCGGTAAGAAGGTGCGGGGCGAAAAGAAGTACCCCCTGGTGCTCGAGCTGGAACCACTCCTGCAGTGCAACCTGGCGTGCGCCGGGTGCGGCAAGATCCAGCATCCTACCGACATTCTGCGCAAGCGCCTGAGCATCGATGATTGCATCGCGGCGGTGGAAGAGTGCGGCGCGCCTTGCGTCTCGATCGCGGGCGGCGAGCCGCTGATCCACGATCAGATGCCGCAAATCGTCGAGGAACTGATCAAGCGCAAGAAGTTCGTCTTTTTGTGCACCAATGCGCTGCTGCTCGAGAAGAAGATCGATCAGTTCAAGCCGTCGCCCTATTTTTCGTGGATGATCCATCTCGACGGCCTCAAGAAAGAACACGACGAGTCGGTCTGCCGCGAAGGCGTCTTCGAGAAAGCCATTGCGGCGATCAAGGTGGCGAAAGCCAAGGGCTTCAAGGTCATCACCAACACGACGTTCTTCGATCGCGACGACGCGAAATCGATTCGCGCCGTGCTCGACTATCTCAACAACGATCTCAAAGTCGACATGATGCAGATCTCGCCCGGCTATGCGTATGAGAAGGCGCCGGATCAGGAGGGGTTCCTGGGCGTCGAGCGCACGCGCGAGATTTTCCGTGAAGCCTTCGCCGGCGAAAAGCGCAAGGAGTGGCGGCTCAACCACAGTCCGCTCTACTTGGACTTTCTCGAAGGCAAAGTCGACTTCGAGTGCACGCCGTGGGGTATTCCATGCTACACGGTCTTCGGTTGGCAGCGTCCCTGCTATTTGATGAGTGACGCACCGTACGCAAAAACGTACAAGGAGCTCATCGAGGAAACGGATTGGGAGAAGTACGGCCGCGGCAAGCATCCCAGCTGCAATAACTGCATGGCGCACTGCGGCTACGAACCGACGGCGGTGATCCGCACCACCGGTTCGATCAAGGAATCGATTCGCGCGGCGCTTGGCACCAGCTAATCGCGACCTCGTATTCTTAACCGGCGGATCGGGCTTTGTTGGAGCGCACGTTCTACGTGCGCTTCTTGCTGCCGGCTATCGGGTGCGGGCACTCGCGCGCGGACCGATGGCACCGCTCGACGGCTGCGAGATCGTCAGCGGCGATCTACGCCGCTCCGGAACGCTCGCCCACGCGCTCGACGGTTGCCGTTATCTGGTACACTGCGCCGCACAGTACTCGTTCGGGCCACGCGACCGTGAAGCAATCCGTCGTACCAACGTGCTGGGGACCGAGGGACTTTTCGCGGCTGCAGATCTCGCCGGCGTCGAACGCGCCGTGCTGACCTCGAGCTCCGCGACACTCGGCGGAGAAACGCACGTGTTTACCTCCGGCGATCTCGATTACCACGGCTCGAAGATCGTGCAGGAGCGCGCCGCCTTCGCCAGCCGGCTACCCACCGTGGCGGTGCTGCCGACCGCGCCGGTGGGTCCGGGCGATGTGAAACCGACCCCGACCGGCGCGATGATCGTCGACTTCATGCGCGGCAAGATGATTGCGCGGCCGCCGGCCAGCGGCGGCATCAATCTCGTCGACGTCGAGCAGGTCGCGCAAGCGCACGTCGCGGCGCTCGAACGCGGTGCAATCGGTGAGCGCTACGTGATCGGCGGCGAAAACTTCACCTTCGATGCACTGTGGGATCTGCTGGCGGAGCTCACCGGCCGCGCGGCGCCGCGCGTGCGCGCGCCGGTTGCGCTGATGTACGCCGCCGCCTGGGTAGACGAAGCGCGTTGCCGGATGACCGGCGCGACACCGTTCGTTCCACTCGAAGGCGTGCGGATGTCGCAGCGGCGGATGTTCGTCGATTCCGCCGCCGCGGCAGATGCGCTGGGCGTTGCGGTGCGTCCGGTCTTCGATGCGCTCGTTCGTGCAATCGTCTGGTATCGGGACCATGGCTACGCCGCCTGAGGCGCCCGCCATTGTCGCTGCGACCAGCCTCGAAGCAAGGGCGGTACGGCGGCACGCGCCGCAAGCGCGCGTCATCGAGTCGGGAATCGGACTTTCACGGTTGCACGCGCCGGCACTCGGGCGCATCGCGATCAGTTGCGGACTCGCCGGCGGCTTGCGCGCCGATCTGCCGACCGGGACGATTGTCATTCCGTCGACGATCGGCACGGCCGACGGTGTGTCCATCACCTGCGACCCGGACTGGACGTTGCGTTTGCGCCGCGCCGCCCGAGAGCTGGGCTGCACCGCGGTCGATGCACCGTTGTTGACCAGCGCCACGCTGATCACCGGCGCCGAGCGCGCGACCTGGGCATCGCGCGGCTTCGCGGCCGTCGACATGGAGAGCGGGCATTTGCTCGTGGATTTGCTAGCGGTCGTGCGCGTAATCCTCGACACGCCCAAGAACGAACTTTCCGCCGATTGGATGAATCCGGCACGTGCGATTCTCAATCCGCGCAACTGGGGCGAAGCACGATGGCTGTCGCGCGAAGCGCCCAAGTGCGCCGATCTCGCCGGGCGCGTGATCGCGGCCGCGTTACGTCGCGGCTAAGCCCTCCAGCGTTTCGGCGTGGAAGTTTGCCTGGTAGACGATCATGTCTTGGGTGCGCGGAAATTGCGGATGCTTGCGTCCCATTCGACGCAGATTTTCGAGCACGCGTCGCACGGCGGACGCCGGCTGCTCGCGTAGCTCCGGCACGACGAACGCCGCCGGCGGCAGCGCCGCAACCTGTTCGTTCACAGCCTGCACGACCTCGGGCTCGGTCGCGTTCGGGTGCTCGGCGAGATAGGTGCAGACCAGTGCGCTGGTGGTGATCGGACGCGCCGCTTTCAATTGGAGATCGAGCGCGATGCCCTCGCGCGCCGGCGTCACGCGATAGAGCATGGTAAGGCGCTTCGCGTCGTACGGGTCGTAGCTTACCGCAGTGAGCCAGACGCTCGCGAGCGGAGCCAGGCGCGCCAGGATCCCGCGCAGGGGACGCATCTTGCCGTCGCCGCTATAAAAGCCCTCGGGCGTGAGAAAGATCGTTGCGCCCGCGCGCTGCAAGTCTTCGAAATGTGCAATGTCGGCATCGAGCTGCGTGCGCGTGGCGCGCATCACGGCGTCGCGATACGGCTCGAGCACGTCGGGGATGCGCACGTACGAGCGCGCGAAGGCGAAATGGCGCGCGGTGAGGAGGTCGCTGAGGTTGCGTACGCCCGGCGGAAGGGCGACGAGTGCGCGCTCGCGCAAGACACTCTCGACCGGGAGGTCGCCGTATAAGCCGATCAACGTATACGCGATGCTGGCATAGGGACGCGTTTGGAGCTCGTTCTCGATCGGCTGCATGCCGATCGAACCGAAGAGCCAGCCGAAATTCGCTTCGCGCGCGACCCGTAGCCAGGGAATCCGCTCGGCAAAGAAGCCCGGTTCCCACATGCGTCGCGACGAAACCGTGAAGATAGGATCGCGCCAGGCAAGCGTCCGCAGTCCAACGTCGGCGACAATGACCGGCGATTCGAGTTCGTGCTGATGATTTGCGACGATTAGCGTTGGGCCGCGACGGAGCGGCAGCGCGCCCCACGAGCGAATCCGAAACGCGATGCGGTAATAGCTTGCGACGCTAACGTACGCCATCCAGCGCATCGGTTGGAGATACCACGGCGAGACCGTGTGGATGACGTTACGTGGCATGCAGCTTTCCATTTCCGCGTACCGCGAGTACCGATGCGGAACCCACGGCGAAGGCGAGAGCCGCCAGTGCGAAAAGCGCGCGATAGCCGTTGATCGACCCGTTAAAGTAGCGAATCATCATGCCGCCGACGAGCGGCGCGATGATCGCAGGCACGTGCGTGGCCATGCCCCAGATGCCGAGATCGCGGGCGACGTCGCGCATTGCGGGCATCGCGTCGAGCGCGAGCGCCCAGCCGTTTGAGAGCACGCCGCCATAACCGATACCGAAGAGCAGCGCGTAGATGAAGATCGACGCATCGTGCGGCGCGATAGCATAGCCCAAAGCGGCGATGGTCATCGGAATGCCGCACAGCGCGACGATGATCTTACGGTGCGGGCGGATACGATCGGAGAGGATGCCGAGCACGATGCTCGAGGCGACCGCACCAATGAGGCCGGCAATGCCGGTAAGGCCGGTGCCGCGCGACGGGTCTGCGGCGTGGAGCACGTCGCGGAAGAAGTAGAGCACGAACGTCCCGAGCAGCGTGAGTCCGAAGACGATACACGCACGCCCGATGAAGACGACGATGAAATCGTGCCAATCGCGGATGTGCGCGTGATCGTCGGCATCGTGTTCGCGCGGCGCAAGTCCGCGCAGCGAGATCGCGCTTACGGCTACTAAACCCGCGCACGTCATAAACACAATTTTTGGATCGAACAGGCCGCCGAGGGTCAGACCGAAGACCGTGCCCAGCAGCGTGAATGCGCCGCGAATGCCGGATGCAATCCCCCACGACGCGCGCGCGACCGCATCGGGCAGCAGTGCCTGATATGCTGTGGTACTGACCGCTTGACCCACGGTTGCCACGAGAATTGCTTCGTAGAAATGCGCCACCGAGTTCGCGTCGGCCGCGAAGATCAAGCCGATGACGTTGAGCACGGCGCCGACGAGCGCCAGGGCCTGGCGCGGTGTCCCCTCGCCGAGCAGCTTGTCGGAGAGTGCGCCGATCGGCCACGGAAGAAAGACGTTGACGACGTTGATCAGACTTGCAAGGAGCGCGTAGGTCGCAACGTGGCTGACAGGCGCGAGACGCACCAGCGCCGCGGGAATCGCAATTGCCAACAGCGCCGCTTCCTGGAGTGAAAGCGGAAGCCAGTAGACGTTGACGAGGATCAGGGTGCCGAGATCGGCGTTCTTCGCGACACGGATCACGCGGCGAAAAGTACCGAGAGCATCGAGACCGAGCCGCCGTCGATCCCTTCGACCGGAAAGCTCACGCGATCGCGATCGTCCGACGCGCCCATCGCATAGAGCAGCGGAAGGTAGTGATCGGGGGTCGGCGCGGAGAGCCGCGCGTCTTCGCCGAGCGATTCATATTCGATGAGCGGGTCGAACTCGCGCGCAAGCAGCAGTTCACGCGCTCGCGTCTCAAAGCGCTTTGCCCAGTCGAAGGGTTCTGCCGGGTGGCGACCCCAAGCGAAGGCGTGTAAGTTATGCACGATGTTGCCGCTGGCCACAATCATCACACCTTCGTCACGCAGCGGGCGCAGCAATGTGCCGATCTCGAAATGGAGTGCCGGCTCGAGCGTCTCGTCAATGCTCAATTGCACGACCGGCACGTCGGCTTTGGGATAAGCATGAACCAACACGGACCACGTGCCGTGGTCGAGGCCCCAGTGTTCGTCGCCCCTCGCGTTATAGAATGCCAGCAACTCCGTGACGCGCGCAGCAAGGTTGGGGTCGCCCGGTGCGGGGTACTGCACGTCATAGAGCTCACGCGGAAAGCCGCCGAAATCGTGAATCGTGCGCGGATGCTGGTTCGCCGTAACGAGCGTCGACGGGACGTACCAGTGCGCCGAGATTGCAAGGATGGCGCGCGGACGCGGCAATTCGGCGCCGAGCCGTTTCCACGCTTGCGCGTACGGATTGGTGTCGAGGGCATTCATCGGATTGCCGTGCCCGAAGAACACGACCGGGAGACGCGCGGACGAGGGCATTCGCGGCTCTTCTACGGGAGGTCAGCCAGAACCCCGGGTAGCGGCGCATCGGCGACGCAACCAGGGCTGCCGCAACCGGCGGCGACTCCCTCTGTGATGCAGTTATTGCCATCAGTATGTTCGCGGCGATTGATCGCCGAAGGTGTTGCGCTCGTCTCGTCCGCGCTGTCGACTGGATCGATCGGTGTTTACCAAATTCAGGCGGCAATAGCCGCGCTACATGACGAGGCGGCGACTGTTGAAGAAACCGATTGGAAACAGATCCTCGCGCTGTATGAAGTCCTCAAACGAATCTCGGACAACCCGATGGTGAATCTCAATCGTGCGATCGCGGTGGCCATGGTGCATGGCGCTGCCGCCGGCCTCGATCTTCTCGACCAGTTCGATGTGAAATCTCCAATCGCGCGTTATCATCGCCTCGATGCGGTACGGGCGCACCTCTTAGAAATGGCGGGTGATCGCCCAGGCGCGATAACGTACTTTCGCGCTGCCGGCGAACGAACGTCCAATGCCGCAGAGCGCAACAATCTCCTGACGCGCGCCGCCGAACTCGCGCAGGACCCTGCGAGCGACTAGGGTTCAGTTACACGGCCAATTAGGCGGAAAGGTATAGTCCATAAAGCCCACCGTCGCGGGAAATGTGCAGCAGCCGTGGGAACGGCCCGACGGTATGCCGCGATCCCGTAACATTGTGCAGGGCGCCCTTTTTATTGTGCTTATCGCCGCGGCTTTGAGCGCTTGCAGTGGCACCCGGACGGCGCCAGGGCTGCCGGAGACCGCGGCGCCGGCCGCACGCAAAATTCAAGTGCCCTTCGTACTGTTGATCCCAAAATCGCTTCCTAGCGAAGCGCCTGCGCTCGTCGGCCGCTTTCGCCCGAACTATATCTCCGCGGCGACAAAGTCCGTTGCTGTTGCGGTGACCAATGGGTCGACCCAGCAGACCTTTGACTTCAATGTTACTCCCTCGTCCCCGGACTGTGCGAGCGGTGCAAATGGGCTAACCTGCACGGAATCGATTTTAGCGCCGGTCGGAAACGACGAGATTACTTTGACGGCGTTCGACGGTACGCTCTCTGCGGCCGGCGTTCCACAAGGTTCGCAACTCTCGAGCGGCTCAGCGTCGGCGACCATCGCAATGGGACAAAGCAACACCGTTGCGATGACGCTCGACGGTGTACCGGCTAGCGTCGTAATGTCGCTGGCGCAGCCGTTTACTCAGGGAACGACGCAGACCGTCGCTGCGACCGTGTCGGTGTACGACGCTGACAACTATGCAATCGTCGGTGGATATTCAACGCCCTTGCAGATCCCGTGCTTTACCCAGACACTTTATGACCTCACCGTTACGATCGATAACGGGAGTTCATCGTGGATTACGAGTTCGAGCGATCAAGTCTCAATGACCTATACCGGGTCCGGTATCCAGTCAGTTGCTTTGCAAGCCTGCGAAGTCGGCAGCGGTACGGTGCTTGGATCGATCACGATTGCGCCGTCTGCGACGTTCGGCACAGAGACAGCCGTTGGGACGTCGCTCGCGAACGCCACCGCATATTCCGATTATAACGGCGAGTGGTTCACCGAGCCGACGAAATCGCGGATTGCGAACTTGGCGCAAGGCGGATCCCAGCCGGCCTACTATCCGGTCCCGTCAGGAGCGCAGCCGCTTCGGCTGCTCCCGCGAAACGGCGCGACGACCGTATTCACGCTTTCGGATAATGCCATTGGTCTCATGAACGATCAGAATGGATCGATTTTGGAATATCCATTGTTAACGTCCAATGCAGGTCTCTACGGCCTCGGTGGGTGGTGGTCGTACGATTTTTCGATCTGGTTTACCGAAAACTCCGCCGGGAAGGTTGGAGAACTGGAGACGGTCGGCGCCAGCTTTGGGACCATCGTCGAATACCCGACCGGTTTCGCTGGGACCGCTCCGGCGGGAATGGCACAGGGACCGAACGGATTTGTGTTCGCCGACCCGGGCGCAAATGCCATTGGGGTCTGTAATCCCGGTACCGGCGGCGCGCCGGCGATTACGGAAGTGCAACTGCCTACCCCCAACGCCATGCCGCTCGAGATCACGTCATCCGATTCGAACGAGCGCGTGTGGTTTACCGAGAAGGCAGCTTCAAAGATCGGGAGTATGGATGCTTCCGGCAGGATCACTGAGTACGCAAGCGCCGGCGTCCCAGTCGCAATCGCGCTGCAAGATAACGTCGTCTTTGTCTTGACCGCGACCGGCGATCTCGAACAGTACGACATCAATTCGGGCGCGGCGACGACGATCGTTCCGCCCACATCGTCAAATGGGCCGGTTGTCGCTATTGGCGACGGCGGTTACGACGTACTCGAACTACTGCGTGGCAACGGATCGATGGGTTCGGTCCAGCCATACTACTTCTAAGGGGAGTCCGATATGCGATTTGAGCCGGCAAAGGCGCTCGCAGCGATTGGCGCATGCGTCTTGATATTGGGAGGATGCGGTGGCGGGAGCGGCAGCACGTCGTCGGGAGGAACTCCGCCGACCTCGCCAGGTGGAACGGGCACATCGGCTTCAGTTGGTTCGCAGCCGTCGAACGCCGCCATCGAAACAGCGGGCGGGTATTCAGGGACGCTTACATTCCCTGCCGCGAGCGGAACGGCAACGGTAACGATCACCGACTCGACGACAGCTCCGGCTGGCGCGACCGTGCTGAATAAACGACGCGAATCATCGGTCGGCCCGACAACGCCGCTGCTCTATCTTTCGCTCGACTCCAATGCCACCGTGACACTGAACGGTACTCCCGCACTTACGGTGACGGTGCCGGCCGGAACCGATCTTTCTCAACCGTTTTACCTCGCGGTCGACCTGCCAAGCTCGGGTTGGACGACGTTTGCTTCGGGAACGGTCTCAGGCCAATCCGTCGCGTTTAGCAGCCTCACGGGTTCAGTCGTGTTGACCGCCGGCACGGCATTGACGTTCGCGCTGTACTCCGGCGCACCGCTGCCATCGGCGCTCTCCGTGAATCCGGTATCCGTCCAGCTCCTCGGGATCGGAGCGACGCAACAGATCGAGGTAAGCGACGGCACATTGCCCGCAAGCTTTCAACTTACAAACACGATCACCGTGACTGCCGCTGCTTGCAACGGCGTTACCTCGATGACCACGCAATCGAACACGATGTATACGTTTACCGGTGTCGCGGTGGGAACGTGCTCAGCGACGGTGAGCGATAGCCTGGGCAACGTGTTTACACTTCCGGTTAGCGTTACGTCCACCACGGTAGTCGCACAATGATGTGGCAGTCCATACGCAGCGCGCTTGCGTTGCTCGCCATCGGAGCGGTAGCGGCATGCAGCGGCGCCGAATCCGGCGCGCCGGTATCGACGCACAGTACCAGCGCATTGCCTCAAACCGTACGAATCACGTTTCGAATCCTTATTCCGAGCGCTATGCCTGCGGCGGCGGGTACGACGCACCGCCAATACGTCTCTGCTGGGACGGAATCGATCACCGTCAACGATCAGAGCTATAACACCTCAGCCTCATCGCCCGGTTGCTCCTCAACGTCCGCCGGCCTCATGTGCTCGCTCGCGGTGCTCGCGCCGGCCGGTACCAACGTTCCGTTCACCGTCACCGCCTATGCCGGACCGCTCGGATCAAACGGCCTTCCCACCGGCGCGACGCTTTCGGTAGGATCGACGACGGCGACGATCGTCGCCGGCACGGCCAATGTTGTTGAAGTCACACTCGCTGGGACGCCCGCGACCGTCACACTCACGCTCGCGAACCCTGCACCGCCGATGGGAACGGCTGCGACCATTCCAATGACCGTCACCGCAGCCGACGCCGCCGGCTACTCCATCGTGGGGCCCTACTCCTCGGCTATTCAAATCACGACCAATGCGCTGTCGGGGCTGTCGTACGTAGTCGACGGGCAGTCGACGCAAACTGCACTGCTCACGAGTTCGTCGGACACGATAAGCCTGGCTTACACCGGTACCGGCTTCCGAACGGCAACGATCCAGGCAAATCTTCAATTTGCCGCTTCGGGGACGTATATCGGCTCCGCCACGCTCACGCCGACCCCAGGATTTGGGACTGAACTGAGCGTCGGAACCTCACTCGTGAACGCCTCCGCGTTCCGCGATAGCTCGTCTGAGCGTCGCACGTGGTTCTCGGAACCGGCAAAAGGGAAGCTCGCCATGTATCCCAGCGGCGGAAGCATCACCGAGTATGCGACGCCGTCTGGAAGCTCGCCACTACGCATCACCGGAACGGCGCTAAATATCTATTTCACCGAATCCAACAACTATGTCGGCCTCTATTACCAGTTGAGTGGCTCAATTATGGAGCAGGCGCTCACGACCGCCAACGCGGGGGCCTACGAAGTGTATCCGGAGCCGCAGTCAGTGTACATGTACGTCACTGAGGAGAACACCGGCGGTGTTGCCTACGACGGATCGACGCCGAATACGCTCTTCTCAACCGGCGCCTCGCCGAGCACGCCGGCTGGCATTGCTTTCGCGAGCTCGACGACGTTTTGGGTCGCGGATCCTGCGGCGAACACGGTCGACCTCATGACCACTGCCGGCGGTTTCACCTCATACCAGGTTCCCAGTGCGAATGCCGAACCGACGGAGATAACGCAAAACGATGAAACGTCGAACGGCGGTCATTGGTGGTTCACCGAGCCGGGCGTCTCAAAGATCGCTAGTCTCGATCAGAACGGCAATATCGTGGAATATCCATCGCCCGGCGTTCCCGTCGCGATCGTCGCTACGCAAACGGATATATGGGTACTCACCACCGCGCATCTGCTCGAAGATTTCAATCCCGCGAACGGCGCGCTGTACGGCACGTACACGCCGCCGTCGTCGTCGAATGGAAACGCCGTGTGGATCGACGATGGTGGTTTCGGCGATCTGATCGTGCTCCGGAGCAACGGAACGCAAGGCTCGATCCAAGAGCTCTACTACGATTGATGCCAGTGCGTCACCGTCGTACATCTGCGGATCGAATCGGTAATCGCGCTCATCGTAGTCGGAGTGTTTGCGCCCTTATGGGAAAGAGCTCATTTGGTGAGGATACCGCGTTCCATCTCGATTGTGTTGTATAACGGTTTGAGGGCGACGACCGGCAATCGTTAAGCGATTGTGGAATTGCGCCTGAGGGCGAGCGATCAGGTGGCTGTCAGGTCGCAGCGTCAAGATGGGGGCGATGAAGAGGCGTGCACAGTTAGCGGCCGCGTTGCTGATCCTAGCGCTGGCGTCTGCCCGTCCATTCGGCGCACTGGCGCAGACACAGAACGACGGCTCGCTGCTTCTGCAAGCGCCGTCTTCTAAAATTCGGATCGATCGGTTCGACCTGCATCAGAGTGGCCGGGGTTCGCCGGTGTGGGGGAGCGCCTGCGTAGCGATGACCAATGTTGGCGACCTTCCGGTGAGCCAGGTCACCTTTGACTTCGCCTGGACGGAACCGAATGGCGAGAATGAATACGACGAGATCGAGGTCTTGAACGGTCCACTTGCGCCGGGAGCCACAATGGGCTCGTTAGATGGCACCGCGCAGTCGGTCGATGTGTGTCGCCCGACTAGTCACGGCGATCCGACGGGCTCGCTCAACGCACAAGCGCACGTCTTCGCTACGAACGTCGTGTACGCGAACGGGACGACGTGGAGTCTGCTTCCACCAGTTGCCGGGCTGACAACCAATGAACGTGGTTCTCCGGCTACGCTGTCTTCAGTCAACACCTACGATTATGCCGCGCCGACCATGTTGACAGCGTGGCACGTCCCAGCTGAGCTTCTGCCCCTGGCGTGTTCAACAATCACGAGCCAGAGCGCGAAAACCATTACGGACGTGCGCATCACCTACCGCCACGTAGCTCTCGACGGGGCTGACGTCGGCGACGATGTGCTTGACGTGCATTCCAGTCTTCCCGCCCACGGGCAGAATGCCAATAACTGCCGCGCCTTCGCTGCTACCGTGCAGCCGGGGCTACTCATGTATGCTGAGCGCGCCGCGAACCGCGGCTCCGTTCAACCGCCGGAGTTTGTTTACAAGGGGGTGCCCTCCGTCGTCTCGGCAGAGATTACGGGCGCGACGTTTGCCGACGGCACCTCGTGGCAGTCGTCCTCGGATCCGGCAGCGCCGGCGAGTTCCTCACCGCAGACTCAGAGCGACGGTACGATTCTGTTGCCGTTGCCGTCCTCGGGAATTCGCATCAACAGCGTCGCCTTTCGTGAAGACAAGGATCTTGATACCCGCATTTGGGGCGCCGAGTGCGCCGTGATCACCAATGTCGGCAATTCTCCGATGATGCAACTACTGTTAGACTTCGCCTGGACGCGGCCATACGGTGGAGCCATCGTTGACGAAACGCGTCTTTTTGACGACCCGCTCACACCCGCGTCAACACTGATCTCCGCCAACCAACCGCTCGCGCCGGGGGAAAGGCTCAGCGTGTGCAGTCCCACCTATCATGGCGGCTTGAACTATGCATCCGACGCGCAGGCGCAGGTCTTCGTTCTCAGTGTCATCGACCAAAATGGTGCGTCGTGGAGCCTGGTTCCGCCCGTTGCCGGGTCGGCGGTCAGCATCCCCGGTTCGCCGGTGACGTTATCGTCAGTTACCACCTATGGAGACTCTGCGCCGATGGTTGTCGACCTGCGGGCCGAACGACAGTATCCGATTCCGCTGGCGTGCGCGACGATCGAGAACGAAACCGCGAACACGATAACGGATACGCGTATTGTGTATCGGCACCTTGCAGCGGACGGAGCGGACATCGGCGACGATCAGCTCGACGTGCGCGCCAATATTCCGGGGCACGCCATACGAAAGTATAACTGCGACGGCTTTTACGCGACGATGGAGCCGGACGCTCTGGCCTACGCTCAAATGTCTCAGGAAGGACCGGGGCTCGAGCCGCCCGTCTACCTCTACAAGGGTGTGCCGACCGTGATTTCCGCTGAGGTCACGAGCGTCGCTTTTGGCGATGGCACATCGTGGAAGCTGCCCTAGCTATGCCGCGGCGCGAAAGTCCACCGCGAAGAGCTGCTCGACGTAGTCGTACATCTCGGGATCGGTCGATCGCAGACGCGCTTTCGTTGCGCGCGGCCAATGCGATGCCGGGTCATTAGCCTCCACAAACGCACGCAGGGCCTCGGCAAAATATTCGTCGATGCCGGTTGCGGCATAAGGGGTGATGAAACTGCGCGCATTAATGAACAGCCGGCGAAGGAGCGGATCGATGCCGGAGCGATAGACGCCGCCGCCGAGCGCACAATCGAGTGCGTGACCGAATTCGTGGGCAACCGTCATCGTGCTGCGCGAACGCAAATACACCGTGCGTTCTTCGACGACGAATAGACCTGCCGGCGGTGCGGGCCACGCATCCACATCGATTCCCAACCGAGCGAGCGCCGGTGAGGCTTCGGCATACGTTTCGCCGCGGTGCAATGGTGCAACGCGCGTATGCCGGTCGCGCGCAAAGGTCAGTGCGCCGGCACCGAAACGTTCAAGGGTAGTCGCAATGATTGCCGCACCGGTTGGACGATTTGCTACAATGAGGGCTCGGGCAAGGCTATAGCAGTCTCGCATGAAGTGAGAGTCTCGCTTTTCGCCGTTATCCGAAGATGGCCGGAGTGTTAAAAATGATGCAGGCAGTCGTGCTCAACGGGATCCGGAACATCACGATCGAGCCCATCGAGGAGCCCACGCTAAAAGCCCCGACCGATGTGTTGTTGCGCCTGACATCCACCGCGATCTGCGGAACCGACCTACACATGTACGAAGGGCGCCTTGGCGGCGGCGAGCGGATGGTCATCGGTCACGAACCGCTGGGCGTCGTGGAGCGCGTCGGTGACGCCGTGGCCAACGTCCGCGTCGGCGACCGGGTGACGGTGCCGACGCACATCTGCTGCGGGTTCTGCGCCAACTGCGTGCACGGTTATTCGGCCCAGTGCCTTACGAACAATCCGGGCAAAGCGGGCGCGGCGTACGGCTATCCGGGCATGGGCGGCTACACCGGCGCACAGACCGAACTGCTGCGCGTGCCGTTCGGCGACGCGAATTGCGTGCGATTACCGGGCGAACCCGGCGATCGGTTCGAGGACGACTTCGTGCTGCTTGCCGATGCATTGCCGACCGCCTATCACGCAACGGAGCTCGCAAGCGTCCGCACCAACGATATCGTCGTCATTTACGGGGCAGGCGCCATCGGACTGCTTACGGCCATGTGCGCCTTCGTGCGCGGTGCCGCGCAAGTGTTCGTCGTCGACGCGATTGCGGAGCGGCTGGAGAAGGCGGGTGAACTCGGCGCGATTCCGATCGACATGTCGAAGGGCCACGCCGCCGATCGGATTCTCGAGCAGATCGCGCGCGAACGCAACGGCATCGCCTGGCGCGGGGAAAAAGCCAACCTCGGCGCGACGGTATGCATCGACGCGATCGGCTTTCAGGCGCGCGATCCGAAGAACTACACCGTCGAGCATCCGACGACGGTCATCGACGATCTCGCTCGGCTTATCGCACCGAAGGGCCGCTTAGCCATCATCGGCGTCTTTCTCGACAGCGATCCGCGTGCGCATAGCAACGAGGCGCGACGCGGGGAGTACGTTATCCCGTGGGGCGTGTTGTTCAAAAAGGGCGTGACCATCGGGATGGGACGCGACGACGACGAGAACTACAACGACCACTTGCGGGACATGATCCTCGCGGGTCGCGTGAAACCCAGCGCCATCGTGTCGCACCGGCTGCCGCTGCGCGATGCGGCCGATGCCTTTGTCAAGTTCGACGCACGCAGCGACGGTTACATAAAAGTCGTTCTTAAACCCTAACCTCGGGCGGCGTCGATCGCTGCGGATGCGGCTTGAAGAAGATAGACGCAACAGGCGAGTAATGCGACGCAGCCCAGCCCGAACTTGTCTGCGCTGACGCCGGCAGCGAGCGGACCGACGAGCTGGCCGAGGCCGACGGCTACCGTTACCAGCGCGATAGCCGCCGGTCCGCCTGCCGTCGTGCTTCGCGCGCGAGCAAACGCCGTTGCGGCTGCCGGCGTTGCGGTAAGTCCGAGACCCACGAGGATCGCGCTCGGAATTACGGCAACGGGTGACGCGAATGCTGCCGCACAACCGATCGCGCTCGCGGTTCCGGCGAAGGCCATGGCCCATCGGCCAATGGGACGATCCAGAATGCGTCCGATGGCGAGCGTGCCGGCGACGCTCGCTACCCCGTAAAGCGCCCACAACAATTCGACCGTGCCATATGCGCGGGTTATGCCGAACCGCGCATCGATCGACGCAACGATGAACGTTGCGTACGCGATGTACGCGAATCCGAATGCAAAATACGAAAGACACAAGAAGACGAAGCGCTGCGGATTGGACGGTTGGACTTGGGCGGCGGATGGCGGCTGCGCAGCGATTGGCTCGCGGCGCGCCGTGATCCCGTACCCAATGCCGGCTGCTGCCGTTACGATGCCGGTTGCAAACGAGGCGATGCGCCAGTCGAAGGTCCCATGGACGACCCAGGCCGCGCCGGTCGCCGAGAGCGCAAGCCCGAGTCCGATCCCGGCCCACATGATTGCGCTCGCGGCGCCGCGATGACGGGCCTCGACGGCTTCGAGCGTTTGAACCGCGGCGGCAACCAGCGCGACACCGCTCGCGACGCCGAAAACGCTGCGCGCAAGGCCGAAGACTAGCGCATCGCCGGCGAATCCCGAGATGCTGAGGGCCAGACCCGCAACAACGCTGGTCGTCATCACACAGTCGCGGTAGCGCCGAATGAAGAGCGGTGCAATAAGCGCACCAACGAGATATCCGCCCAAGCTTAGAGCGTTTATCGTACCGTAGAGCGTGTAATTGCCGTGCAACGTGTCGCGAATTGCGGGAAGCGCGAGGCCATAACCTAAACGTGCGATGCCGATTTGCATGGCAAACACGGCGCTCGACCATAGGACGAGCGCAAGTGGAAAGCGAGTCGTCATTGCCAAGAAGCCTAGCATCGCGATATGATTCTGTCGAGCGCAAAAGATGATTAAAACTATCGAAAAAACCGATGGAACGTCCGCCGGAGAAAGCGGGATCTCGCTTCGCGACCTGCGCTCGTTCGTGGCCGTGGTACGCGCCGGAGGCGTCACGCGCGCGGCGCGCGACTTAGGGTACGCGCAAGCGACGCTTTCAGCGCGCATTGCGGCGCTCGAGAGCGCGATCGGCGTGCCGCTCCTGGAACCGGGCCGGCGCAACGCCGTTCTTACCGAGGCAGGGCGTACGGTATTGGCGCGTGGCGAGTTGCTTCTAGGCGAGGCTGCCGCGCTTCAGCGAGAAGCGCGCTCGACCGCCGGTCACACCACGGTTCGCATCGCAGCGTGCGAGCCGGTTGCAACCTATCGTCTGCCGCCGATCGTTGCGGCGTTCGCGCGGTTGCACCCGCGCGTCGATGTGGAGTTGCAAGTTGCAGGTCACGTCAAAGGGCCGGCCTTAGTCGAAGCAGGTGAGGTCGCATTTGCGATCGGCCCGAAACCGGTGCCGACGCGGCGCGCGGCGCGCTTGGCCTTCGGGCCGCTTTACGACGAGCATATGCTGGTGCTGCTGCCCAAGCGGCATCGCTTGGCCTCGGCGAAATCGGTGGCTTTGGCCGAACTCAACGGCGAGTCGCTGCTTGTCGGGAGCGATGTCTGCGCGTACCGCGCTTTGGTCGTGGGGGCGATGCAGGAGAGCGACGTTGACGTTGCCCTACGCGTGCGGTTCGGTGACGGTGCTACGCTCGCCCATGGCGTCGCGGCAGGGCTCGGGGTCGCGGTCTTGCCGGAGGGGTTTTTTCTGCACGGTTCCCTCGCGCCGGGAATCGTTGCGCGCCCGTTGCGCCGCCCCCCTATCGCGATTGGCATTGGCCTCATCGAGCTGCGGCCACCGCAAACGGGCGATCCGGCCAGCCCTTTCCGAAGGGCGATCCTCGAGGGCTTGCGGGGGCTTGCAGGTTGAAGCCTTATTAGATTTAATAATGTTCTATCTAATATGAGCCCGAAGCCCGCCGCGCCAGCCGAAGAGGTCCTCCGGGGACCAATCAAGTCCAAGACCGTCTTTCCGGTCCTGGTGCTGCATTTGCTCTCGGAAGAGCCGGATCACGGGTCGGGTCTGATGGCCCGGATCGACGTGCTTTGTGTCGGCCTGCTGGCGGTGAATACCAACACCATTTATCCGCTGTTGCGACGGCTAGAGGAGCGCGGCTTCATCGTCGGGGAGTGGGAACATCCCACCAAACGCTCGCGTCGCTACTACCGCATCACCGATGCCGGCCGCGCGCGGCTCGAACGCATCAAAACGGGCATGCTACCTTACCTCGATACGCTTGCGGGCTCCATCGCCCGCCTACGCAACGAACTCTATAACGTCAGCGCCGCCTGATCGGCGGAGGAGAACACGACGAGCATGAGCACCTACCAAGCCCCACTGCGCGACATGCAATTCGTCCTGCGCGAGCTCGCAGGCGTCGACGAAGTCGCGAAACTTCCCGGATTTGAGGATACGACCGACGTGTGGGAGTCGATTCTCGAGGAAGCCGGTTCGTTTGCAACCGGTGTGCTCGATCCGCTCAATCGTGTCGCCGACAAAGAGGGCTGCACCTGGAACAACGGCGAGGTGACGACGCCCAAAGGCTTCAAAGAAGCGTACAAAAAGTTTGCCGACGCCGGCTGGATCGGTCTTCCGGTTCCCGGCGAGTACGGCGGTCAGGGCTTGCCCTCGCTCTTGCTCGGTCCCACGCTCGAGATGTGGAATGCCGCGAACATCGGGTTCGCCAACGGTCCGCTGCTCAATCAAGGCGCGATCGAGGCGATCGAACTGGTCGGTTCGCACGAGCAGAAGCAAAAGTGGATTCCCAATCTCGTTTCGGGCAAGTGGACCGGCACGATGAATCTCACCGAGCCGCAAGCCGGTTCGGACCTCGCCCAAGTGCGCACCAAAGCGGTGCCGGACGGCGATCACTATCTTCTCACCGGTGAGAAGATTTTCATCACCTTCGGCGAGCACGATATGGCTGAGAACATCGTGCATCTCGTGCTCGCGCGTCTTCCCGGCGCGCCCGAGGGTGTAAAGGGTATCTCGCTCTTCATCGTGCCCAAGGTCCTCGTCGATGACAACGGCAAGCTCGGCGAACGCAACGACGTCGTTTGCGCCGGCATCGAGCACAAACTCGGGATCAACGGGAACCCAACTTGCACCATGAAGTTCGGCGAGAAGGGCAAGGGCGCCGTCGGGTATCTGGTCGGCGAAGCCAATCGCGGCCTCGAGTACATGTTTATCATGATGAACGCGGCGCGGTTCTCGGTTGGCGTACAAGGCTATGCCGTCGCCGATCGCGCGTATCAGCACTCGCTCGAGTATGCCAAAGAGCGCGTGCAGATGGCCGATGCGGCAACGCGCAGCAAGACCCCGGTGCGGATCATCGAGCATCCCGACGTGCGTCGCATGCTGATGTGGCAGAAGGCCAACCTTGAAGCGATGCGCGCGCTCTCGTACGTGACCTCGGCGTCGCTGGACTTCGCCAACAAGCATCCCGACGAAAAAGTGCGCAAGGAGCACAAGGCCTTCATCGAGCTGATGATTCCCATCGTCAAGGGCTGGTGCACCGAGACCGGCGTCGACCTGTGCTCGGTCGCGCTGCAGATCTTCGGCGGCATGGGCTACGTCGAAGAGACCGGCATCGCGCAACAATATCGCGACGTGCGCATCACCACGATCTACGAAGGCACGACCGGTATCCAGGCGCTCGATTTGGTCGGCCGCAAGCTGATCCGCGACATGGGCGCGTCGGCGACGACGGTGATCAAGCAGATGGAGAAGTTCGCCAAGGAAGCCGCCGCGCACGAGAACGCCGACGTCAAAGCGATCGGCGAGGCACTGCTCAAGTCGATTGCGACGCTGGCGGAAGTCTCGCAGTGGATCGGCATGAACGCGATGGGCGATCTGCACAAGGCCTTCGCGTGCTCGGTCCCCTACCTCAAGCTGTGGGGCGTCGTCGCCGGCGGCTGGCAGATGGCGCGTGCCGCGAAGATCGCGGCCGACAAGATCGCGGCCGGCGATAAGGACCCGTTCTATCCGGCCAAGATCACGACGTCGAAGTTCTATGCCTCGCACGTGCTCACGCAGGGCGCGTGGTACAAGCGCCAGATCATCGACGGCTCGGGCGACGTCATGTCGTTGCCGGAAGATGCATTCGAACTCGATCGCAAAACGGCGGTGACGGCATAAGTATGAGCTTTATCAAAACGGAAGACCGTGGCGACATCCGGGTCATTACCCTGGACAACCCGCCGGTCAACTCACTCTCCTACGCGCTTTCGGGCGAGCTGGTGCCGATCGTCGAAGCGGCCTCGGCCGATCCGAAGATCAAAGCGGTGATCTTCATCGGTGCAGGCGGCCAGTTCTCAGCCGGCGCCGACATCAACGATTTCGGCACCGCGCCCACGCCGCAAACCAAGACGATCCGCGACGTGATTGCCGCGGTCGAGAAGAGCGAGAAAACCTTCGTCGCGGCCATCGAAAAGATGGCCTTCGGCGGTGGACTCGAACTCGCGCTCGCGTCCGACTATCGCGTGGCACTGGCCGACGCGAAGATCGGCTTGCCCGAGATCAAGATCGGGCTCTTGCCGGGTGCCGGCGGCACGCAGCGCTTACCGCGTCTGATCGGTGCGCAAGACGCGCTCGACATCATGCTCAAGGGCCGCAACGTCAAGATGGACGAGGCCAAAGAGAAGGGCATCGTCGACGAAGTCGTGACCGACAATCTCCTCGATGCCGCTATTGCGCTCGCGAATAAGGGCGGCAAACGCCGCGTTTCGCACAAGAAGCCGTGGCTGGGTAAGGGCCTCGTCGATAAAGCGCTGCCCTTCGTGGTCTCGCAAGCGCACAAGCTGGTGCCGCCTGAAGACAACGGCGGCTATGCCGCGCACAAACTCATCGACGCGGTCGAAGCGTCGATGGAGCTGCCGTTCGAATTCGGCCTGGCGCGCGAAGGACGGCTGTTCATGCAGCTCGCGCTCTCCGCACCATCGGCGGCGTTGCGTCATGTCTTCTTCGCCGAGCGCGAGCTCTCGAAGATTCCCGATCTTCCGGCGGCCAAACCGCGTCCTTCGACAAGCTCAGGACAGGCTCAAATAAGGAAGGCCGGCGTCATCGGCGCGGGCACGATGGGCACCGGCATCGCGATTACGTTTGCACAAGCCGGCATCCCGGTACACGTGATCGACTCCAACGACGAAGCGGTCGATAAAGCCAAGCAAACCGTCATGGGCATGTTCATGTATCAGGTCCAGAAGGGCCGCATGACCCAAGAGGAAGCCTGGAAGCTCGGGCAGGCGGTGCAGTTCACCGACGACTACAACGAACTCGCCGATGCCGACGTCGTAGTCGAAGCCGTGTTCGAAAACATGGCCGTGAAGAAAGAAGTCTTCGCGAAGCTCGACGGGATCGTGAAGTCCGACGGCATCCTCGCATCAAATACGTCGACGCTCGACATCGACGAGATGGCTGCAGCGACCAAGCGGCCCGATAAGGTGATCGGCCTGCACTTCTTCGTGCCGGCAAACATCATGCCGTTGCTCGAGATCGTACGCGGCAAAGACACGTCGCCGGAAACGATCGCGACCGCGTTCAAACTGGCCAAGGCGCTGCGCAAGACGGCGGTCCTGGCACGGAACGCGTTCGGGTTCATCGGCAATCGGATGATCTTCGATTATAGCGCCGCGGCCGGTGCGCTCGCCGAAGAGGGCGTTTCGCCCGCGCGCATCGATGCGGTCGCCAAGAAGTTCGGCTTCCCGATGGGACCGTTCGCGATGAGCGATCTCTCCGGCATCGACGTCGGCTGGCGCATCCTGCAAGAGCGTCCCGACATGGCCAAGAGCCGCAGCAACGTTATCAATCGTCTTGTCGAGATGAAACGGCTGGGCCAGAAGACCGGCGCGGGCTACTTCAAATACGACAAGAGCGTGGGCAAAGGCCGCGAGCCGATTCCCGATCCTACGGTCGACGCGCTCTTTGCCGAAGAGGCGAAGAAGGCCGGCATCAAACCGCGTGACGTCAGCGATCAAGAGATTCTCGAGCGATTGATCTATGCGCTCGTCAACCGCGGCGCGTACCTGCTCGAAGAGGGCGTCGCGATTCGCCCGGGCGACATCGATATCGTCTACATCTACGGTTACGGCTTCCCGCCGCATCGCGGCGGTCCGATGTGGTACGCCGATCAAGTCGGCCTCAAGAACGTCTACGACAAGGTGGTCGCGTTTGGTTGGCAGCCCGCCCCGTTACTCAAAAAACTGGCTGAATCGAACGGCAAGTTCGCCGACCTTGTTTCCGCTAAGAGCCCGAAGGGCCAAGGAGAACTAACTCATGCGTGAGGCGGCAATCGTCTCAGCGGCGCGCACGCCGATCGGCCGCGCGTTCCGCGGTGCGTACAATCAAACGCCCGGTGCCACGATGGCCGGCTACGTCGTCGCCGAAGCGATGAAACGCGCCGGCATCGATCCGGCTGAAGTTGAAGACGTCGTGATCGGCTCGGGCTTGCCCGAAGGCGCGACCGGCAACAATATCGGTCGCACAGCCGCGCTACGCGCAGGCTGTCCGGTGACCGTTCCGGGGCAAACCGTGAGCCGCTTTTGCGCATCGGGTCTGGATGCGATTGCCGCAGCATCGAAGCGCGTGATCGTCGACGACGCCGATGTCGTCGTCGGCGGCGGCGTCGAGTCGATCTCGATGGTACAGAACTACCTCAACACCGAGTTCTACGCCGAAGAGTGGCTGCTCCGTCACACGCCCGACGTCTATATGCCGATGCTCTACACGGCCGACAACGTCGCGAAGAAGTACAACGTCTCGCGCGAAGCCCAAGATCAGTACGCGCTGCAAAGTCAGCAGCGCACAGCCGAGGGGCAAAAGGCCGGCCACTTCGATAAAGAGATCGTGTCGATGCCGAGCTGGAAGTACAACCAGGACAAAGATAGCGGTGTCGTGACCGAAGAGCAGGTCGCACTCAAGCAAGACGAAGGTAATCGTCCGGACACGACCCTCGAAGGGCTCTCGCAGCTCAAGGGCGCGGTGCCGGGGATCAAAGACACGTCGATCACCGCCGGCAATTCGTCGCAACTTTCCGACGGTGCGGCCGCGGTGGTGGTGATGGACGCAGCGCTCGCAGCCAAGCGCGGTCTCGCGCCGCTGGGCTTCTATCGCGGCTTCGCAGTCGCGGGATGCGAGCCGGGCGAGATGGGCATCGGGCCGGTCTTCGCCGTGCCCAAACTGCTCAAGCAGCACGGACTGAAGATCGACGATATCGGCCTGTGGGAGCTCAACGAGGCATTCGCCGTGCAGACCGTCTATTGCCGCGACACGCTGGGCATCCCCAACGATCGTTTCAATGTCGACGGCGGCGCGATCTCGATCGGCCATCCGTACGGCATGAGCGGCGCGCGTATGACCATGCACGCCCTCATCGAAGGCAAACGCCGCGGCGTGAAATACGTGGTAGTCACCATGTGTATTGGCGGGGGCATGGGCGCGGCTGGATTGTTCGAAGTCGCGTAGTCGGTCCTTCGACTACGGCGCTTCGCGCCTACGCTCAGGATGACAATTGAAAAGGCCCGGTGGTGACACCGGGCCTTTTCGTCTGGCCGATCCTGCGTTACATGATCGGTAGCGCGACGTCGAGGACCATGATCAGTTTGTTACGATTGATCGTGTCCTGCCCCGTGTACGGGTACTGCGAGTGGTGCTGGTAGAGGTTGGAGTTGGTGACCGTCAGCGTGACGAAGGGCGGCCACTTTTTGATGATCCCGTAGTCGACTTCATTGTAGAGATACGGAATCGGGGCATTCATGAAGTAATCGAAGTTGTTGAGGTACTGGGCGAACACCGCGAACGACGACGACCGCGGATCGCCGATCGGATACGTGAGATTCGGAGTGAACGTCGTGTGGTACAGGCTGCCGAAGCTCACGAACGGTGTTTTCGCCCCGGTGTTGCTGGTCGCGTCGAATACCGCGTTGGTGTTGTGCGCGATATACTCTTCCTGAATCGTCAGGCCGGCCAGTCTGCCGAAGTACTTGCTTCCGGGACCCGCGCGTGCGGCGAGCTGGAAGTAGACGTCGTGCCAGTACACCTGGTTTGCTGCATCCGACGGCGTCGGGTTGCCGCAGCACATGCGGGTGCGTTGATGCCATCCGCCCGAGATCGTCACGGCTCCCGAGAGATAATTCAGCGACGCGTCGTCGACACGGTCGTCGTTGAGTTTCTGGTACGTGTAGGGAATCGTGAACTCTTTAGCAGCGGTACAAGGTAAGCTGCTGCAGACCTTCGAGGGTATGGCTACGCGCCCGATATTTTGGTCGATGTAGTTGTGCGCGTAGTTGATCCAGAAGTGTTTTGCGAGATTGATCTGCGCGCCGTAGTCGAAATGGACGACCGGGTCGGCGTACTGATACTGTCCCGTTGGTCCACAGTCTTGCGTCGTTGCGCAGTAGATGCTGGGCTGGGCAAGGTCGGACGAGCCGACGTTCCAAGTCCCCATTCCCCCTACGTGGAGGACGATGAAGGGTGTTTTAGGTGGATCTTTTTTGGGTGCCGATGCCTGGGCGACGTTATTGAGCGTCGTGGGCGTGGTGGTCGTGCTAGTCGTGCTGGTCGTAGTGGTCGTGTTTGTCGTAGGCGGTGCCGTTTGCGCCGAAGCAATCCCGACAACCGCCGAGGTGAACAGCGCGACCGTTGCACCGAGCGATATGAGTAGACGTTTCAAGGTTCTGCTCCTTTGTGGTTGGATGAGCTCCTCCTAGCCGGAAGTAGTATTGGGCACGAATGATGCCTCGCGTCTTTCGGGTGTAACCGCGAAGCCAATCGCCGTAAATACGATTACGGCGGCGAACACGACGTACATGAAGACGTCCATGGCAGCTGCATAGTCGGGCATGCCGTTGGACATCACATACGTCGTCGCTGCGAGGGTGGTAATGATCTGCAGCGTCCCCGAAGCGATGAGGTTTCCGAGTTGGTACACGAACCCAGGGAACGTTCCGCGTGCGAGTTCGGGTGACATTTCGTTGAGGTAAGCCGGAATGATGCCCCACGCGCCCTGCACGGCGAACTGCATCAAGAAGCCGCCGAGCGCCAGAGAACCGAAGGTCGTGCCGCCGGTCCAGATCTTGATGAAGATCAAGCCGAGCACGGCCGCGGCAATGATCATCCAGCGCCGTCCGAATCGCTGCGAGAGGGCGCCGAAGACAATGCCGCCCAGGATCGCGCCGATAGCCGCGATCGAGTTGAGATTGCCCGCGGCCGCGTGCGAGAAGCCGCGCTGCACGGAAACAAACGTCACGTACGGGTCCTGCGTGCCGTGCGACATAAAGTTGAAGCACGCCATAAAGAACATACCATACAGAAAGAGCGGCCAGCCGCGCCGCAGCGCTTCAAGCAATACGTCGCGCCCGGCAGCGAGGCGCTGGGCGGCACCTGCCTCCCACGCCGGCGATTCGGGCACCGAGCTACGGATGAAGAGTACCAGCAGCGCCGGCACTGTACCGATGACGAACATCCCGCGCCAGCCGTTGCCGGGAAACGAATGCTCGAAGAGGCCGAAGAACAGTGTCAGGCACACGCCGGCCAGCAAATTTCCGACAGCGTAGCCTTCCTGCAGAACGCCGCTGAGCACGCCGCGCCGCTTGGGCGGGAGCGATTCCATCGCGAGCGCAGCCCCGAGTCCCCACTCACCGCCCATTGCAACGCCGAACAAGATGCGAACGATGAGGAAGAACGTAAGGTTCGGCGAGAACGCCGTGAGCAGCTCGAGAAAGGAGTAGAGCGCGACGTCGACCATCAGCGGGCGCTTGCGCCCAAAACGGTCGGCCAGGTACCCGAAGAGCAGCGCACCGAGCGGGCGCATTGCTAGGGTAAGCGTTACGGCGACGGCGATGCGCGGAACGGGCGCAGCGAAGGCCTTGGAGAGATCCGGCAATACAACGATAACGAGGAAGAAATCGAAAGCGTCGAGCGTCCATCCAAGAAAGCACGCGATGAATGTCCGCCATTGAACCGGTGTCATATGGTCGCCGCTCACGGCCATAAAAGCGCGTCTCCTCGTGCCTTTAAGGGAAACGTATAAATATGCGTTAACCCATTATTAATAACCGCCAACTTCACCTGGCAGGAAGGCGCTTCATATGCCAAGCGTTAGCGGCGCGTATCAAGTGCGGCATCCTCGGCCGAGATGCGCCACGCAAGTAGCGCGGCGTTGGCGCACGTGAAGATCAAGGCAATCATCCACGCCCCGAATGCGAGCGGCAAAACCGCGAGTTCAATGCAGACGATCGCGTAATTCGGGTGCCGCATGAAGCGGTAGGGTCCGCGACGTACGAGCGGCGCTCCCGGCAGCGTGATGACCCGTGTCGTCCAAAAAATGCCCAACGTCGTGATGACCCACACGCGTGCAACTTGCGCGAGCACGAAGATCGCGAGCAGATAGAGATTCGGCGGCGTGGTCGCCGGGATGAAAAGCAGCAGCGAGCCGAGCCACGCCGCGTGCAATGCTACGAACCACGGGTACTGTTCCGGCGCAATTTCCACCCCGCCGCGAGCGCGCAGGCGGCGCGTATTGCGTTGCGCATAGAGCAACTCGGCGACGCGCAGGAGTGCGACGACGGCGACTATCCAGCGCAGCGGCGTCATCGTTCGAGCGTAACGAAGGCCGCGGTGAATCCCGGTCCCATTGCGGAGAGCAACGCGCGCGCCCACGAGGCGTTCGCAAGCGCGCCTTCGCGCAAGGCGCGCTCCAAGACAAAGAGGAGCGTGACCGCGGACATGTTTCCGTACTCTGCCAGAACCGCGCGCGAATCGGCGAGCGAGCCGCCCTCGATCCCGAATGCCGATTCGAGCGCGTCGAGTACCTTCGTCCCGCCCGGATGGCTCAAAAAGACGTCGATGTCCCGACGTGTGAGCTGCGACTCCGCCAAGTAGGCGTCGACGACCGGCTGGAGCTGCGTTTGCACGAGCTGCGGAATATCGCGTGAGAAGATCGCGCTCAAACCGTCGATGGCCACGTCCCATCCCATGACGCCGAGGGAGTCGGGAAACGTATATTCACCCGACGCGCGAATGCGCGGTCCATCGCCGCCGGCAAGCAAGATCGCCGCGGCAGCGCCGTCGCCGAAGAGCGCGGTCGCGACGATGTTGCTCTTGGTGAGATCGTCGCGGCGAAACCACAGCGCGCACAATTCGACCACCAGCAGCAACACCGGTGCGCGCACCGCCTGGGCCATCATCGCGGCGCGCGCGAGACCTACAGCACCGCCCACGCAGCCGAGGCCGAAGATCGGTAAGCGCCGGACCGTCGCTGCAAGTCCGAGCGGTGCGATCAGGCGCGCATCCAAACTCGGCGTTGCAATCCCGGTCGTCGACACGACGACCACGGCACCGACGTCACTCGCGCGCAAACCGGCGCGTTCGAGCGCTTCACGTGCGGCTCGCTCGAGCAGCGCTTGGGCGTTTTCGAGATAGATCGCGTTACGTTGCGGCCAGCTTCGCGCCTCATAGTACCACTCGATGGGTACGCACGAATAACGACGCCTGATGCCGGTCGTGGTGAAGACGGGCATCAGGCGTTGAACGATTTCGGATCGTGAGAATTGCGCGTGAACGCGCGCGGCAACGTCGTTTTGTTCGAGCGCGAACGGCGGGACCGCGGTCGCGACCGAGACGAGCGCTACCTCTTGGCCCAGGCGATGCACCAACCGTTCGGACTAATCGTACCGGTGACGATGCTGCAACCATGCGGCGCTTTAAAGAAGCGACATCCTGCGCACTTCTTGCCGCCCGGGCCGGGCTTATCTTGATAGTGGAATTGCTTTTTGTTATCGGCGGCGTCGGCGGTGGCCGTGCCCAGGGCGATTGCACCCGCAAGCGCGGGGAGAACGATTAGGGTCCGAAGCGCATCTCGGCGTGTTTGCGATTTGGATGAGTCCATGAACGATAGCTCCTCCTCTCCAGCCATACCGGATTCTACGGCCCTCCGGCGCAGGCGGCCTGCGTCGTTCCAAGCCTGGCCCAAGCGACGGTGCCTATCCTTGGGAACCATGGGAACCATGGATAGCTTCATTCCCCGGGTCGCCGTCATCGACGACGAACCCGATATTCGCACGCTGCTCGAATTAGAGCTTTCTGAAGCCGGCTTCAACGTGCGCAGCGCCCCCGACGGTCCGAGCGGCCTAGGCCTCGTTCGCGAATGGGAACCCGACGCAATCTTACTTGACGTGATGATGCCTAAGATCGACGGCATCGCGCTGTTGCCCGAACTGCGTCGTGCGACGCAGGCCCCGATCTTCATCGTGAGCGCGAAGGGCGGGACGGACGACAAGGTGCGTGGCCTCGATCGCGGCGCGGATCACTACGTCCCCAAACCCTTCGAGATTCCCGAGCTCATCGCGCGCTTGCGCTCAGCGCTGCGCCGCCCGCGGCTCGAATCGCCGGAGATCGTGACGTTTCGGGACCTCTCGCTCGATTTGCAAACACGTCGCGTCGTGCGCAACGGGAAATCGATCTCGCTCACGACGCGCGAGTTCGATCTGCTCGCCGCGTTCGTGCGCGAGCCGCGGCGCGTCTTTACGCGCGATCAGTTGATCGCGCAGGTGTGGGGGGATCACTCGAGTGTCACCGGGAACGCCGTCGAAACGTACATTTCATATCTGCGCCACAAGATCGACTACGGCTTCGCGGAACCGCTTTTGCACACGATTCGCGGCGTCGGATACGCTCTGCGCTCGCCGCAGTAATGCTGCGGTCGGTCCGCCTTCGGCTGATCGCGTCGTTTCTGGCCGCGTGGCTGATCTTTGCATTCACGATTTCGGCGATCGTTTGGCTCTTCGTCGTCGACATTACCCGCAACATCGTTTATGCCGACGTCAACCTCGCCTCGTTGCGGATCACGCGGCTGGCATTTCAATATGCGCTTGCGGGCGAGCCGCCGGCCGACGTTGAGGCGCTCGCGCTTGCGCAAGTGCGTGGGCTGCACGTGCGGGTCAACGTTGCACCGCGCGAAGGGTTTGGCTACGGGCCCTTCGTGTTGCCGCCGGCGGGTCCGGCGCCGGGAGCCGGGTCGTCGATCGGCATCGGTCCGCATGCGCAGATTCAGAGCGTCCCGTTCGGTACGATGCGCGTGGACATCGTGCCGGACATGGAGTACATTTCGAGCACCGAAACGCACTGGCTCGTCGGCGTGATTGTCGTCGACGTCTTCACGCTGATTCCGGCGTGGTTTTTGGCGGCCATGGTGGCAGGGCGGACGCTCGAGCCGCTGCTGCATACCACGCGCGCACTCGAGCGCTTTGCTTCGGGCGATTTTACGCCGCACGCCGTGACGACACGGCAACGCACGGAGATCGGCGATCTCGCACGGGCGTATAACGCCGCCGTGGAACAGATCACCGACGCATTCTCCGAACGTTCGGCGGCGATGGACGAGATGCGACAGTTCGTCGCCGATGCCGGGCACCAATTGCGTACGCCGCTGACCGTTTTGATGGGTCACGTCAGCGCGCTGCAACCCAAGACGCCGCGGGAAGAGACGATCTTTGCGAACATGCTCGCGCAAAGCCGCCGCATGAAGGCGATCATCGACGACCTGATCGTGCTGGCGCGCCTCGAACACGGCGAGCGTACCGTGGATACGGTGGACATCGGGACGCTGGCCGATAACGTGGTGACCACCTTCCGCGACGGCGGCTACGAGCGGGTAGCCTTGCATACCAACGGGCCGGCGCCGGCGCGCGTCAATCCGAGTGAAGTCATCGATGCGCTCACCGCGTTGATCGAAAATGCGCTCAAGTATGCGCCGAGCGGACCAGTTAACGTGATCGTGCAGCGCAACGGCTCACGCGCGACGCTCGTCGTCGAAGACTCGGGACCGGGCATGAGCGCCGAAGACATCGAGCACGCGTTCGACCGCTTCTTTCGCGGCGATGCGAGCGTCGGTACCGAAGGGACGGGGCTCGGTCTGTCGATCGTGCGTCGGGGTGTGGAGCGTTCCGACGGAACCGTGACGCTGGTCAATACCGGCAGCGGCCTGCGCGTCGAGTTGACATTTTCCGGCGCGGAATTGCCCGGCTGAGGAGAGCGCCGCTCCAAGTGCGAAAGCGCGGCGTATGTTCCTACGCCGCCTTCTCTTGGTCGTCTGTTTTACTGCTGCGGGATGCGCCGCACCGGCGCATCGTCATGCCGCATTCTCGGCACAAGCCAATCCGCACGCAACGATCGTACCGGCAGACTTCGGCGCACTGAAATGGCGCGTCGTCGGTCCAGCGGTGATGGGCGGGCGTCTCGACGCAGTTGCCGGCGTTCCCGGCGATGCGAATACGATCTATCTTGCGCACTCGTCGGGCGGACTCTACAAGTCGACCAACGGCGGCATGACGTTCGACGCCATTTTTGACGCCGGCCGCTCGAGCGCGATTGGCGCAATTGCGGTCGCTCCCTCGAATCCGCATGTGCTGTACGCCGGCACGGGCGAAGGGTTTCCACGCAATACCGCGGCGCTCGGCGACGGCGTCTTTCGTTCGGATGACGCGGGGAAAACCTGGCGTTCACTCGGGCTATCGGGAACACAACACGTCGCCAAGATCGCCGTCGACCCCGTGAATCCGAACGTTGCGCTGGTCGCGGCGATGGGCCCGGAGTTTTCAGCCGGCGGCGAGCGCGGCATCTATCGCACCAGCGACGGCGGACGCACGTGGCAACGCGTGCTTTACGTCAATCCAACGACCGGAGGCAGTGACGTCGCATTCGATCCGGCTAACCCCAGCGTCGCACTCGCCGGAACGTTCGATTACTTGCGGCAGCCGTGGACCTTTCGCGGCGGCGGTCCCGGGAGCGGACTCTATCGTTCGACCGACGGCGGCGTGACGTGGACGAAATTGACCGATCCGGCGCGCCACGACGGCTTGCCGGGCGGCATCATCAATCGCGTCGGCCTTTCGATCAGCGCCCATCATCCCAACGTCGTCTACGCGATCGTCCCTACACGCAAGGGGATGCTCTATCGTTCCGATGACGGCGGCGTACAATGGCGTTTGGTCAACGCCGATCAAGATCTGGTTTTTCGCCCGTTTTACTTCAGCCAAATCCGGGTCGATCCGGATCGCCCGAACGTGGTGTGGAACATCTCAGGCGAACTGCGGCGTTCGACCGACGGCGGCAAGCATTTCCACGGAATCTACGCCGGCGGCGACAACCACGACCTGTGGATCGATCCGAGCAATCCCAAGCGTGTGTTGCTCGGCAGCGATATGGGCTTCGACTTCAGCAATGACGACGGGAAGACGTGGTCGTTCGTCAACACGGTACCGTTCGCACAGATCTATCGCGTCGGCTACGATCGGGCGGTGCCGTACCACGTGATGGGCGGCATGCAAGACCATGAGGTATGGTGGGGTCCGAATACCCTGTGGAACGACACCGGTGTCGCGGGCGGATCGTGGCGCAACGTCTCGGACTGGGGTGACGGGCAATATGTCGTACCGGATCCCCGCGATCCGCAGATACTCTATGAAGATACGCACTTCGGCGATTTGACCCGGCGCAATCTGCGCACCGGAGAAGCGCGCTACATCTCACCGCAGCCGGTGATCGCGTTCGGCACCGGCGCCGGCACGCAGAAATATCGTTTCAATTGGAGTGCGCCGCTGTTCGTGTCGACGCGCGATCCGGGAACGATCTACTACGGCGGCAACGTGCTCTTCCGTTCGCGTGACGCCGGTCAATCGTGGAGCGCGATCAGCCCCGACCTCACCCAACCCTGCGATCCGTCGTGGCTGTTGCCCAGCGGCGGTCCGATCACGCACGACAACACCAACGCGGAGACGTACTGCACGATCTTCGCAATCGCCGAAGGACCGCACGCCGGTACGCTCTGGGTAGGCACCGACGACGGGCACGTCGATGTGACGAACGACGGCGGCGGTTCTTGGATTGACGTCGGCAAGAACATCGACGGCGTGCCCGCGCACGCTATCGTCGCTTCGATCGAGGCCTCGCAAGTCGATGCCAAGGTCGCCTACGTGACGTTCGATGCCCACCGCCTCGGCGACACGCATCCGTATATCTTTATGACGCGCGATGGCGGCTCGAGTTGGACGCGCATCGACAGCGGTTTGCCGCTGTGGGCCTACGTCGTGCGCGAAGATCCGCGCGCGCCGTCGTTGCTCTTTGCCGGCACCGAAGACGGCATCTGGGCTTCGTTCGATCGCGGCGGCCACTGGTACGACGCGCGTATGGGGATGAATCACGTGCCGGTGTTCGATCTGCAGATCCAACCCGATGCCGACGATCTCATTGCCGGAACGCACGGCCGCGGTTTTGCCATTCTCGACGACATCGGCCCGCTCGAAGGGCTTGCACGCGCGGTGCAGGGCGAGACGGCGCTCTTCCCGCCGGCGGTTGCGTGGCGTTATACGTCACGTCCGTATCACGACATCGGACAGAACGCGTTCGTGTCCGACAACAAACCCTACGGCGCGGTGATCTCGTATTACCTGCGCCCGCACGCGCAAGCAAAACACAAGGGCAAACGCAAGACACCGAAAGAGAAGGTAACGCTCGAGATTCTCGACGGCACGGGAGCGGTGGTACGGCATCTCGACGGCACCGCGGATGGCGGCGTCAACCGCGTGGTGTGGGACTTGTCGACCGATCCGCCGGGCTGGCCGAATACCAAGCAGGATCCGCGGCCGTATTACGTGTTTTATCCGCTCGACATCGAAGGCCCGCAGGTGTTACCCGGCCAGTACACGGTGCGATTGCACGCGCGCGGCATCACGCTGAGCGTGCCGCTTACGGTCCGCTTGGACCCCGATGCGGACGCGGGGACGGCGCAGCTGCAGGCGCAGTTCGATGCGCTCGAGTCGCTCGCACAGGATCAGGAACGCGGCGAAGTCTGGCTCGCGAAGCTCAAAGGTCACGGCGGCAAGTATGCCGCGCTCGCCGATCAACTGCGCAACGGCAACGGCAGCGAGAACGCCGGCTACAAGCAGCCCGCGAAGGTGATCGACCAGATCGCGTACTTACGCCACATCATCGCAACCGCGTACGACGGACCGACGCAGCCGCAGCAGGCGCTGATGCAGCAGTATCACGACGAGCTCGATGCGCTGGGTAAGCAGTTCAACGCGCTTCCCTCACCGACACCGTCACCCAAACCATCACCGCATGGCGTTCGTCGGAAAATCCATCACGCCTGAGGCGTAGCCCACCTGTTGCGAGCGGGAGGCGCGTTGCGCTTCCCTCGACTACGCTCGGGATGACAAAGGCTAGTTCAACGAGAGTGGGCGGTAGCGGATGCGTTTTGGGCGTGCGGCTTCTTCGCCGAGGCGCTTGATCTTGTCGGCTTCGTACTCTTGGTAATTGCCTTCGAAGAAGTGCACGCGGCTGTCGCCTTCAAAGGCGAGGATGTGCGTGGCGATGCGGTCCAGGAACCAGCGATCGTGACTGGTCACGAGCACGGTGCCCGCGAACTCGCCCAGCGCATCCTCGAGCGCGCGCATCGTTTCGACGTCGAGATCGTTTGACGGCTCGTCGAGCAGCAGCACGTTTGCTCCCGTGAGCAGCGTTTTCGCCAAGTGCAGGCGCCCGCGTTCGCCGCCCGAGAGCTGGCCGACGTTCTTTTGCTGTTCGCCGCCTTTGAAGTTGAAGCGGCCAAGATATGCGCGGGAGTTCATCTCGAAACGTCCGACTTGCAAGATGTCGAGGCCGCCGCTGACGTCTTCCCAGGCAGTCTTGCTGTTGTCGAGTGCGTCGCGGCTTTGATCGACCAGCGCAAATTTGACGCTCGGGCCGATGGCAATCTCGCCCGCATCGGGCCGCTCCTTGCCGGCGATCATGCGGAACAAGGTCGACTTACCGGCGCCGTTGGGCCCGATGATGCCGACGATCGCGCCGGCCGGAACGACGAAGCTGAGGTCATCCATCAAGAGCTTGTCGCCGTAGGCTTTGCGCACGTTTTTGAATTCGATGACTTTTTCGCCAAGGCGTTCGGCAACCGGAATGAAGATCTCTTGCGTTTCGTTGCGCTTCTGATAGTCGTAGCTGGACATCTCCTCAAAGCGCGCGAGGCGGCTCTTGCTCTTGGACTGACGGCCTTTGGCGTTTTGGCGCACCCATTCAAGCTCGCGTTTGAGCGCTTTCTGGCGTGCCGATTCCGCCGATTCCTCGGCGGCCAGGCGCTCTTGTTTCTGATCGAGCCACGAACTGTAATTGCCCTTCCACGGAATGCCGCGACCGCGATCGAGTTCTAAAATCCATTCCGCTGCGTTGTCGAGGAAGTAGCGGTCGTGCGTCACCGCAACGACCGTCCCGGGAAAGCGCTGCAGAAATTGTTCGAGCCACTCCACACTCTCGGCGTCGAGGTGATTGGTCGGCTCGTCGAGCAGCAACATATCGGGCTTGGAAATCAGCAGACGGCACAGGGCTACGCGGCGTTTCTCACCGCCCGAGAGCGGCCCGATCTTCGCATCCCACGGCGGCAAGCGCAGCGCATCGGCCGCGATCTCGAGTTGTTGGTCGAGGTCGTCGCCCGCTGCTTGCAGGACTGCTTCGAGTTTCGATTGCTCTTCGGCGAGTTTTTCGAAATCGGCGTCGGGGTTGCCGTACTCGGCGTAGAGCGCTTCGAGCCGTTTACGCGCGGCGAGCAGCTCGCCCAACCCTTGCTCGACTTCCTCGCGCACGGTCATGTTCGGATCGAGCTTGGGCTCTTGCTCAAGATAGCCGATCGTCAGATTCGGCGCGGGCGCCGCATCGCCGTCGAACTCCGTATCGACACCGGCCATAATGCGAAGCAGCGAGGACTTTCCTGCGCCATTGGTACCGAGAATCCCGATCTTCGCACCGGGGAAGAAGCTCAGCGAAATATCTTTGAGGATCTGACGCTTCGGCGGCACCATCTTGCCGACGCGAAACATCGAATATACATATTCAGGCACGTCAAGGGGATTCGCTGAGCTCTGCGCGCTTTCTTGTCCACAGTTCCACGATCGTGTTCGTGCCGTCGACGATGCGGTCGCACGCCGCAAGCAATCCCTGCACCGCGTCGCTCGTGTCGTGCGCAAGCGCTTCGGCCACCTTGGTGTAGGCCTCGCGTAGTCCGCTCGCGCGATCGATCGATGCGTTCGCGAGCGCGTCGGCAAGCGGCGTAAGTGCGGGGAAGGCCGGCGTGTGCGGATCTTGATAGAGACTCGAGAGCGCTGCGTTGGCGATTCCGAGACGCTGCGAGGCGGCCATCACGCCGAGTGCCGTGTCCGGATCGATCTCGTGCGTGCCTTCGGGTTCGCTGAGCATGCGCTCGAGCGACTCGTCGGCGGTTGCGCGCGTGCTCCACAGCTTCGTACGAAGTGTTCGCATCTTCGCAAGATCGCGCGACGTCGGATCGATCAATCCGCCGAGCAGATAGCTTGTAAACTCCAGCGATCCGTCCACCAGCGCGCGCAGGGCCGTGACCGTTCGCGCCGACTCCCACGTCGGCCAAACAAGATAGGAGGCTACCGCGAGCAGGCCGCCGATGACCGTTGCGACCAAGCGGTTCTCGACCGCCGTTGCTTCAGGCGTCCCCAAGAGCGCGAGCAGGAAGACGACGTAGGCAGTAACCGTGAGACTGAAGAGCCCGTAGTTGAGTTGGAACGCCGCATAGCTGACCGCGGCGAAGAGGATCGCCAGCGCGAGCGTGATGTGCGGCGTGTCGGGTACGGCCAAGACGATTGCGGTTGCCGCGACGACGCCGACGATCGTTCCGGCGATGCGCGCCACGCCACGTGTAAGCGTTGTCGTAAAGTCGGGGCGCAGGACGAGTGCGGCCGTCAACGTGATCCAATAGCCACGCTGAATCGGCAGAACGTGCGCAAGCACGCCCGCCGCGGCGAGCGTTACCGCGAGGCGAACCGCATGCCGCCCGAAGGGTGAACGGAGATGGAAATGGTCGCGCAACACCGCCAGCGGCTGCTCGAGGTTCGGCAGATGGGTGGGATAGTGGAGGTCGGGCACGACGAATCCGCCGAGCGGCACGCTCGCCGATCGCCATGCCGCACGCAGCTGTCCGTAGAGTGCGCGCAGGTTGGGATCGTTCACGTCGGCGTTGATCGTGCCGTACAACGCAACGTTCTGGGGCGCACGCGCGTCGTCAAGAGCCTGCGCGATTTCGTCGAGTACTTGCGCGATCACCGGACGAAGGCGGATGAATGTGTCGCCGCCGACGGTCGCGAGCAGCGCGAGCGACGAGCGGATGCGAACGGCTTCGTCGAGCAGGCTTTGAAATGCCGCGAGCACCAGCGGACGCCCCAACGGGCGCGGATCGGCGAGCGCTTTGCGTACCGTGATGAGTTCGGCCGTAGCGGGGACGCGCGTCGATGCGTCGCTCGCTTGCGCGTATGCCGCGAGTTCGCGATAGGCGGCGGCGAGCGCGTGCCGCTCCTGGGGATAGCGCTGGATCGGCCACAGTATGACCAGCAGCAGCGTCTGGAACAGACCGCCGGCAAGCATGACGAGCGCCACGATGACCGCGACGTGTAGCGGCAACGGATAGCGTTCGAAGATAATCAACGCCGTCGTGGCGTTCACGCCGATTGCGGACGCGCCCGGACCGAGCGAAGCAAGGATGCCATAGCCGAAGCCCCAGACGGCAAGCGCCAATATCCCGAGTTCCGCCGAGTGGGAGCACAGTGACGCAACCGCGGTTGATAGCGCCATCGCAAGCGCCATGCCGAGCATCGTCCCGACGCGCGTGCGGTAGACGCCCTGTAGCGATGCAAATCCCGTGCTGAAAGCCCCGATGCCCGCGGCGACGGCATAGATCGGGACGCCGCTAGCAAAGCCGGCCAGGAGCGCGACCGCGACGCCGATGCCGCAGCGCACGGCGAAGACCGGCTCGACGGCGTTGCGTTGGATCCGAAATGCACTGGTTACGATTCGTTGAATGACGCTAGCCATGAAAAGAGTGGTCGCTTCTATCGCCTTCGTGGCACTCGCGCTCGTGATCTCGAGCCCGGTATCCGCAAGTCCGACAACCGCGAGCGGAATTCCGCTGGATGCGCCGTGGAAAGTGACGGTATACGAGCTGGTGCGCAAATCGTTCACGCATCCCGCCTGGGGCTGGCAGCACGGCGAGCGCAACTATCAGATTGCGCTGGAATTGGCCAAGGGTGACGGGCTTACCGTCGATACCGACGTGCTCTTCGCGGCTTGCATGCTGCACGATATGGCAGCGTTTTCGCCCTATCAGGCCAAAGGCGAGCATGGCGACGTTGCGGCGCGCGAGAGCGAGTCGATACTTCGCGACGCGGGTTTTCCGATGGCCAAATTTCCGAGCGTGCAAGCCGCCATGCGCGGTCACATGTACTACAGCGATCCCGGTAACGATCCCAACGCGATCGTGCTGCACGATGCCGATTCGCTGGACTTCTTAGGCGCCATCGGGGCGGTACGCATCATCGCGCTGACCGGCGCGTCGGCGGCCAGTGCCGCAAGCGCGGTCAAAACCCTACGCGGGTTTATTCACGACATTCCACCGAGGTTGATCACCAAGACGGCGCAACGCATGGGCGCGCAACGCGTGGCCGAGCTGCAGGCCTTCCTCGACGCGTACCAACGCGAGTCGTTCGACGGTGTCCTTCCGTAAGTTAACCGCCGACGGAGACGGGCGCGTGGCCAAACAGCGGGGGAATGAAGTGACCCGCCAGGTACGATAGGACGAAGACCACGACACCGAAAGCCACGATCTCGAGGCCCTTCGAGATCGGATTGCGGTCGGTGTTGCGCGCGGCGTAGAATCCGACGACGAACAGTCCGACCACGGCGAGCACCAGCGCAAGGACCGTCGAACCGCTCATCGAGAGTGGGAGCAGGTAAGCGACGATTGGAACCAGCGACCCGATCGCGAACGATCCGCCCATCGCGATCGGCGCGCGCAGATCGGCCTCCTCGGCTACCCGCGGATCGATGCCGAACTCGTCGCGCATCATTTCGTAGAGGTAGATGTCGGGGTGCTGGGTGAGGCGGCGCACGATCATCTGCGCCTCCTCGGCGGAGAAGCCTTTCATCTTATAATAGGCGACCTGCTCGGCGAACTCGCCCTGCGGATCCGCGGCCATCTCGGCCTTCTCCATTTTGATCGCCGCTTGCACGACTTCTCGTTCGGACTTGCCGCCCAAATATTCGCCGACGGCCATCGAGAGCGCACCGGCGAGCATCGCCAGGAAGCCGCTGATAAAGACCGCCGAGCGCGCGCCCTCGGCGACCCCGACGCCGGTGATGATGCCGAGCGTTGTCAGAATACCGTCTTGCGCGCCGAAGACAATCTCGCGCACGCTGCGCTGTTTCTCGAGCGTGCGGCGCTGAATCGTATCGGGAATGCGCGGTTTGACGTCCTGCCAGCCGGGGATATCGACGACCACCTCGGTAATGGCGGGATCGTAAGGCTCCATGGGCGGTGCTTCCGGACGCCGATAGCGAATGGCCTTCCTGATGGAAGACTTCGGAGCGCCTAACTTTTCGCGAATCGGTCAGTCGGCGATCGTGCTCGAATGCGCGAAAGCAAACGCGCCGGCGCAGCACCGATTGTGGGCGCTTGCGCGCGCGGCGCGCCGTTGGGCGCACGTCGGTGAAGCGGTGGTCGGCGCGGGAAATCTCACCTTGCTTTTCGACCGGCATGCGATTGATTACGACACCTTGCGCGCGCAGCTCGAAACCGGATGGGCGGGCGCGCACGACGAGCCGGCGAACGAGCGGACGATCGAGATCGCGGTGCGTTATGGCGGAAATGATGGCCCCGACCTGGGGGACATCGCGCAAGCTGCGGGATTGACCCTGGAAGAAGCGATCGCGTTGCATGCTGCCGCGAACTACGTTGTATCGTTCGTTGGTTTTCTGCCGGGCTTTGCGTACCTCGACGGCCTCGACGAACGTTTGCACCGCCCGCGTCGCACGACGCCACGCGCGCGCGTGCCGGCCGGATCGGTAGCGATGGCGGGCGCACAGAGCGGCGTCTATCCCTTCGATTCGCCCGGCGGTTGGCACCTCATCGGTCGCACCGACGCGCGCATGTTCGACCCGGACCGCGAGCCGGCTGCGCTTCTGCAGCCCGGCGATCGCGTGCGGTTCGTTCCCGCATGAACGATCGTGCGATAACGATCGAGCGTGCGGGCCTGCAAAGCCTCGTGGTCGATCGCGGCCGTTTTGGTTTACGGCATCAAGGCGTCGGCTGGTGCGGCGCGATGGATCCGCGCAGCTATGCGATTGCGAACGAGCTCGCCGGAAACGCTGACGGCGCGGCCGCGATCGAGATCGTGCTCGGTGACGTCATCGTACGCTTCGAATCGGCAGCGCGTTTCGCGCTCGGCGGAGCGGATTGCGACGCGCAGCTCGATGGCCAACCGATTTCGACGTGGGCGACGCACGCCGCGCAAGCGGGCTCGCGGCTCGTGCTGCACCGGCCGCGCGCGTGGATGCGGACGATGCTCGCAATCAATGGCGGCATCGACGTTCCGCCGGTTCTCGGCTCGCGCACGACCGATCTTACCGCCGCGATCGGCGGCCTTCATGGACGCGCGTTGCGCGCCGGCGATTGCCTGGGCCTCGGCGCCGCGCGTGAGGCGGCGCTCCGCACGGAGCCGGAACCGCCGCAGATCGACTTTGTGCTGCGCACGATCGCACAGCCGCTCGGCGCTCATTTGTGGGACCGCGTCTGGACGGTTGGCCACGAAAGCAATCGCATGGGCTATCGCCTGAAAGGCGAAGCGAGCGTCCACGACCTTGGGACGACGCCCTCGCGCGCCGTCTTCCCCGGCTTCATTCAGCTCCCGCCTTCCGGCGAGCCGATCGTGCTGATGAGCGATGCGCAGACGACCGGCGGATATCCGCTCGCCGGTGTGGTAGTCGAGGAGGATCTATGGATGTTGGGACAAGCGCCGATCGGGGCAGAGATCCGATTCGTTCCGTGGGAATAACACGTATCGATCTCAATGCCGATCTCGGCGAGGGCTGCGGCGACGATGAAGCGTTGCTTGCAATCGTCACTTCGGCAAATGTTGCTTGCGGTGCGCACGCGGGCGACGAACGTACGATGGACGCGACCGTGCGCGCCGCGGCGCGTCAAGGCGTCGCGATCGGCGCGCATCCGTCGTATCCGGATCGTGAGAACTTTGGGCGCACCGCGATGACGCGCACGCCCGAGCAGATCTTTGCCGACGTCAGCGCGCAGATTCGAGCCCTCGACGCCATCGCTCGCGCGCACGGTGCGCGGCTGCGGCACGTCAAGGCGCATGGCGCACTGTATAACGTGGCCGCGCGCGATCGCAGCGTCGCCGACGCCATCTCGCGTGCCGTGTACGCGATCGACCCGCAGCTGGCCGTGGTGGGACTCGCCGGCGGCGAACAGCTGCCCAGCGCACGTGCCTTCGGACTACGCGCAATCGCCGAGGTGTTCGCCGATCGCGGCTATCAGCCCGACGGCGCGCTTATTCCGCGCGGGCAACCCGGCGCATTGATCGACGACGTCGACGCGGTGGTCGTGCAAGCACTTGCGCTGGCACGCTCCGGGGCGGGTGAAACAATCTGTTTGCACGGCGATGGTCCGCACGCGCTTGCATTTGCGCATGCGATCCGCCGCGCCCTCGAAGGGGCGGGTATTACCGTCGCCGCCGTAGTCTAGCCGGGCGAAAATGAGAAAACTCATCTATGCAATCAACGTTACGTTAGACGGCTGCTGCGACCACACGAAGACGGTTGTGGAGCGAGCGCCCGGCGCCCGAACCGACGGCCAGGAAGAAATACTCGAACACTACGCGCGGCTCATGCGAGACATTGACCTAATGGTCTACGGGCGTAAAACCTATCAACTGATGGTTCCTTTTTGGCCTGATGTCGCAAAGAGCGCATCCGGAACAAAAGCAGCGAACGAATTTGCTCGCGCATTCGACTCCATCGACAAGCTCGTGTTTTCACAATCGTTAGACGGCGCGCAAGGAGCAAATACGAGAATCGCTCGCACCGGGCTTCAGAACGAAGTGCTCAGGTTGAAACAAGAACGTGGAAAAAACATCTTGACGGGTGGCGTAAATCTTCCCTCACAACTTATCGAGCTTGGTTTGGTCGATGAATGCAGGGTCGTCGTACACCCAATAATTGTGGGAGAAGGGCCACGGTTGTTGGACGGCAGAAGCCTGCAAGAAAAACTAGCGCTAACGGTCAGCTACGGGATGAAATCGGCGTCGGGCTCGGTTGGCGGAAACGTGATATCTTGCAAGTCTTCGCTGACGCGCTCGACGTGGGTGGTGAAGAGGCCGTGTGAGACCGCCTGCGCTTGGATGTGCACGATTGCCCAGATCGCTTGCGGACCGACCGGCGCAAAGTCGTAGGTGACATCGGCCGTGGTGTTGTTGTACGGCCATACGTACGTCAATTGCACGACGTCGTAGGTCGAGGTATCGACCCAGAGATCGCGCAACGGATAGCTTTGCGGATCGCGTAGCGGACGCAAGCGCAAGTGATAGCACGCGCGTGTGCCGATGTTCTCCGTGCCGGCGAGCGTGAGCGCGTAGGCGCGATCCACGGCGGTAACGGTTGCGATCGGTGCAATCGGATCTTCCGCGAGATTCGGCGGCGAGGGCGCGGCCGTCGCGCCGGGTACCGGCGCGCGACGGTAGAAGCCAAACGGCGCACCGGCTGGTCCGACGATATATCCCCCGCGCAAGAGCACGGCACCCGGCCTTCCGTTGGCATCGATCGTCTGAGCGAAGGTGCGGCCGTCGCTCAAACGTACGATGAACTGCACCTGCGTGTCGGCGCTGCACGCGTTTGCCAGGAGCGTCGACGAACACGGCAGCGTAAACGATTGATAGGGCGGCACGGTGCGCGCGCTCCAGGCCGTTTGCGCTCGCGTGAAAATCGCGGTAGGATCGGGTATGAGCATGAAGCTGCCTTTATTTCATGTGGACGTTTTTACGTCCACGCGCTTCGGCGGGAATCCGCTTGCGGTCTTTCTAGATGCCGAGGGCGTCGACGGCGAAACCATGCAAAAGATCGCACGTGAAATGAACCTCTCCGAATCGACCTTCGTCACGCAGCCGACCGACGAGCGCGCTACGCATCACGTGCGTATTTTTACACCCGGCCGGGAACTGCCGTTCGCCGGTCACCCGACGCTTGGCACGGCCTTTGTGTTGCAGCAGCGCGGCGCCCCGCCCGATCTCGCCTTTCAAATGGAGGCCGGTATCATTCCGGTTCGGAGCGAGAAGAAGATGCTGTGGATGACGCCCCCACCCGCCGAGGCGCTAAGCGCGGCGTTCGATCGCGCGGCCGTCGCACAGGCCTTGGGTCTGCCGGTTTCGAGCGTCATGATGCCGCCGCAAGTCTTCGGCGGCCGTGGCGTCGAGTTCTTGTGCGTGCTGCTCGACACGGAACAAAACGTCGATTGGGTTATGCTCGATCGCACCGACTTGGTCAAGGCGACGAACGAGGCGGTCGGCGAGGGGAATGTGCTCATTCTGAGTTATCAGGCCGGTAAAGGTTACTCGCGCATGTTCGCCGATGTGGCTAGCAACGTCGGCGAAGATCCGGCGACGGGCTCATCGGTTGCGCCGTTGTGCGCCGCGCTTGGCTGGTGGCGATTGCTCGATCAGAGCCGAACGGCGCTCGAAGTGCACCAGGGTGTTGCGATGGGGCGTCCCTCGATCTTACACGCGCGCTTCGCGGTCGAAGGCACGTACGTACAGCAAATCATCGTGGGCGGTGAATGCGTCCCGGTTTACGCAGCGGAGCTGGAACTCTAGGGATATTCTGAAAGCAGCGCCACGTCGAAGCTGTTCCAGCTGCCCAGCATCATCACCGTGTTGTCGGCGTCCTGACGCGACTCGCGCACCAGAAATCCGACGGTGCGGACGCCGAGCGTAGCGGCGGCGCGTAGCGCGCGCGCGTCCTCTTCGCGACGGATCTCTCCCACGAATACGATCGCGATTTTCGAGCGGATCGCCTGTTCGACGAGATCGATGACTTTGCCGTCTTGCGGCGCAAGGTGTGCGACGTGCTCGCGCGAGAGTCGCGCTGAAGCGGTCGAGCAAATCCACTCGCCCTCTTCGAAAGAGGCGACGTGCAAAATCGTGACGGATCGCTTGAGCGATTCGTTCCGCAAACGTTCCATCAGGGGCACGAGATTGGGAACGTTGATGCGGGTCGTCGGAAAAAGATCCCGATTCACGTCGGACATAGCTGCATCTTACACGCTTTCGGTGGGGACGCCTACGCTGACGCTGGTCCGGATCGTTGCTGCGAGGCGTTCGATCGCTGGACGGCGCGGGACAAACGCGCGATGGATCACGCGAATCGCACGAGCCGACTGCGGTCCCTCGAGCGGCCGAAACGCAATTCGAGGGAAGCGCCCTTCGAAGTGCGTCCGCGCCAAATGCGGAACGATTGTCATGCCCAGACCCGCCTCGACCAAGTTGAGCACGGTCTCGAGGCTCGTGGCGCTCAGATCGCTGTGCAGCCCGCGTCCGCGTGCCTGACCGCAGAGCGCAAGCGCCTGGTCCGATAAGCAGTGTCCGTCGGCGAGCAAGATCAGCGTGGACGGATCCAGGTCTTCGACCCGAACGCGCGAGCGCGCGGCGAGTGGGTCGCCGGCCGGAAGCGCCAGGCTAAAGGGCTCGTTGAAAAGCGCGATTTCCGAGAGGTTCCCGTCGCGATGATCGGTCGCGACCAGCGCCGCATCGAGCCGGCCGGCATGGATCGACTCGAGCAGCCGATGCGTCATGTCTTCCACGACGACCAGCGGGGCAAGTGGTAAGCGGGCCTGGAGCGGACCGAGCACACCGGGCAAAAGGTACGGGGCCAGCGTTGGAATGACGCCCAGCCGAATCGGGCCGACCAGCGGATCGGCGCGCGTTTGGGCCAGCTCCTCGATCCGGGCAACCGCTCCCAGAGCCAGGCGCGCCTGGTCCAGGATCAATTCGCCGGCGGGCGTGACGCGGATCGTGCGGCCGTCGCGTTCGAACAGCTCGACGCCAAGCTCGCCCTCGAGCTTGCGAATCTGCGCGCTGAGCGTGGGCTGCGCGACGCCGCACTCCTCGGCGGCCCGGCTGAAACTGCGCCGGCGCTCGAGCGCTAGCGCGTACTGAAGATCTTTGAAATTCATAGGGAAGCCAAATGGAAGGTAATTGCTCCATTGGCGCAAGCAAACCTCGGCCGGCGATAGGCGCCGGTCGAGGAAGTCGGTAGGACGCCGAAGCTAGCGCTGTTGTGCTAGTTGGCGCGCCGGTCGCCCATGCGCCGGTCGTTACCTTGACGACGGTCAGGACTGGTGGCGATGTTGATCACCCGGCGATCGCCGTTACGCCGCTCTGCCTTACGCTGCTCGGTTGTTTGCGTATTGGACATCAAGGCACTATTTGACGGCGACCGCCCGGCTACTTCAGTCGGAACGAAGTATTTCGACCTAGCGGTGCCAGCCGCGGCCCCAGCCCCCGCCCCATCCCCAGCCGAAGCCGAGGCCGATGCTGTAGGCCGGGTACGGATAGTAGGGATAGCCGTAGTATCCCGGATAGCCATAGCCGTAGACGATTCGGTAAGGCGTGTCGATCTGGTCCGCGAGGAACGTCGAACCGCTGGTCCGCCCGTAAATTGTCACTGGATAACCGGGTTGCAGACGGATCCCGGTTGGATTGATGATCGTTCCTTGATGCAACGTCACATTATCAATGTAGCCGCGCGCGTCGCGCACGTACATGGTGTAGGCGCCGTTGAAACTCGAAATCGTGCCCTTAATTGTCTCGCCCTTGCCGACGGCGTAACTCGGCATCTGGCCTTGCGCGAGTGCGATTGACGGGAGGCCTAGTAAGGTGATGGAAGCAGCCACTGCGGGGAGGATACGCAGGGCCCGTTTGACCCAGCTCTTCATAACGGTATGAGTATACCCGGTGAAGCTGAGAAATCGATCAAATGAGCTGGCGCGCTCAGGAATCGCCATGCCTCGTGGCGTAGCCTTGGCGGCGATGCACATTCGTCCGACAAAAACGGTACTGCTCTATGGGCTCGCCGTGCTGCTTGCGTTGGCCGTAGCGGGGTGCGGAGGCGCCCGCGCTCGCCACCATCGCGGCGGCAGTCCTGCCGCGGCGCAAGCCATTCCCACCGCGACGGCGGGGCCGGCGACGGTCAAGCCGACCGCGCAGATCGCCGGAATCATTGCGCCCTATCAGAACGTGTCGATCTCGAGTTCGCTGAGCGAGCCAACCGACGTCGTGAACGTGATCCAGGGCGATCACGTGCACAAGGGACAAGTGCTTGCGGTCCTCGATACCACCGATCTCGTTGCCAACTATAATGCCGACGAGCGCAACGCGGCGTCGGCTGACGCGCGTGCCGTGCAGACCAAGTATCAAGCGCAACTCAATCTCGGCCAGGGCAACTATAACGTCTCGGCCGCTCTCGCCGCGATGAACAACGCCAAGCTGGTCTACAATCAAGATAACGAACTCTATAAGAGCGGTTACGTCTCGGAGTCAGCGCTCGAGGCAGCGCATGCGGCGTACGTGCAAGACCAGCAGACCTACAACACCGCGGTCCTCAACGCGCAAGTCAACGGCAACAACACACAGGGCCTGCAGGCGGCGACGGTTGCGTCGGCAATCGCCGATGCGGAATCGGCGCACGCGCAAGCCGATCAGATCGAGGCGTCGATTGTAAAAGCGACGATCGTTTCGCCGGTCGACGGCGTCGTGGTCAACCGTAACCTCAATCCGGGTGAGTATCCGGGATCGCGCACGATCTTCACCGTGCAGCAACTCGATCCGGTGTACGCCGAGCTCAACGCGTCCTCGTCGAACGTGTTCACAATGCAGCGAGGCGCACCCGTGACGCTGGCGGTCTCCGGCGTGCCCAACGCGGCAACGTATCAGGGCCGCGTGAGCGCCGTGCTCGGGCAAGTCGAGCCCGGATCGACGAACTTCACCGTCGAGGTCATCGCCGCGAATCCGGGTGACAAGCTGCAATCCGGTATGGCCGTGACGGGCACGATCACGCTTCCGGAAGTTAGCGGCACCGGCATCCCGACGACTGCATTCCTGGACGACTCGCACACGAGCATTATGATCGTCGACGCCAACGGTGACGCCAAGCAGCAGAGCGTCAAGGAACTCGGTAGCGACGGAAAAACCTCGATCGTCACCGGCATTCCGAACGGTACCAAACTGGTGTCGAACGGTCAGCTCGGTATCGCCGCAGGACAACAAGTCGTCAACAACGATCCGTCGGCGTCCCCGGGTCCTTCGAAGCAACCCTGATGTGGCTGACCCGGCTTTGCGTCCAGCGGCCGACGATCGTCTTCGTGATGCTCGCACTGATTGCCGTCGTCGGTACCTTTGCGGTGCTGACGATCACGCAGCAGCAGTTTCCCAATGTGGACATCCCGGTCGTCGGTGTGCGCGCCAGTTATCCGGGCGGATCGACGACGGAGATTCGCGATGCGATCGTGCGTCCGCTCGAGGACGCGATCGCCGGCGCGCCGGATCTCTCGTACATCAATACCACGGTGCAACAAGGCCAAGCGTCGATCACCGCCAGCTTCGATCTCTCGTCCAATCAGACGACCGACCTCGTGCAGGTGCAGCGCCGCGTGATGATCGCGCAATCGCAGCTGCCCAGCGACATGCCGGCGCCGACCGTCGGCACGTTCGACCCCGCCCAGGCCACCGTCCTGACGATCGGGTTAAGTTCGAGCGCACTTAGTCCCGGCCAGATGTCGGCGATCGTCAGCAACGACATCGTGCCGGCGATCGAGCAAGTCGACGGCGTGTCGAACGTCAACGCCAACGGTGCGGTGACGCCGGCGTTCGAGGTGCAGGTCAATCCAAATCTGCTGACCTCGGCGGGCTACACGCTCAGCGACATCGTCAGTACGATCGAGAACAACAACAACCGCGAGCCTGGCGGTATCGCCTATCTGCCGAATCACGAGACCACGATCGACGTGCGCGGCGATCTTACCACCGCGCCGTCGATCGAGAACCTCTTGATCTCCGCGGCGTCGTCGTATACGACGTCGTTTGGGAACGCGAGCTACAGCGAGCCGGTTGCGGCCGGCGTACCCGGCGGCGTTGCCGCGTCGTCGTCGAGTTCGAACGCCGGCTCTGCCTCGAGCGGCACGAGCAGCGGATCGGTCACGAGCGCGGCGACGGCCTCGCCGGCGCCGGCGAGTTCTTCGTCGGCATCGTCTTCCTCGAGCAGTACGACCGTTTCCGCGGTGACCCCGCCGCCGACGCTCTCCCTTCCGGCGCAATCGACGCAACCGTTGCCGTCAACGGCTCCTGGACCGTACGTCTTGTCGAACGCGACGCAGTACGCGACGGCGGGCACCACGAGCGTGACGAATGCGCCGGCAGGCGGCGGCAGCTATTCCGGCCCATCGCTTGCGAACGTCAATCCCTGGAGCTACACGCCGCGCCAGATGCGAATGTCGGACGTTGCGAATGTGCTCGACTCGTTCGAACCGCAACGTCAATACAGCTACGTCGGCACGACTCCGACGATCTCGCTCGGCGTTCAAAAATCAACCGGCGCTAGCGAAGTCGTTGCCGCGGATAACGTGCTCAAGGCGCTGCCGGGCATCGAGAAACAGTACCCGCAGATCCAATTCCAAATTCTCAACAATCAAGCCGCGTATACCGAAGACCAGATCTTCGGGGTGGTTCGCACGCTCTCCGAAGCCATCGTCATCACGGCGATCGTGATGCTGTTCTTTCTGCGTTCGTGGCGTAACGCCATCGTAATACTGGTCGCGATACCATCGTCGCTCGGCGTGACGCTTGGGCTTATGCGAGCCTTCAATTTTTCGATCGATACCATTTCGTTACTTGCGATGACCTTGATCATCGGGATTTTGGTCGACGACTCGATCGTCGTCTTGGAAAACATCGAGCGCCACCATGCCGCCGGCGAAGACCCCAAAGACGCGGCGATCAAAGGCCGCACGCAGATCGGACCGGCAGCGATCGTGATCACGCTCGTCGACGTCGTCGTCTTCTTGCCGATCGCGTTTTTGCCGGGTCAGGTCGGCCGGTTTCTCTCGGAGTTCGCGCTCGTCGTCGTCACCGCTACGCTGACCTCATTGTTCATCTCGTTTACCGTGACGCCGTCGCTGGCCGGCAACTGGTCGCTGCTCTCGAAGTGGAAGGCGCCAAAACTGATCGATCGCTTCACCGACCTCTTCGATCGCGCACGTCTGTGGTACGCCCACACCGCCCTGCCCTGGGCACTGAAGCGACCGCGATTAGTCGTGATCGTCTCGTTCAGCGCGGTTTTTGTGGCGATGCTGCTCATTCCGTTGCACATCATCGGATTTGAGTTCATGCCGCCGGTGGATCGCGGCGAGGTGTTCGTGCAGCTTACCTATCCAACGGGAACGCCGTTGGCCTTCGTCAATCAAAAGATCGGTGCATTGACGAGGGAGCTGGCGAAGATTCGCGACGTGCAGTCGCAGACCGCGCTTGCCGGCGGAACGCAGAGCGGGTTTGGCGGCACCATCAATCAAGGCAGCGTCGGACAGGTCCATATCTTTTTGCAAGACGATCATAGCGGAACGACGGCCCAATGGGCGACGCGGTTTGGTGCAATGGCGCGCAAGCTCGCTCCGGGAGCGCAGATCGTGTCGGTCGCAGCGACCGGCTTCGGCGGCGGCAGTACGCAGCAGATCGATTATCTGGTGACCTCGAACGACGACGCGCCGGAAAAATACGTTCCCAAAGTCCTGGCGGCGCTCCAGGAGACGCCGGGCGCCATCGACGTCAACAGCTCTGCAATGCAGCTCGCGCCGCAGATCGACATCGATTTCGATCGCGATCGCGCGCGAGCGTTCAATATCAATATCGGAACGGCGGCAGCCGCGATTCGCGCCGCGTTCGGCGGCACGCTAGCCGCGCAGATTCAAACGTCGCACGGGATCAAGTACGTCCAAGTGCTCTACCCGAGGAGCTACCAGACCTCGATCGCGATGCTGCTCGCGCTGCCGCTGCGCACGAGCAGCGGTTCGATCGTTCACTTGGTCGATATCGCGAAGCTGGTCGAGGACCCATCCGAAGCGCTGATGACCCGCACGAACCGCGAGACCGTCGTGCACGTGCAGGCAAATCTGGCTCCCGGCGCGGCACTCTCGAACGTACAGGATCAGTTCTTGAAGAACCTTGCGGCGCAGAAGCTGCCCAACACGGTTCTGGTCAAGCCGAACGTCGGCGGCAACCAGCAAAATCTTGCCGACACGGTCGAGGGTATGGGCGCCGGTCTCCTGCTGTCGTTCTTACTGGTGTATCTGCTGATGCTCGCCCTGTACAACAGCTATCGCTTGCCGTTCATCATCATGTTCGCCGTGCCGGTGGCAACCGTCGGTGCGTTGGTGTCGCTTGCACTTACGCGCCTCAATCTCAATCTGTACTCGCTGATCGGTACGGTACTGCTGGTCGGGTTGGCGTCGAAGAACGGGATTTTGCTGGTGGACTTTGCGAACCATATGGTCGAGAACGGGATGGATCGGGTGAGCGCGATGATCGAAAGCGCAAAGGAACGTTTCCGGCCGATTATCATGACCACGTCGGCGTTGATCGCGGGTATGACGCCGATCGCGCTTGCACTCGATCCGGGTGGCGCGCAGCGGCAGGCGCTGGGCGTCGTCGTCATCGGTGGTTTGATTAGTTCGCTCGTCTTGACGCTCGTACTGGTGCCGGTCATCTTCATGTGGCTTGGGCCGACTCCACCCGCGAAGGAGGCGCAAGCAGCATGAAGTTCACCCGGCTCTTTGTCGACCGGCCCACGCTCGTTACCGTGTTCCTTGCGCTGGTCATTATCGCCGGTACGATTTCCGGCTTCCGGTTGGTCAAGCAACAGCTGCCCAACTACGATGTCCCGTCAATTCAAGTATTGCTGACCTATAACGGCGCCTCGACGACCGAAATGCGTGACGCGATCGTCCGGCCGCTCGAAGATCAAATTGCGGGTGCGCCGGATCTGAGCTACGTCGAGACCTCGATCGAACCGGGCCAGGCGTCGATCGTGGCCGTCTTCTCTTTGAGCTCTGACGAAAACACCGATCTCGTGCAAGTCCAAGGGCGCGTGCAGAACTCGCTCCATCAGCTACCCAACGACCTCCCGACGCCGCAGATCTCCATTTACAACCCGTCGGAAGCGGTGGTCGTCTCGCTGGCGGCGTCGTCGACGAGTTACTCGCTGGGCCAGCTTTCGGCGATCGTCACCAACGACGTCGTCCCGGCGATCGAGCAAGTTCCCGGCGTTTCGTACGTGCAGGAGAACGGCGACGTCACCGCTTCGATTCAAGTCAACGTCGACCCGCAAAAGATCTCGGCATCGGGCTTTACGCTGACCGACGTCATCAACGCCATCGCGAACAATAATGTGCGCGCGCCCGGCGGTATCGTCTACGAGCCCAACCGTGAGACCAATCTCGACATTCGCGGCGACATACAAGACGTGCCGACCGTGGCGAATCTGCTGGTCGGCAACTCGACCACCGCGACGACCAGTACCTCGAGCTCGTCGTCCGTCTATCCGTGGACCGCGACGTCGCGCCTTTGGCGCATCTCCGACGTCGCCAACGTGCAGGATGCCTATGAAACGCAGCGTGTCTTTGCCTACACGAACGGCACGCCCGCGATCGAACTCGACGTGCAGAAGGCGGCCGGCTCGAGCGAGGTAACGGCCTCGAACGCCGTGATCGCCCAGCTGCCGCGTTTGGAGCAACAGTACCCGCAAATCAAGTTCTCCGTGCTCAACGTGCAGTCGACGTACACGCAGGATTTGCTCTCGGGCGTGACGCGGACGCTGATCGAGGGCATCCTCATCACGGCGCTCGTGATGCTGTTTTTCCTGCGCTCCTGGCGCAAAGCGGTGGTCGTGATGATCGCGGTGCCGGCGTCGTTCCTGGTGACGCTCGCGGCGATGAACATCCTTGGTTTCACCCTCGACACGGTCTCGCTGCTCGGCATGACGTTGATGATCGGCATCTTGGTCGACGACTCGATCGTGGTGCTCGAGAACATTTCGCGCCACCAAGACGAGGGCGAGAACCCCAAAGAGGCGGCGATCAACGGCATTTCGGAGATCGGCGTTGCCACCATCGTGATCACGCTCGTGATCGTGGTCGTCTTTCTCCCGCTCTCGTTTTTGCCCGGAACGGTCGGGTTGTTCTTGCGCGAGTTCGGGCTGGTGGTAACCGTTGCAACGCTGACGTCGTTGTTCGTCTCGTTCGCGGTGACGCCGGCGCTCTCGGGACGCTGGGCGCTCTTCTCTCGCTGGCGGCCGTGGGGCATCATCGATCGCTTCACCGAGTGGTTCGACGGCGTGCGTACCTGGTACGCGCAGACGGCGCTCACGTGGGGGCTCGACCATCGCGCACTCGTGGTCTGGGTTTCGTTCGGCAGTCTCGTCGCGGCGATACTCCTCATTCCGCTCGGGATCGTAGGATTCGAATACTATCCGCCGGTCGACCGCGGCGAGCTGTTCGTCAACATCAATTATCCGACCGGCACGCCGCTCGCCTCCGTAACCAATGCGGTGCGACAGGCCGAGCAAATCGTGCTCAAGGTGCCCGACTTGCAATCGGAGACCTCAATAGCGGGCGCCTACGAAGGCGCGCTCACCGGCTATATCAACAACGGCGCGACCGGGCAGATTCACATCTTCCTCAAAACCGGACGGCATCGTTCGACGCAATACTGGTCGCAGACGCTGGCCAGCCAAATTCAGCAGGCGTTGCCGGGCGCACAAGTCACCGGCGTGCCGTCAACCGATCCCTCCGGCGGCATCTCGCAGCCGATCGGGTACGTAATCGAGAGCGCGACGGCCGACCCGACCGACGCGGCGAATCAGGCGTTCGCGGCACTGCAAAAGACGCCGGGCGTGATCGATGCTACGACCTCCAACTCACTTGAATCGCCCCAGATCGAAGTCAACTTCAATCGCAACGCGGCGCGCGCGCTCGACGCCAGCATCGGCACCGCGTCGACGGCGGTACGTGCGGCGTACGGCGGCTACACCGCGACGCAGTTCACCGGCCCCGACGGGCTCAAAGACGTCCAGGTTATCTACGAGCAGAAAGACCTCAACAACCTCACCGGCATCAAGTCGATTCTGATCCGCGCCAACAACGGCTCGATCATCACGGTGGGCGACATCGTTGACTTGCAGCAGGTGCCGGCCCCGCCGCTCATCATTCGCCTCGAGCGTCGCAACGTGGTACTGATCGGTGCGAACATCGCGCCGGGCGCGACGCTCTCGAACGTCATCCGTGACTACGAGAAGCGCCTGCGCGCGCTGCACTTGCCGGCCGACATTACGGTCGCTCCCGTCGCCGGCGGCAATCAGCAGCAGGTCACGGACACCACCTACGAGATGAGCATCTCGCTCTTGCTCTCGATTTTACTGGTCTATCTTTTGATGGTCGCGCTGTATAACGGCTACGTGACGCCGTTCATCGTGATGTTCACCGTGCCGGTCGCGGTCGTCGGCGCGCTCGGCGCGCTTGCGATCACGCGGCAGACGCTCAATCTCTTCTCGCTCATCGGCGCGATCATGCTCGTCGGTCTGGTCGCGAAGAACGGCATCCTGCTCGTCGACTTCGCCAATCAACTGCGGGAGCGCGGGCTCTCGAAACTCGACGCAATCGTCGAGAGCGCGCATCACCGGTTCCGGCCGATCGTGATGACGACGTTCGCAATGATCGCCGGCATGCTGCCGCTGGCGCTCGCGCTCGATCCCGGCTCGCAAGCGGAACGCCCGCTCGGTATCGTGGTGATCGGCGGTCTCTCGAGTTCGCTGGTGCTGACGCTGCTCTTGATTCCGATCATGTACCTGCGCTTCGCGCCCGACGACAAGAAAGACGAGGCCGTGGTGCGCAAACCATCGCCTTCCCCACTTCAAGTCTAGCGTCGGGGAAAGCGTCGATCTTGTTGCCCGCGAAGTCGAGCCTTCGCTTAGCAACAAGACGCGACGCTTTCCCTAACGCTAGAACAAGCTTTCTTGCACGGGATCGTTGTCGATGAGGACGTCCGGCTGGTCGTAGCGGGCGTCATTTAATCGCATCGATACGTCACGCGCCTGCATAGCCTCGGGATCGAAAGGCCCCAGCAGCGAACGTGCCGGTTCGGGCCCGAGGTCTTCGTTGTTGAGCCATGCCTCGAGCTGGTCGTCGCGCAGGATCGCCGGCATGCGGTCGTGCACGCGCGCAACCAGCGCATTGGGCTCGCAAGTGACGATCGCGCACGGCGACGCTCCCTCGCTCACCGGTTGCCAGATGCCGGCAAAGGCAAACGGGCGTTCATCCTTCATCGTGTAGTAGACCGGCTTGCGTCCGCGCCACTCGTAGAATCCGTCGGCGAAGATAACGCAGCGATACGCGAGGGGACGTGCGGTGATCGTCTCGGCGCGGGCGTTGATGCGCCCGTCGATCCCCCAATGCAGCGGCTCGACGTCGTCACGTCCGTCGTTGCGAACGCCAAGAACCATCTGCGTCGGCGCGATGTTGAAGCGGGGGAGGCGGTACTCGCTGAACTCCTCGAAGCGGTACCGCGGATACGCGGCACGGATGCGCAGGGGATCGGTCAGGGTAAAACGTCCGCACATTCCCCTCGTCGATTGGAGCGTGCATGAAAATTCACCTTGGAACCGTGGGCCACTTCGGCCTAGCCGTCAGCGATATCCAGGCGAGCGCGCGGTGGTGGCGCCAGCTCTTCGATCTCGAGGTGATGTTCGAGGGCACGGCCTATATTGGTCTGACCAATAAGGACGTCACGATCGTGCTTTTCACCGGAACGCCGCATCCGGAGACCATCGAACATATGTCGTTTCACGTCTCGAGTATGAAGGCGCTGCACGCCGCGCTCGCGTGGCTCAAGCAGCATGACGTCGAGGTCGAGGATCCCGGGAACGAGATCGGGCCCGAGGCCGAGGGATCGCCGCATATGGGGTTGTGGTTTCATGACCTCGACGGTTACAGGTGGGAACTGTCCTTGCAGGCGAAGCGCACGAAATGATGCTCCAGCACGGCGCGCGGCGCTGGGGGCTCGTCACGCTCGGGTTGTTCGCCGCGTTCGCGTGGCGCGCGGACGCCAGTGACGAACGCACCTTGCAGAACCTCCACGGCAGCGTGAGCTACGTTACCGGCGACGGTGTACCGGCGCACGATCTCGCACCGTCGGCGTCGACCGTCATCGCCGATGACGACGTCGCCCGGACCGGCGCGGCCTCCATGGCGTCGATCGTCTTGGGCGATTCGTCGCAGATTCTCATGGCCAGCAACAGCGTGCTCAAGCTCGACATGTTTTCGCAAGCGGAGATTGCGCACGCGCACTTCGTCGTCTTCGCGGGAAAAATGCGATTTCGCGTGCTTCATCCCGCCGGAGCCCACGCCGATTACACATTCACGACGCCAACCGGACAGATCGGCGTGCGCGGCACCGAAGGTGATATCGCCGTCGATCCGTTCGACGGCGTGCGTATGAACGTCTACCACCTTACCGATCCGGCGTTGCCGGTGCACGTGACGATGATCGACGGTTCGACCTACGATATCGCCGGGGGTCACAAGATTTGGATGCGGTGGCTCTCGGGCAAGCTCGTCGCGCGTGTGACGGCGCTCTCGAAGGACGAACTGGATCGCTTCTCGGAACTTGGGCCGCCTACCGTCATCGATGGCGGCTCACCGCCGAAGTAGGCCGCGGATGCGCGTCGTCACCTGCAACGTGAACGGTGTTCGTTCGGCCGCGCGCAAGGGATTCTTCGCCTGGGCGGCCGGCGAGAACGCCGACGTGATTTGCTTGCAAGAGACCCGGGCGCAGGAGCACCAGTTGCCGCTCGAAGCATCGGTGTTAGACGGCATGCACGCATTTTATGTGGATGCCAAGCGCCCCGGGTACAGCGGCGTCGCGCTCTACACGCGACGTGAGCCCGATCTGGTCACGCGCGGGTTTGGCTGGCCCGACATCGACGCGGAAGGGCGATACGTGCAAGCCGATTTCGGCAATCTTTCGATTGCGAGTGTGTACGTGCCCTCGGGTACGTCAGGGCCGGTACGACAAGCAGTGAAGATGGATTTTCTCGAGCGTTTCTTGATCATGCTGGCCGGTCTACGCAAATCCGGTCGTTCCTACATTATCTGCGGCGACTACAACATCGCGCACACGGCCATCGACACGTTCGACCCCGTGCGCAACGCGCAGGTTACGGGCTTCTTTCCCGAGGAGCGCGCCTGGATGGATGCGCTGATCGATGGCGCGGGTTGGGTCGACGCGTTTCGCGTCGTGAACTCCGAGCCCAAGCAATACACCTGGTGGCCGGGGTGGCCAAAGGCGTATCCGAATAATCTTGGCTGGCGGATCGACTACGAGATGATCACGCCCGACTTACGCGGCGCCGTGCGGTCAGCCTCGATTTACAAGGGCGAGCGCTTTAGCGACCATGCGCCCGTCACCATAGACTACGAGTTATCGCGGGGTATAATCGTGTCATGAGTACATTCGCACTTCAGCCATCGGACTACGTTCCGTTGGCCATCGGTTTTTTCGGACTTGCGACAGGGTATTTCATTTTCGGCGGCCAGGAGTTTTTCGGCTGGCCGCGTTCGACTCCCGAGGTCGACCGCAGCATGGGCCTGTGGGGCGTGTGGATGCCCGGCTTCATGCAATTGGTCGCAGGCACGTACATCTTTGTCGGGCTCACCTGGTTCCAAGTGTTCAAGGGGGCACCGCTGTATATGGCTGGGCTTGCGTTTACCGCCTACGGCGTGCATTGGTTTGCGTTAGGGGGACGGCGCCTGGTCGGTGGGGACGGTGCGCCGGAAGCATGGATGACAATCGCATTCGCACTCATCTCGCTCTTGGGTTTGCTCGTCTTTTGGTCGGCCGGTGACATTCCGGTAGCGCTGATTTTCCTCGGACTCGTGCTGGTCTACATTGCGGAAGGGCTGGAGCGCTTCAACGTCGTCCACTCGTCCAAGCCGCTTGGATTCTTCCATCTCGTGACCGGCATTTGGCTGATGTACTGCGCCTACGCAGCGACGTTCAACATGGCGCTCGGTGCGCATTGGTGGCTGTAACAACACCGTGCGCGCGATGGTTCTCGATCGGCCGGCGCCGATCGAGACGAGTCCGCTTCGGCTCGTGGAACTCGAGTCGCCCGTTCCAGCCTCCGACGAATTACTGCTACGTATTCGCGTGTGCGGCGTGTGCCGCACCGATCTGCACGTAACAGAAGGCGACCTTCCGCCCAAGCATCCCACAATCGTTCCCGGCCACGAGATCGTCGGGGTCGTCGAGCGAGCCGGCGCATCGTGCACGCGCTTTAAGACCGGCGATCGCGCCGGCATCGCGTGGCTACGCGAGACGGACGGGACGTGCAAGTTCTGCCGCCGCGCGCGCGAGAATCTTTGCCCGAACGCGCGCTTCACCGGTTGGGATCATAACGGCGGCTACGCCGAGTTCGCGACCGTTCGCGAGGCGTACGCATACGCGCTGCCGGACGCTATCGGCGATGAAGCCGCCGCGCCGTTGCTCTGCGCCGGAATCATCGGCTTTCGCGCGATCAAACGCGCCGGCGTGCAGCGCGGTATGACGGTCGGGCTCTATGGGTTCGGCGGTTCGGCGCATTTGGCGCTCCAGGTGCTCAAACATTGGGGCTGCACGGTGTACGTGATGAGCCGCGCGGGCATTCACCGGGATCTGGCGAGCGATCTTGGCGCCGACTGGATCGGCGAGGCACAAGATCCGCCGCCTGCCAAACTCGATGCAGGCATCATGTTCGCACCGGCCGGGGAACTCGTGCCGCCGGCGCTGCGCGCGCTCGATCGCGGCTGCATCCTCGCGATTGCCGGCATCTATCTCAGCGACATTCCCTCGCTCAACTACGAGCGCGAGCTGTTCTACGAACGTGAGCTACGCAGCGTTACGGCCAACACGCGTGCGGACGGCGAGGAGTTCTTGCGCATTGCAGGCGAGATCCCGATCAAGAGCTTCACCGTGCCCATGGCGCTGGAAGATGCAAATCGCGCACTTTCGATGCTCAAGCATGACGAGCTACGTGGAGCCGCTGTGCTGCACGTGTAAAGCGAGACGCGCAGATTACCTGTTCGTGACCAGCACCGGAACCTTAGAGCCGCGCACGACGCCCTCGGCAACGCTGCCGACGAAGAAATGCGCAAGACCCTTGCGGCCGTGCGTTCCCATACAGATGAGTCCGACGTTATTTTCCTCGGCTATGCGCAGGATCTCGTCGCAAGCATCGCCCTCGCCGGAGCAAACGCCCGCGCTCAGTCCCGCGGCTTCGCACGACGATTTCGCCCCATTCAGTATGTCGGTGCCGGCCTCGCGCATCACCTCGATCGCGTCGACGGGATACGGCGATCCATAGCCGGCGGCAACGACGATCTTGGATACGTCGACGATGTTTACCAGGAGCAGCTTCGCTCCGTCTTCCTTTGCTAATTTGGTCGCGAGGTCGAGTGCGGCTGTCGCCGGGTCCGAGCCATCGACAGCGACGAGTATCGTGTTGAACATGTTGAGTCTCCTTTTGCTTACCAGGTCCGCATGCCGGGCGCCAAGTAAGCGTGGCTGTGGAAAAGTTCGATGAACGGGCCGGTGTAGGCCAGCACGGCGAGCACAAGCGCTACAACTGCCCAGCGGATGAGATTTTCGAAGACCGGCGGCGCGGGCTCGCTCCCCGGCGCGGCGACGGCGAAGTCGGCAGTCGTGTCGTGCGTCTTCTCATTCTTGAAAAGTGTGCCGATCGCAACCGCGGCAAAGAAGCAGATGCTAATGAACAAGATCGCGCCGCCGGCTGCAGCGAGCAGCATGGCCGGTTCCCACGATTGCGCGACCGTGGCTCCCGCGTACGCGACGGACGACGTGCGGCGCGGCGCGCCGAGCAACCCGGCATAGTGCATCGAAAGCGACATGATGAGCATGCCGATGAACCACAAGCGCGTTTGCCACAGGGCGATGCTGCGGCCCCAGAGTTCGCGGCCGGTAAGCCGCGGAATCAGCCAATAGGTTGCGCCGATGAATGTCAGTGCGACCGGACCGCCCACCGTCGCGTGGAAGTGCCCGACGATCCAGATCGTGTTGTGCACCAGCGTATCCATGCTGTACGAGGCGTTGATCATGCCGCCGAAGCCGCCCAGAATGAACAGCAGCATCCCGTATGCGGCGCCCGAGAAGAAGGGATCGTTCCACGGCAGCGACGTTACCGTGGCGATGAAGCCGTGGCGGCCTTGCTTCATTGCTGCGAGTTCGAAGGAGGCAAAGATCGCAAAGGCCGTCAGGAACGAGGGAATCGCGACGCCATAGGTCATGACCATGTGCAGCAGCTTCCAGGATGACGCGATCCCCGGCTCCATGAACTCGTGGTGGATACCGACCGGTGTTGAGAGAATCAAGAGCATCAGAAATGTCAGGCGCGCTAGACCGTCACTGAATACATTTCCGCCATAGCGCGTCGGTACGACCGTGTACCAAATGATGTACGCGCCCATGATCCAAAAGTAGACCAGCGGATGCCCGAAGTACCAGAAGAACATGCGCGTGAGCATGACGTTGATGCCGGGTGTCCAGCCGAAGGACCACGGAATGAGCAGCGCCATCTCGGCAACCACACCCAGCGTCGCGATGATCCACATGAGGAAGGTCGCCGACGCCATGAAGACCGGAAGGGGGAGCGAGATACCGGGGTTCGTTCGTTTGAAGTAAAACGCGTTTTCGAAGATCTCGTAGGCAACGACCCAGGTGCCCAGGACGAGCAGCGTCGCTCCAAGGTAGAACGACGGAGCGGCTTTGAGCGGCGCGTAGAACGTGTACAACACGGTCGCATTGCCGCTCAGGATCGTGATTGCAGCGGTTGCCGTGCCGATCAGCATCATCCACCAACCGATCCAGGCGGTTGCGAGCTTGCGATCGGGCCGCGCTATCGTGCGATAGACGGCAAAGAGCGAAAAACCGGTGATGAAGAACGTCGTGAAGACGAGCGCCATCAATACGCCGTGCGCGGTGAGCATCCGGTAGTAGTCGAACCACGGCGGTGCATCGATCGCACCGGCCCGAGAGAAGCCTTGCAACACACCGAAAACCGCGCCGAGACAGACTGCGACTGTGGCGGTGTAAATGTGGGCGAGAACGACGCGGTTCTCGGCGGGATTCGAAGACGCGACAGCTTGCATCATTTAACCTCGATCGTGCCGTACATGTTTTGGTGGCCGATGCCGCAGTACTCGTTGCAAACCAGTAGATAGGTGCCCGGCGTGCGGAACGTGTGGCTCGCGATGTTGACCCAGCCCGGAACGGCCATCGCGTTGACGTCGGTCTTGGCGATTTCAAAGCCATGAACGACGTCGGAGCTGGTGACATAGAACGTCACGTGCGCGCCGACGGGAAGCGTCAGCTTGGCGGGCGCGAACTGAAAGACCGATGCCACGTAGTAGGCTTCGTATCGGCCGTCGCCCAGCCGGTGCAGTCCGGGGTGATCGAACGGCGGCGTCGCGTAGACCTTCGTCGGGTCGATCGTTTGCGAACCAGTTGGCGGGTTGATGTTATCGGCGAATGCCGCGACGAAGATCGTCGCCATGAATAGGACGAGCATGCTCACGCCGAAGGCCATCCACCAGCGTTCGTAGCGATTGATGTGCATCTACCAACGCTCCGCCATCAGGACGAACAACGCGAACCATCCGATCAAGAAAGCAACGCCCATCGCAAGGACGAAGATTAAGGTGCCGGGGAGAGGCGTATCCCGGCCATCGCGCTCAGTGCTCATGAGAGCAACGGTAGCGGGCGGCGAGCACCTATTTTAGGAAGGCCCCTTCTCAGAATCTGGAACTTTTTGGAGGACGCGTGCCCGACACGATCATGATCGTGGAAGACGAGCCGCAGATCGGCGAGGTACTGGCTGAGTACCTCGTTGCCGAGGGGTTTGCCGCCGTGGTCTGCCCCACGGTTGCCGAAGCCCGGGCCGCACTCGAGTCGAGCCGGCCCGATCTGTTGTTGCTCGACGTAACGTTGCCCGACGGCAGCGGACTCGACATCCTCCGCGGTGTGCGCGATCGGGGGATCCCGGCGATCGTCGTTACCGCACGCGGGGCCGAAGTCGATCGCATCGTCGGGCTGGAGATCGGGGCCGACGACTATATTACCAAGCCGTTCTCGCCGCGCGAGGTCGTAGCGCGCGTGCGCGCAGTGTTGCGTCGCGTGAAGATGAGCCCGCAAGCGCGCGGCCCGGGTTCGGTTATCCGCATCGGCGATCTCGAGATTGACGGCGATGCCCACGAAGTACGGATCGGCAATCGTCCAGCCCAACTGACGCCGTCAGAATTTCGCCTCTTAGAAGTGCTGGCACACAATGCAGGCGTTGCGTTGACCCGCTCGCAACTGCTCGACAAGCTGAGCGATGACGGCGCGATCTTCGAGCGTACGCTCGACCGGCACATCAATAATCTGCGGCGCAAAATCGAACCCGACGTCCACGAGCCCACCTACGTGCTGACCGTTTACGGCGTCGGCTACAAAATGCGCAAGTCGTAGTGCACCTTCGCATCGGCTACGACGTCGTCGACGATGCGCTGCATGAACGACAAGAGGCTGCGCTCCGCAGCGTGGTGGAGCACTGTCCGGTCGAGTAGGTCGCCGATGGCGCCGAAAGGCGGTTCGTACGAGCCTTGCAGCCAAAGCTCGACGGCCTTCCCGCCGACGGGCGTGAGGCACAGTGTCCCCTCGAACGTGGGGAAGATCCCCTCATTGGACGCGGCGCGTATCGAAAGGCCGAACTCCCAACGCACGGGCCGGTCGGCGATATGCATCTCGGTTGGGATCTTCACTTCGCCCACCACGCCGACGTGAAGGTCGCTCAACTGTACCGCGAGCGTCAGACGATCCGTCGGTGCACCGGCGGTCGCGAGCGCGTGCATTACCCGCACCAACGACTCATGAGCTGCTACCGGAGCCATCGCAAGCGGCAAATGGAGCTCGATCGTGCGCACGGCCATGCTACGCATCCTGGGTGAGGCCGTGTTTTTGATCCTCGACCTCGCGGTACTGCTCTTCAATCGTCGTTCCGAGCTGACGCAGGAGTTCACGCGCCGTTTCGGCGGCGATGCGCTGGCCGATCATCGCGTCAAATGCGGCGCCGGCTACACCGAGCGGAGGATTGTACGTGCCGTGAAGCTCCAAGACCGCGCTCGCGTACGACTCATCGGCCCGGACGGTGAGGGTCCCGTCGAAAATGGGGTATAAGCCGCTGACGGCCTCCCAGTGCAACTTCCACGGTTCGTCGAAGTGCATCGGATCGCGAGCCGTCGCAACGGTTACGAGTACATCCTTGCCGACCTCGGCGCCCGGCAAGCCGGGGATCGCGACCGTCAGTCGCATGGGTCGCTCTTCGCCGGTTTGTGCCGCCCCTTGGAGTGCTTGGCTCAGCAGGTCGCGTGCACGATTGTACGGGCATTTGATGTAGCGGCGCTGATATAGTTGTGCCATGCATTCATTATGCCGGGCCGATGGGAAGTAGAAGGGAAGAACTACGGAATGAGCAGTGCGGCGGACCGCGGCGTCGGGCAACGGATCGCCCATTGGGCGAAGGCGCTTGGACCGGGCTTGATTACCGGCGCGGCCGACGACGACCCCTCGGGGATCGCGACGTATTCGATCACGGGCGCATCGACCGGCTTCTCGATGCTCTGGACCGCGCTCATCACCACGCCGATGATGGCGGTGATCGACGGCACCTGCGCCCGGATCGGGATCGTCACGGGCGCCGGCCTGATGTCGTCGCTCGCGCGCAGTATGCCCCGGTCGCTTGCCATCTCGCTCGCGATCCTCATCGGCCTCGCGAATACGTTCAACATTGGTGCCGATCTCGCCGCGATGGCCGCGTCGGCACATCTCCTGGTGCGGCTGCCTCAGGAGCTTTGGGTGGTCCTCTTTGCGGCGGTCGTGATCGTCGTCGAGGTCTTTTTCAGCTATCGAAAGTTTGCGAACGTCATGCAATGGCTGTGCGCTTCATTGCTCGCCTACGTCGTCACCGCGTTTATCGTGCATCCGCATTGGCCGACGGTCCTCTTGAGCGCGGTGGTCCCGCAGGTTCGCTGGAACGCTGCGTGGCTGACCACGCTCACGGCGGCGCTCGGGACCACTATCACGCCCTATCTGTTCTTCTGGCAAACGTCGATGACGGCCGAGGAGCGCCAGGCACGCCGAACCGACACTCACCGTGAACCGCGGACCCTCAACGAAGTCTATGCGGACGCCAACACGGGAGCAATTTATTCGAATTTGGTGATGTTCTTCATCATCGTGACCACGGCATCGACGATTGGTGCGCACGGCTCGGCGAACATCCAAACGGCCGAGCAGGCAGCGCAAGCGCTGCGCCCGTTGGCCGGAAACCTTGCATACGCGCTCTTCACGCTGGGCATCGTCGGGACGGGCTTGCTCGCGGTGCCCGTCCTTGCCGGTGCGTCGGGATATATGTTTGCCGAGCTTCTCGGCCTGCGCGAAGGCCTCGACATCAAACCGTGGCGCGGACGCGGCTTTTACGGCATTATCGTGCTGGGTATCGTTGCTGGCGTGGTCATGGGTCTGGTGCACGTCGACCCGATCAAGGCACTGTTCTGGTCGGCGGTCTTCAACGGCGTAGCTGCCGTTCCGTTGATCTACGCGATTATCCGGATTGCCTCCGATCGCCGGGTGCTCAAAGACCAGGTCGTATCTCGCGCAGCGCAAGTGTGGCTTTGGCTTGCCTTCGTGCTGATGTTACTTAGCGCCGCCGGCACGGTTGCATCGTGGTTTATTCATGCTTAGCCGCGCAGCGCTCGATTTCGATCCGCAAGCGGCGCAAGAGCATGCCGCAGGTTATCCACGCGATATACCGCCCGATCACGACATCGAAGAACTGTCCAACCTTTGCAAACGGCGGCACGTACGAAATACTGAACTGCAATTCGGTGCCTTGGGGTGCGTGTGGCCGTACGGTGAGAAGTGCTCGACCTGCGGGAAGGCCGCGCGATCGAGGCCGCCAGTGAAATTCAAGCGCATCGTGGCGCCGGACCTGGTCCGTGTAATCGTCAGTGACGGTGACGCCGATCGCGGTTGGAACGATTAATTCCTCGATGATTCCGTGCTCCGCCGCCCCACGGAGAAAGCCCTCGGCGCACTCGATTGCCGAAGAGAACGGGCATCGCGCCAATGCATCCCGCCGGATCGTGCGCGCACTCATGATCGTTAGCCCTTCCCGTCCTTGTGCAATCGCGCGACAAGTGCGGCCGAGCGTCGCAGTGACTCGGCCACGATCTCTAGTCTCTCTTTCGTGGAGGGAATGATCCCATCGATCATGCCCTCGACGTTAGCGAGCGCCACCCCGAGGAGATTGTCCAGATCGTGCCGCAGGTTATCTGTCCCCACGATAGGCTACTCCGCGACAACGCCGACGAAGCCCTATCGCGGTTGAAAGAGCTATGGATCCTTCGCAAACACTCGGCGAGGTGGCGTTCTCGCTCGCGGACTTGGCCGGGACCCGCTTCCCGCTGCTCGAGTACGCGCCCGATGCGACGATCCTCGTCGATGCGGAAGGCAAGATTCGGCTGGTCAACGCGCAGACCGAACGCCTCTTCGGGTACTATCGCGAGGAGCTAATCGGTCGTCCGATCGAGATGCTGATTCCGGCGCGTTACCGCGGCCGGCACGTTGGCGAGCGCAAAGGTTACTACGGCGATCCGCACGTGCGGCCGATGGGGATCGGCATGGAACTGAACGGGCTGCGCAAGAACGGCAGCGAGTTCCCCGTCGAGATCAGTTTGAGCCCCGTCTCGACCCGCGAAGGAACGTTCGTATCGGCTTCGGTTCGTGATTCAACCGAGCGGAAAACGCTCGAACGCCAATTACGTGAACTCAACGCGGCGCTCGAAGGCGCGAACCGCGCGAAGGATTCGTTCTTGGCGTCGATGAGCCACGAGCTGCGCACCCCGCTCAACGCGATCATTGGCTTCACTGGTACGCTCTTGATGCAGCTGCCCGGACCGCTGACCGCTGAGCAAGAGCGGCAACTCGAGATCGTGCAGTCGAGCGCACGGCACCTGCTTTCGTTGATCAACGATATTCTCGATCTTGCGAAGATCGAGTCGGGGAAGGTCGAGCTGACCTTCGAGCCGATTTCGGCGAAGGACGTCGTCGACGCAGTCTCGTCGTCGCTCGCTGCGTTGGCCGCCGAGAAGCAGCTCGAATTCACGACGCACGTCACGGTCGACGGGGAAATCACCACCGACCGGCGCGCGCTCACACAAATTCTCTTGAATCTAACCAATAATGCGCTCAAGTATACCGAATGCGGGTCGGTGCGCATCGACGTCCGGGCAACCAGTTACAACGAGAAGCCTGCCGTCGCGTTCAGCGTGAGCGATACCGGTATAGGCATCAAGCCCGACGACCAGGAGCGCCTTTTCAAAGCGTTCGAGCAACTCGACCGCTCGAATACGCGCCGCTACGAGGGGACGGGCTTGGGCCTCTATCTGTGTCGCAATCTCGCACAGTTGCTCGGTGGGGAATTGATGGTGACTAGTGAGTTCGGCAAAGGCAGCACGTTCACGTTCACGCTTCCGCGGGCGCGGTAGCGAGTGTCGCGCATCCTCGTCGTTGACGACAATGCCGTCAACCTCGATCTCATGCTCTACCTGTTGCGCGCCTTTGGCCACGAAGCCGACGGACATGCCGACGGGCTTGCCGGGCTGCACGCCGCGCTCCGCGGTGATTTTGCGTTGGTACTCACCGATATCTTGATGCCCGGTATCGACGGTTACGAATTCGCGCGCCGCTTCAAGAGGGAATCGCATCTCTCTGCGGTGCCGCTCGTCGCGGTGACGGCGCTCGCGATGTCGGGCGACCGCGAACGTATCACGGAAGCCGGCTTCGACGGGTATATCACCAAGCCGATTGAGCCGCGGACCTTCGTAGCGCAGGTCGAGGCGTTCCTGGGTCGCGACGGCCCCTGATGGCCTGCGTGCTGATCGTCGACGACGATCCCAATGCGCGCCTGCTGGTCACGACTTTGCTCGCGCATGCCGGACACGTCGCGCTCGAAGCCGCTAGCGCGGAGCAGGGCCTCAATCTCGCCTTCGAGCGGCAGCCCGACCTCGTTATCACCGATCTCTCGCTGCCGGGCATGAGCGGACCACAGTTCCTTCGCGCGCTGCGCGCCGACCAACGGACGAGGAGCTTGCGCGTTGCCCTTTATACGGCGAGCACGATCGACGCCGCATTGCGCGATTTTATGGAGATGTATGGCGTGGTGTGTGCGCTACCCAAACCGGCCGAGCCGCGCGAGCTTCTGGCCTCGATCGACGCTGCGCTCGGTTAGGAATAATCTGAGAACGCCGGTTCCCGGATTGTTCTCTATCCTCTGCTATCGTCGCCCCATGAAAGAGCTCCGTGAACAGGTCCCCGTCGCGTGTCCGGTTGAGCAAACCGAGGCCGGGCTGCTCGCGTTTTTCGGCGCTCGTCAAGGCGCCGATGGAGTGACGAGGATGCGATTGCGCGTCCCCATGGACGGCAGCTTGCTGGCCTTCGAACGTGAAGTTCGCATCGAGGCGCGTCAGAGCCGCGACGACGACAATCTCAACAGCGTCGTCCGCGTTGCATGGGAACCCGAGGGCACGGTGATCTTCCCGCGCTTTGAGGGAACCCTCATCGCTTGGGGCGAGGACGATCCCATGCGCAGCGCGATCGAGCTATGGGGGCACTATACCCCGCCGCTCGGCGCAGCCGGTCAAGTCTTCGACGACGTCATCGGCTATGAAATTGCGAAAGCAACCGCGCGGGAATTTTTGCGCGACATCAAGCGCGATATCGAGTCGCGCTCCAGCTTTACGAAGAAAGTGTCGAACGGAGGCTAATCGGCACCGCGCGCAGCGCGTTGCTGATTGGACACGAGGCTTCGGCCTGTTTCGCATAGGCCGAAAATTCATCGGCTGAGACGCCCGGCACGACGCCGGTAATCGCGAGCTCGATTTTCGGCACTTTGTAGCCCTCACCGGCGCGCTCGAGATAAACGGTCGCGGTCGTATCGAGCGATGTCGGCGGATGCCCGGCGCGGGTGAGCACGGCACTGGTCGCCATCGTGAAGCACGCTGCGTGCGATGCGGCGAGCAGTTCTTCGGGATTGGTTCCCGGATCGCCGGAGAACCGCGTGCCGAACGAATACGACGCGGCAACTTTACCGCTCGCGGTGGTGATGTCGCCGTGACCTTTGGCCACGTCGCCAACCCATTTGACGTTGGCGGTACGTACGATTTGATCTTGTGCCATATCCGGTCCGACCCGCTTGGGCGGCTTACGGTTGCCGCGTCCGTAGTCTCCACGCCCAAAAAGAGACGATCGCATAGGTGAGCGCCGCCGCGACGAGCGCGGCCGGGACACCGAGCTTGAAGATCAGGATGGCGCCCACGAGCGCGCCGGTAAACATGATCACGATTGCGGTGACACGGCGGCGTATGCGAGTGTTGGCCCCGCCCGCGAGCGGTAAATCCATCGCGAAGCCGGCCAGGGTCGACGTGATGACGGTCGTCGTGATATCCGCCACACCCAAGCTGCGCGCGATCGCGGTTTGCAGGCCCATCGAAACGGCGAGCACGGCGGTGATCCCGTAGGCGATGAATCCAGCCGAGCCAAAGCGCCATGTGATCGCGGCGGCTCCCAGCATGAGAAAAACCTCGACGAACGTCGTCACCGAGATGAGATGCGGGCCGCTCTCGTCGTGACGACGGCTGAGCCGCCCGCCGACGATGCCGCCGATCACGAATGCCGCAATCGCGATGAAGGAACCCGCGATCGAAATTCTCTTTGCGCCGCCGATCGCAAAACCGAGCAGCACGACGTTTCCGGTCATGTTGGCGACGAAGACTTGACCGAGGGTCAAGAAGCTGAGCGCATCAGCCAGCCCGGAAACGAAGGTGAGGCCGAAGAGCAACGGCATCAGCTTATAATCGTCGTCGCGCTGTATCAACGAACGAGCCCACGATAAAGCGCAGCGTCCTCATCGGTAAAGGCGCAGAAGATCACATCGATCGGTTTCGCGCATGAGTCCAGCCACTCGCGCACGGTGCGCACCGCGACCGCCGCCGCCGCTTCGCGCGGATAGCCGTAGATGCCGGTCGAGATCGCCGGGAACGCGATCGAACGCGCGCCCGCGTCCGCGGCGGTTTGCAGGGCGCTTCGGTAGGCGGACGCGAGCAGTGCCGCTTCATTTTGCGTACCGCCCTGCCAGATCGGGCCGACCGCGTGTACGATCCAGCGAGCCTTCGCGGCAAAGCCCGGCGTTATGCGCGCGGCACCGGTCGGGCATGGCGCCTGGGCAGCGCACGCCTCGACGAGTTGCGGTCCCGCCGCGCGAAAAATCGCGCCGCAGACACCGCCGCCGCGCGCCAAGCCTTCATTCGCCGCGTTGACGATCGCGTCGACGTCGAGCGTCGTAATGTCAGCCGCGAGAACCTTCAGTGAATAGCTCCTTGGTGCGTGAGCAGTGGCCGGCCGTTGCGTCCGCTGCGCTGCGCGACGATCTCGGCCAGAATCGAAATCGCCGTCTCAGCCGTCGTTGCGCCGCCGATGTCGAGACCGACCGGACCGCGGATGCGGTCGAGCGCAGCTTCGTCGAAACCTTCGGCGCGTAGCGCGGCGCGGCGCGCGGCTTGTGCGCGCCGGCTGCCTAGCAGACCGATGTAGGGTGCGTTGGAGCGTAGCGCGCAACGCAGCGCCGGAACATCGAACTTCGGGTCGTGCGAAAGCACGACGATCGCCGTACGCGACGAGAGCGCGAGCGGCAGATAATCATCGGGCCACGCGCGCACGATCGCATGCGCGTCGGGAAGGCGTTCCTGCGTCGCAAAGGCCGGGCGAGGATCGACTACCGTGACGCGTACGTCCATGCGGCGCGCGATGGCCGCAAGATCCGCAGCAAGCGACGTCGCACCGATGAGGATCAGCTCGTCCTTTGCCGGGAAGACGTGCTCGAACATCCCGACCGTCAACGGCACCGCGCGGTCTCCCGCGGCAATGGCGCGGGCATCATCGGCAAACGCGCGATCCGGGCGCCAGATCAATAAACGCATGACGGCGCCGCACGCGGTGCCGCCGGCGAGTTCGTCGTCGTTGTCGAGATTGACGTCGAGCGGACGCATCACGCCGTCGGCGAGGGTGCGCTGCGCGCTCTCGATGATCTCGCTCTCGTAACAGCCGGCACCGATGTTGCCCACGATGCGTCCATCGCCCGTCACGGCGATGGTAGTGCCGAGCGGCGCCGTTTTTGCGGCCCGAAGCTCGGTCAACGTCGCAAGAGCGCATGGCACGCCTGCGTCGAGCCATTGCGCAACGGTCGCGAACACGTCACGCATCGGCGAGGCCGCTCCAGCCCGAAAGGGAGGTCAGGTACGGAAGCGCCGTTTGCATACCGCGCGACGCGGGCGTAAAGCCTGGATCCGCGGCATGCGGATTGACCCAGGCTACCGCCGCGCTGCGCCGCGAGAGTTCGCGCATCGCGTGATCGAGCTGGTCGAGATCGCCGACGTCGAGTCCGTCGCTTACCACAATCACCAGCGTATGATCGTCGAGCCGCGAGGAAAAGTTGCGCACGAACGCGTTCAGACTTGCGCCCAGGCGCGTCCCTCCGCCCCATGCCTCGCCGACGTCCGCAAGCAGCTCACCCACCCGCTTGCGGCGCAGATCGCGGGTGATCTCGCGCAAGGCCGTGCTGAAGACGAAGGCGCCGGCACGCAGCGTTCGGCGGCAGAGCGCGTGCGCGACTTGAAGTGCTACCGGCGCGTGCTCGCTCATCGAACGGCTCGCATCGATGAGGATGATAAAGCGCGGATTGCGCAGCGGATACCCGCGCCGGCGCAGCGCTACAATCTCACCGCCGGTCTGCATGCCGGCCCGCAGCGTGCGCCGCAGATCCAGCTTGGGACCGCGAAGATGCGGCCGCAAGCGGCGCGCACGTCCCAGATGCAATCGCACGATCAGCCGCCGCACGAGCGCATCGGCGGCATCGTAGCCCTCGCGCGAAACCGGCGGCAGCGGCGCAGCGCTTTCCACGGGACTGTAGCGCGCTCGCAGATTCTGCCAACGCTCCGCGGCACTTTCGTCGTCGAGACGAAACGAGGATTGGCGCGGCGGCGGCGGCTCCGCTCCGCCGTCCGGCCGCGAGCGGCGCGCATGTCTTGGTTGTGGAACCCCGGTGGGGCCGCTCGAGAAGAACGCGTCGAAGAGCGGATCGAAGGCCTCGACCTCGCGCGGCGACGAGCAGCAGACGGCGCGCAACGCCGCCCGCAAGCGCGTGCGATCGCGGATACCGATCGCTTCGGTCGCTCGCAACGCATCGTGCACTTCGGCTCGTCCGAGCGCGAACTCGTGCTCGTCGCGCAGTAACGAACAAAATTCGAGCGTCGCGCTCGCAAGATCCCTAATGTGCTTGCACGCTCCCGAGGCCGTAATCCGGTTCGGGCAAAACCGGGCGCGTCGCAAGCAGCGAGCGCAAGAGCTCCCAGTCCTCTTGGACCTTGAGGATGCAGCCCATCGTCGCTTCGAGCGTTTGCGGATCGAGCGCATCGCGATGCAAACGCACGAGCGCAAGTGCCCAATCCAAGCTTTCCGCGGTACCAGGGACCTTTTGGAACGGCTGCGCACGCAGCCATTCCATGAAGCGGGCGATCTCGCTCGCCAGGCGCGCGTTGATTTCCGGCAAGCGCGCCTGGATGATCGCCACCTCGCGCTCGAAGGACGGGTAGTCGATGCAAAGGTAGAGGCAGCGCCGGCGCAGCGCGTCGGAGAGGTCGCGCGAACGATTCGACGTGATGATCACCGCCGGACGCTCCTTGGCCACAATCGTCCCGATCTCGGGAATCGTCACCTGAAACTCACCGAGGATTTCGAGCAGAAAGGCTTCGAACGCCTCATCGGCGCGGTCGATCTCGTCGATGAGCAGTACCGGTGCGCGCTCTTGCACGATTGCTTCGAGCAACGGGCGGCGTAGCAGAAACGGCTCGCTGAAGATTTGCGCCTCGCGCGCCTGCACGGAATCGCGCGCATCTTCGGTGACGCGCAAGTGTAAGAGCTGTTTAGGATAGTTCCATTCGTAGAGGGCGCTTGCAGCATCGAGCCCTTCGTAACATTGCAACCGGATCAGCGAGGTGTCGAGCACCCCGGCGAGCACTTTGGCGCTTTCGGTCTTCCCGATACCGGCGGGTCCCTCGATGAGGAGCGGTTTTTGCAGCGCGAGCATCAGCTCGAAGGTCGTGGCGAAATCCTCATCGGCGATGTATCCGCGCGCGGCGAAAGCGTCGCGAAGTTGCTGTGCGGTCACGAGTGGCAGCAGTGATGACCCCCGTCGTCCCGGTCGATCTGCGCTGCCGGAACGACGGCCGAGATGATCTCGGCGAGGATCGAGACGGCCACCTCGCTCGGCGTGCGCGCACCGATGTCGAGACCGACGGGATTGTGCACGGTCGCGAGGCGCTCGCGCGCAATGCCCTCTTGTTCGAGCGCGCCGAGTACGGCGGCGCCACGTTTGCGGCTCGCGAGCAGTCCGACGAAGGCTTGCGGTTCGCCCGCGAGCAGCAGCGAAAGGGCGCGTTCGTCGTAGTGACCTTGCGAGGCGACGACGGCAACGAGCCGCTCGCGCGCGGCGCCGAGCGCAGTGAGATAGCCGGCGAGCGATTCGACGGCAACGGCACATGCAGCCTCGTCATCTGCGAGGTCGCGCAGCTCGTCGCTTGCAACCACGCGCTGTACGCGGTAGCCTGCAAGCGCGCATCCCAGCCGCGCGAGTTCGGCGGCAACCGGGGTGTGACCGACGATCAGGAACGTGCGCGCGGGGAGATGCGGCTCGATATACACGTCAACCGCGCCTTCGGAAGCGCAGCCCATCGGCACGACGACCGTCTGCGCATCGCCGTCGTCGCCCGCTGCTTCGGGTTCGGGCCGAATTCGCAAGAGACGCGCGACGCCCGTGCGAATCGCGTCGAGTCCTTGGCGGCGTACGATGTCACGCGAGCAGGAGCCGCCGACGAACCCGTCCATGCGGCCGTCGGCCGTGATAAGCGCGCGATCGCCGAGATGCGCGCTCACCGGGGAACGCCGGACCACGACGGTCGCGATCGCATAAGGAACCGCGTCCTGGTCGAGCGCTTTAAGCTGCTTGAGAAACTGCATTTTTGACATTCTCGAAGGTGGTGCTGATCACGCGGTGAGCTTGCGCGTCGAGAACACGGCCGCCGATGGTCGCAACCGGACCGCTCACCGAGGCGCTGCCTTTCCAATCGAGCGTCGTTCCATCGGACGTCTCGGTCAAATCCGCACCCGCAGCGAGATTGACCACGCTGCCAAAGCCGCCACCGGAAATCTTCAAGTCCATGTGACTGCCGTCGGCATTGGGCACGAGCGCGATTGCAAATTTGAACGAGCCGCGCACCGGTCCCACCGCAACTTTCACCGTCGCGTCGACGTTGTGCGCATCTTTTACGTCGCTCGACTGCAGATCGGGCAGGCACGAGGCGACCTTGGCCGGATCGTTGATAAAAGCCCAAACCTTGGCTTTGCTCGCCTTGATCTGTTCCTGCCCGCTCCACTCGAGGTTCATGCTTTGGGTGCTGCTCCGTGAATGGCGTTCCAAACCTTCTCGCGTGTCAGCGGCATATCGATGTGCGTCACACCATATGGTGAAAGCGCGTCGATCACGGCGTTCACGAACGCCTGCGGCGATCCGACGTTCGGACTCTCGCCGACGCCCTTCGCACCGATCGGATGATGCGGGGAAGGCGTCACCGTGCTGCCGGTTTCCCAATGCGGCGTTTCCTGCGCGGTGGGGATGAGATACTCGGTGAAGTCGGTGTTGAGATTGTTCCCGCCCTCGTCGTACTTGATCTCCTGCATGAACGCAATCGCGAAACCTTCGGCCAACCCGCCGTGAATTTGACCCTCGACGATCATCGGATTGATCACGACGCCGCAGTCATCGACCGCGAGAAAGCGACGCACCTTGACCACACCGGTGTCGGCGTCGACGTCGACGACGGCGACGTACGTACCATTGGGGAACGTGAGATTCGGCGGATCGTAGTAATACGTTGCCTCTAATCCGGGCTCGGTGTCGGGCGCCGGATTGGTGTAGGCCGCAAAGGCGACTTCCTTCATCGTGACGCTCTTGCCCGGGACGCCTTTGAGCGAAAACTTGTAGTCCTTCCACTCGACGTCGTCTTCGGAGGCTTCCATGAGGTGTGCGGCGATTTTGCGCGCCTTGTCGCGGATCTTACGCGCGGCAAGTGCAAGCGCGCCACCTGCAACCGGCGTGCTGCGGCTGGCATACGTTCCCAGCCCGTAGGGCGCGGTGTCGGTGTCGCCCTCTTCAACCAGCAGTTCTTGCGGATCGAGACCGAGCTCCTCGGCGACGATCTGTGCCCACGTCGTCTCGTGGCCTTGACCTTGATGACGCGTTCCGGCGCGCACGATACCCGAACCGGTCGGGTGGATGCGAATCTCGGCGCTGTCGAACATCTTGATGCCCAGGATGTCAAAGTGCTTGCCGGGGCCCGCGCCGACGATCTCGGTAAACGTCGAGACGCCGATGCCCATCAGCTCGCCGCGCTTACGCTTTTCGGCTTGTTCTTTGCGCAGCGCATCGTAGCCGATCATGTCCAACGCCTTCTTGGTGGTTGCTTCGTAGTCGCCGGAGTCGTACACGAAGCCGAGCGGCGAAGGATATGGGAACTGCTCTTTCTTCACGAAGTTCTGCCGGCGCAGCTGCACCGGATCGACTCCGAGCTTTTGCGCCAGAATGTCCATCGCGCGCTCGATCGCATACGAGGCTTCGGTTACGCGGAACGAACAGCGGTAGGCGATACCGCCGGGTGCCTTGTTGGTGAAGTACGCGTCGACCTCGGCAAACGCCGTCGGAAAGTCGTACGAGCCGGTGACGATCCCGAACATGCCGGCGGGATACTTGCGCGGATCGGCTGCCGCGTCGAATGCGCCGTGATCGGCGGTGGTCGTAACCTTGAGCGCCGTAACCTTGCCCGCTTTGGTTGCGCCGATTTCGACGTCCATGTGGTAGTCGCGCGCGAAGCCGGTGGTGGTGAGATTTTCGGTGCGCGACTCGACCCACTTCACCGGTACGCCCAAGATCACCGATGCAACGGTGGCGACGACGTAGCCCGGATAGACCGGTACCTTGTTGCCGAAACCGCCGCCGACGTCGGGCGAGATCACGTGAATTTTGTCTTCGGGAATGCCGGTGACGAGCGAAAAAGCGGTGCGATGCACGTGCGGCGCCTGCGACGTCATATAGACGGTCAGACGGCCGGTGGCGCCGTTCATGTCGGAGACGCAGCCGCACGGTTCGAGTGGTGCGGGATGACAGCGCGGCGAGAGAATACGTTGTTTGATCGAGACGTCGGACTTCGCAATCGCCGCGTCGGTCTTCTCGCGCTCACCGACCTCCCAATGATAGATGTGATTGGTCTTGGCCTCGCGGTCGTCGCGCAAAATGATCTTGTCGAGCTTAGCTTGATAAGGGTCCACCACCGGATCGAGCGGCTCGTACTCGACCTCGACGAGCTCCGCGCCGTCGGCGGCCGCTTCACGTGAGGTCGCGACCACGCCGGCAACCTCTTGATACTGGTAGAGCGCTTTGCCGATCGCGAGGACCATTTGATTGTCGAAACCGTGAAACGTCGGCAGCCAGCCGAGCTTAGCTGCAACCAAATCCTCGCCGGTGATCACGGCTTTGACACCGGGCACCGCCATGGCGGCATCCTTATTGATTTTCTTGATGCGCGCGTGCGGATACGGGCTGTGCACGAGCGCAAGATAGAGCATGTGCGGGAGCACGATGTCGTCGAGATAGCGGCCTTTGCCGCGAATGAAGCGCGGGTCTTCCTTGCGCTTCATGGCCTGACCGATGGAGTGACGCTCGGGAAGCTTTTGCGTCGACGTCATGATGCAGCCACCATCTCGTCGGCCGTGGCGGCTTGCTGCACGGCCTTGACGATGTTCTGATACCCGGTACAGCGGCAGAGATTCCCGGCGATACCCTCGCGGATCTCCGCTTCGCTCGGTTTGGGATTGTGCTTGAGAAACGCGACACACGTCATCAACATGCCGGGCGTACAGTAGCCGCATTGCAATCCGTGTTGATCCCAAAATGCTTGCTGCAGCGGATGGAGCTTCCCGGCTTGCTCGAGGCCCTCCACCGTCGTGATCGCGTGGCCGTCGGCTTGCACCGCGAACATGTTGCACGACTTCACCGCGCGGTCACCGTCGAGCAGCACCACGCAGCAGCCGCAGTGCGACGTGTCGCAGCCGACGTGCGTGCCGGTCAGCCCGAGCGACTCGCGCAGAAAATAGGCCAGCAGCATGCGCGGCTCGACGTCGCGCTCGTAAGCGGTTCCGTTGACCGTAACGTTGATCTTCATTCAAGCCCCTTTACGCCAAGACGTTCGAATGTGGTGCGCAGCGCGCGCGCGACGAGCACCCCGGCCATCGCTTTCTTATATGCGACCGAGCCGCGATTGTCGGCGCCTGGATCGGCGATTTTCTCCGCTTCGCGAGCGGCTGCGGCAACGAGGTCCTTGCTCGGCTTTGCGCCCGCGAGCAGCTTCTCAGCTGCGCTGACGCGCAGCGCTTTGGGTCCGAGCGCGCCTATCGCGACGCCCGCGGCCGCGATCGTCCCGTCGGGTTTGAGCGTGATGCGCGTGGCCGCCGACGCCGTCGCGAAATCACCGACTTTGCGTTCGAGCTTATAAAACGAGCCGCGCGTGCGATCGTCGGGCGTGGGGAAGCGCACCTCCGTTACCATTTCCCCGTCTTTGACCGCCGTGGTGTAAGAATCGACGAGAAAATCATCGATCGAGACCGTGCGATCGCCGCTTTTTGAACGAAGCACAAGCTGCGCGCGTGCAGCAAGGGACGTGACCGGCCAATCGCCCGCCGGATCGTTGTGGCAAAGGCTGCCAACGAGCGTTCCGGTTTGACGCACCACCGGATCCGCGACCAGCACGGACGTGTCTGCAATCATCGGATAGCGCGAGGCGACCAGTGGCGAAACCTCGAGCGCAAAATCGCGCGTAGCCGCACCGACGCACAGAAATCCATTGTTTTCCCGCAAGAATGACAGCTCGTCGATCGGAGTAATGTCGATCAGCACGGCAGGCCGGGCGAGCCGGAGGCGCATCGCCGGGATCAGGCTTTGGCCGCCGGCAAGGACGCGAGCATCTCCGCCGCGGCTTGCAAGCGCGCTCAGGGCTTCGTCGATCGAGCGCGCCCGCTGGTAATCGAACTGGGCTGGAAACATTCGTTCCTCCAATCCGCGTAGGGGAGCCTATGGTTCGACGCCTTCGTCTAAATCTCCACTTCCACGCCGACGCCGATACGACGATTCGGGGGGATTTCGAGGTCGTCCACGATCGAACGCGAGACGCGCGAGAGCCACGCGAAGAGAACGCGCTGGCTTTGGTGCATGCCGTCTTTCGCGCGTCCAACGATCGCGGGAGCGGAAAAGAAGTAGATCGTGTGCTCGTCATCGAGCGTAAAGTCGAGTTCCTTACACGCGCGAAAAACGTATTTGATCGACGGGTCTTCCATGTACCCAAAGCTTGCGCGAAGTACGAACAGCGTCGGTGCGAGCTGCTCGATGGATACGCGACGCGCCTGTTCGATGTACGGCCGGGACGCAGGATCGAGCGTGAGCAACACGACCTTCTTGTCATTGAGAAAGCCAGGTAGCATCGGGTGGCTGCGTACAAACGGTATCCCGCTTGGATCGTTGGTAAGCAGCACGGCTTGTCCGATCGGTGCGGCCGGCCGCGGATGTTGGGCAATGAACTCCGCAACCGGCTGTTCATCAGCGGCGAGCACACGCGAGAGCGCGCGCCGCCCTTTGAGCCAGGTCAGTGAAATAAACGCGATGATCGCGCTGGTTGCAAGCGGAACCCACGCGCCGTCGAGGAACTTCGGTAGACCCGATAGCACGAATGTTATGTCGATCAGGGCAAAGAGACTGATAGCGGGAATCACGTAGCGCTTGGGCCATTTGAACACCGTGGTAGCCACAACGAAGAAGGCCAGCGTCGTCGCAAGCATCGTACAGGCGACGGCGAGGCCGTAGGCGGACGCCAGCCGCGCACTACTGCGGAAGGTGAAGACCAACACCAGGCACACGATCGCGAGCAACGTGTTCACGAACGGGATGTAGACCTGGCCGCGTTGCGCTTGCGACGTGTGGATGACGTGCATCCGCGGGCAGAGGTTCATCGCGATCGCCTGTTCGGTGAGCGTGAATGCGCCGGAAATCAGCGCCTGCGACGCGATGACCGTTGCGAGCGTTGCGAGTACGACCATCGGCATGAGCGTCCAGCCGGTGGTGAGCGCATAGAACGGTGTTCCGAGCACTTTCGGATCGCGCAGCACGGCCGCGCCCTGTCCTAGATAGTTCAGCACCAGAGAGGGGAAAACGACGCCGTACCACGCCCAGGTGATTGGAATCCGGCCGAAATGCGAGAGATCGGCGTATAGTGCTTCGGCGCCCGTCAGAGCCAAGATCACACCGCCGAAGATCAAGAAGCCGTAGATGCCGTGGTGGAAAATGAAGCGCAGACCGTGAACCGGATTGAGCGCCCCGAGAATGACGGGGTGCGCGACGATAGATCTGGCGCCGGCGATGGCGATCGCGGCAAACCACAACACCATCACCGGTCCAAAGACCGAGCCCACGCTCTGCGTGCCGCGCGATTGAATCAAGAAGAGCGCGAGCAAGACGCCGGCTGAGATCGGGACGATGAACGGTTGCGCGGCGTTCGTCCAGACGTTCAATCCTTCGACGGCGGAGATCACCGAGATGGCGGGGGTGATCATGCCGTCGCCGATCAACATTGCTGCGCCGACGACGACAACCGGAATGAGCCAACGCGTGCCGTGCATCTTCCCAAGCAGTCGCGGCGGCGAGGCCAGTGCGAGTAGCGCGAGAATGCCGCCCTCGCCTTCGTGATCGACGCGCATGAGCACGGTGACGTATTTGAGGCAGACGACGACGATCAGAGCCCACACGAGCAACGAGATGATGCCCAGCGTGTTCTCGAGCGTCGGTGCGGCGTTAGCTGTAGAGAAACAGGTGGTCAGCGTGTACAGCGGGCTCGTGCCGATGTCGCCAAACACGACGCCCAAAGCGGCAAGTGCCAGAGGGCCGGGAACCTGCACGCGACGCATGCGGGCGCGGTTCGCCGGTTAGCCGCTTGCCGCCTGGAGTCCCCCTAGGTGTTCACACCGACGGTTTGACCGATGTCGTGGAAGAACTGATCCCCGATGCGGTCGAAGTCGTCAGACGCGCCGGCGCCATACTTCGCATTGAGATCCGCCATCACTTGGGTCGCAATCTTGGGACCAAACAGCGTCGCGAACATGCGCGCGGTATCGAACGTTCCGCCCGCGCCCATACCGGCTTGCACGAGTTGCGAAGCCAGTGCGCTACCGGCGGTCTGCGACGGCGGCGGAAGCGAAAGGTTATCTTTCCCAGCCAGCTGCCAAGCATCGGCGATCGCGTAATCGAACATGTGCACGAAGCGATCCTCACTCATCTGGCCGTAGTTTGTGGCAAGCTGCTTTTCGCCCGCGAGCACGGCATCCGGGCCGATCATGGCATCGAACGCCCGCACGGTTGAATAGCTGCCGGGGCCGCCACCACTGGTGATCAGTGAGGATGCGAGGCCAAGGTTGGCAGTAGGTGCTGCCGCGAGCAGCGCCACGCTCAGGAGGAGTTTTGCTAGCGTATTCATCCTGGAATCGTACCCGGGCCATGTTTCGGCAACACCGCCGTGCGATGTCCTTGACATGAAGATAACCTGGAATCCAAACGCCGCGCGCACCGCGGCCGATCGCAGCAAGCTTCCGAACGCCGCGTTCGCATTTCCGCGCGAGCGCAAAGAACCGCTGGTCGATGCGAATCACGTACGCAGCGCGATTGCGCGCTTCGCGCAAGTCGCAGGCGTTGACGATCGCGAACGAGCCCTGGCATTCGGCAACATCAAAACGGCCGCCGCCTACTACGGCGTCGCAATCCATGCGAGGAGCTGGCATGACTTGATGGGTTGACGCGGGTTCCTTTTACGGAGGATTCTGGGCTCGCGCGGCTGATAGCCTACAAACGAAGCGCTTCCTTGTTGCCGCGCCAACGCCCTACGGGAGTGAGAACATGAAATACTTACTGCGTCTTCTTGGCCTCGCCGCACTCGGGTTTGCGATCGCGGCGGCGCCGCCGTTGCAGCCCGCCGCCATCGATCTCATGACGATCGCACCCGATGCGATGCCGACATCCCCTGCCTTCCCCACGCTTCATCAGAAGACGCTCGTTGTGACCGACGGCATGACCGCCGCGCTTGCAATGGGCAACGCGCCCAAGCACTATCATGCCGAATCCAACGAGATTCAACTGATACTCGACGGAAGCGGTACCGAGTGGCTCGGCGATCGCCAAGTTCCGTTGCGGCCCGGCATGCTCGTCATCATTCCGGTGAATACCGCGCACTCGGGCATCGTCGATACCTCGGGCGGGAAATTGCGCTTAGTTGCGTTCAAGACGCCGCCGCAGCCGCCAACCGATATCCACTTGTTGAACGGCACCGAGGCCGCACCGGCTGTGACGACGGCGCTGCAGCCGGCGGAGATCGATCTGCTCGCTATCGCGCCCGATGCCATGCCGGCGCCATCGGCGACCTTTCCCAATCTTCGCTCTAAAACGCTGGTATCGACTCCGGATATGGCACTCGCCTTGCAAACCGGCACCGCGCCCAAGCACTATCACGCCGATGCGAACGAGATTCAAGTCGTGCTCGACGGCACCGGCACCGAGTGGCTCGGCGACAAGCAGGTCACCCTCAAACCCGGCATGATGATCGTGATCCCGATGGGCACCAATCACGCCGGGCTCGTTACGACCTCGGCCGCACCGCTGCGTTTCATTTCGATCAAGACGCCGCCACAAGCGCCGACCGATGTTCACTTCGTGCAGTAACGGGAGTATCGACGC